>LUMI01000345.1_pt1 | contig 13662 bp, 15 predicted proteins | sample 729681 | NCBI WGS metagenome assembly LUMI01 (sample SAMN03860267, study PRJNA289734) | marine metagenome | biome: seawater column; feature: ocean; material: water; isolation source: Red Sea water column Station 34 - depth 10m | place: Saudi Arabia: Red Sea | collected 2011-10-15 | depth 10 m
ATCGACCACATCAATCAATCTGGCGCTGGCAATCGCCGCCACCGGCCAGCGCGTCGGCATTCTCGACGCCGATATATACGGCCCGTCCCTCCCCCGCCTGATCGGGCAGAACAAGAAACCGCAGAGCGACGGCAAGAAAATCTACCCGATCGAGGCCTGGGGCCTGCAGACCATGTCGATCGGCTATCTGGTCGCCGAGGACGCGCCGACCATCTGGCGCGGCCCGATGGTGATGAGCGCGATCGAGCAGATGCTGCGCGACGTCGCCTGGGACAATCTCGACGTGCTGATCATCGACATGCCGCCCGGCACCGGAGATGCCCAGCTGACCCTCTCGCAGCGCGCGGCGCTGTCCGGCGCGGTGATCGTCTCGACACCGCAGGACCTGGCGCTGATCGATGCCCGCAAGGGCCTGAACATGTTCCGCAAGGTGAATGTGCCGGTACTCGGCATCATCGAGAATATGAGCCACTTCATCTGCACCGACTGTGGCAGCCGTCACGATATCTTCGGTCACGGCGGCGCGGCCGCCGAAGCGGCGCGCATCGGCGCCCCGTTCCTGGGAGAGGTGCCGCTCGAGATGGCCATCCGCGCCACATCCGATGAAGGCACGCCCGTCGTCGCCAAGGATCCGGGCGGGCCGCATGCCGCGCACTACACCGCCATTGCCGGCGCCGTCATGGCCCAGCTGGACGACGCAGTGAAGGCCGGCCCGAAGATCGTGATCGAGTGATCAGACGGTCACGGGTGTTTTCCGCGTGAACCGCTCATAGCGATAGCCCGGCACCTCGCCGTCGGCCGCCGCCTCTTCCAGAACATCGTGGTTCCATTCCGATGCGTCCAGCGCCGGGAACAGCGCCGCGTTCGGCCCGCCATCCGGCGAGATGTCGACGATCGTCGCCTCGATGCGGTTGCATAGCGGCATGCCGGCGGCATAGATCTCGCCGCCGCCGAACAGGATGATTTCCGGTCGCGCGCCGTCTGTTGCCGTGATCCAGTCGCGGGACAGCGCCAGGGCCTCATCCATGTCGCCGGCGCGAAGCGCGCCCTCTGCCGCCCAGGTGGCGTCTCGCGTCATCACCACACTGGCCCGGCCGGGAAGCGCGCGGCCGATGGAATCCCAGGTCCGGCGCCCCATGATCAGCGGGCATCCCATGGTCAGCGACTTGACCCGTTTCAGATCGGCCGGAAGATGCCAGATCAGCCCGGCGCCGTCCCCGATCACACGGTTGCGGGCCATGGCCACCACGGCCACCATTTCAAGCGAGGCCGCCATGGCTACACCGCGATCGGCGCGGGAATGTTCGGCTGCGCCTCATAGCCGGTGATCTCGAAATCCTCGTAGGTGAAATCATCGATGCTGTCCGGCACCCGGTGCAAGACCAGCTGCGGCTGCGGCCCGGGTTCACGCGTGAGCTGCAGGCGCGCCTGATCGAAATGATTGTGATAGAGATGCGCATCGCCAAGCGTGTGGACGAATTCCCCCGGCTTCAGACCGCAGACGGCGGCGATCATGTGGGTCAGCAGCGCATAGGAGGCGATGTTGAACGGCACGCCGAGGAAGATATCGGCGCTGCGCTGATAGAGCTGGCAGGACAGCCTGCCCTCGGCCACGAAAAACTGGAACAGGCAGTGGCAGGGCGGCAGCGCCATGTTCGGCAGGTCGGCCGGGTTCCATGCCGACAGCATCAGTCGGCGCGATTCCGGGGTTGCGCGGATCGCCGCCACCAGATCGGCAAGCTGGTCGATTTCGGTGCCGTCAGGGGACTCCCATCGGCGCCATTGCTTGCCATAGACAGGGCCAAGATCGCCATTCTCGTCGGCCCATTCATCCCAGATCGAGACACCGTGCTCCTGAAGATATCGGATGTTGGTGTCGCCCTTGATGAACCACAGCAGCTCGTGAAAGATCGAGCGCGTATGGAGCTTCTTTGTCGTCAAAAGGGGAAAGCCTGCCGACAGGTCGAACCGCATCTGATGCCCGAAAACGGCGCGAGTGCCGGTGCCGGTGCGGTCGCCACGGTCGACCCCCTCTTCGAGAACACGTGCCAGAAGATCGAGATATTGCTGCATTGCGGAAAGCCTGTTTGCGCGCATGTCGGGACTGTCTGGCAAGGTCGCACGCCCGGAAGGGGTGATCAACCCGCAATACCGCCGCGGCACAAGCAAGCAGGCCCCTGTAGAATATGGGTGCAATTCACGGGGGCAGTAGCCGGTCAAAACAGCGCTTCCAAAGATCACCCCCTGCCCTTATATTATACGGGCCGGCTTGCCGGCTATGGCGATAAACGTGCTGTGAAATAAGCAGAGCGGACCCGGGGGCGGTACCCGGCGCCTCCACCATTTCAGCCGACACCGACATGCGGATGCGAGACAGCAGAGGCAACATAGCGGCTGAAAGAGTGGGGGCGAAACAGGATCGACGCATGTGGTAAAGGCAGTATTTTCGCTCGGTATGGTACCCGCCGTTATCGGGCCATGTAGTAGTTGCAAACGACAACACTGCTCCGGTCGCAATCGCAGCCTAACGGCAGCGGGAGTAACCGATCTTAAAGTCCAGTCCGCTTGAGCTCGGGCTGGCGGGGTTTGGAACGCACCTGGCAACAGAAGCGTTCCGCTTCCCTTCGCGGTGCCACGCCCGAAACAAAATGCGATCAGCGGGTTTGCGAGATGACGGACAACGGAAACGATTTCACCGGCCTGAATTACGACCTTCTGGTCGAAGATACGCTGCGCCTTGTTGTGCGGTCGGCACTGAAGATCACCGAACAGTCGGGACTGATCGGCGAGACGCATTTCTACATTTCGTTCCAGACCGGTTACCCGGGTGTAGAAATGGACGATGCCCTGCGCGCGCAGCATCCCGAAACCATCACCATCGTCATCCAGCACCAGTTCGCCGATCTTGTGGTCGAGGATGACAGGTTTTCTATTACCCTGTTCTTCGGCGGCAAGCCGTCGATGATGACCATTCCCTATGACGCGATGACCCAGTTCAAGGACCCGTCAGTCGGGTTCGAGCTGTATTTCAACAACAAGCTGTCCGAAGCTGACGACGGGACCGATGACGACGCGCCCGAGGCTGCTACGGCCGATGGACCGGTGGACGGCATGCCTGCGGAGACGGCGGAAGTCGTCTCACTCGACAGCTTTCGCAAGTCGCCTTCCTGATTTCACACCCCTCCGTCCAGCGGATGCGCACCCATGACCGATTTTGCCTACAGCCCCATGTTTCCCCAGGCGGCCGATGATACTGCTTACGAGCTTGTCAGCACCGAACATGTCGAGATGGTCGAACTTGGCGGCGAGGAGTTCCTGAAAGTCGATCCCGAGGCGCTGCGCCTTCTCGCACAGCGTGCTTTCACCGATATTTCGCATCTGCTTCGCAGCAGCCACCTGGCCCAGCTACGCGCCATTCTGGATGATCCGGAGGCGACGCAGAACGACCGGTTCGTGGCGCTTGAGATGCTGAAGAACGCCGTGGTGGCGGCCGACGGGCTGCTGCCGATGTGCCAGGACACCGGCACCGCGATCATTTCCGGCACCCGCGGCGACCGTGTCCTCGTGACGGGTGACGACGGCGAGGCGCTGTCACGCGGAGTCTATGACACCTACCAGGAAAGCAATCTCCGCTATTCGCAACTCGCCGCGACCAGCATGTTCGACGAGGTCAACACCGCCACCAACCTGCCGGCGCAGATCGACCTCTATGCCGGCAAGGGCACCGAGTACAAATTCGCCTTCATCCAGAAAGGCGGCGGGTCGGCGAACAAGACCTTCCTCCATCAGAAGACAAAGGCGGTGCTGAACCCGGAGGGGCTGCGAGACTTCATCAAATCGGCGATTCTCGACCTTGGCACCTCGGCCTGCCCGCCCTATCACCTTGCCATCGTCATCGGCGGCACCTCGGCCGAGTATAATCTGAAGACGGTGAAACAGGCCTCGATCCGCGCGCTCGACGGGCTGCCGACCGAAGGCAACAGCCTCGGCCATGCCTGGCGTGACACGGAATGGGAAGCCGAAATCCTGCAGATCACGCGCGATCTCGGCATCGGCGCGCAGTTCGGCGGCAAATATTACTGCCATGATGTGCGGGTTATCAGGCTGCCGCGCCACGGCGCCTCCTGCCCCATCGGCATCGGCGTGTCATGTTCGGCCGACAGGCAGGCGCTGGCAAAAATCACGCCCGAAGGCATTTTCGTTGAAAAGCTGGAACGCGATCCGGCGAAGTTCCTTCCGGAAGTCGACAGCTCTGACGAAATTCCGGCCGTCGCCATCGACCTGAACAAGCCGATGCCCAACATTCTGGCGACGCTGAGCCGGTATCCCGTGGAAACAAGGCTGTCGCTGACCGGGCCGCTGATCGTCGCCCGCGACATCGCGCATGCCAAGCTGCTGGAAAAACTCGAATCCGAGGGCAGCCTCCCCGACTATTTCAAGAACCATCCCGTCTATTACGCCGGCCCTGCCAAGACCCCGGACGGCATGGCGTCAGGGTCATTCGGACCGACAACGGCCGGCCGGATGGACAGCTATGTCTCGACATTCCAGGCGGCAGGCGGGTCGATGGTGATGCTCGCCAAGGGCAACAGGTCACGTCAGGTGCGCGAGAGCTGCAAGGCCCATGGCGGCTTCTATCTCGGCAGCATCGGCGGTGTCGCGGCCAAACTGGCGCTGGAGTCGATCAAGAAGATCGAGGTTCTGGAATATCCCGAGCTCGGCATGGAAGCGGTGTGGAAGATCGAGGTCGAGAACTTCCCGGCCTTCATCATCACCGACGACAAGGGCAACGATTTCTTCGATATCGGCTGATTGCCCCTGCCGGACGATTGACCGGCTGTTCCGTCAGCCCTGAACGGGCGGTGGCCCGCCACTGGCCCAGTCGATGTACTGGATTGTGTGGCGCACCGGAATGTCGCCGTCCAGCTGCTGGATGCAGCCGATATTGCCCGCGGCAACCATCGGCGCACCGGCCCTCGCGATGTTATCCAGCTTGCGCTGGCGAAGCCCGTCAGCCATTGCCGGCTGCAGGATGTTGTAGACGCCTGCGGACCCACAGCACAGATGCGGCTCGAGCGGCTGCCTGACCTCGAATCCCGCCTCGCGGAGAAGCCGGATCGGCAGATCGTGAATCTTCTGACCGTGCTGGAGCGAGCATGCCGAGTGATAGGTGATCGTCCCGCGACCTTCCGGGGCCTTGTCGATAATCGATTCGAGCGGCAGATCGGCGATCACCTCGGTGATGTCTCGCGCCAGGCCAGACACCTGCCGTGCGATGGCGCCAAGTTCCGGATCATCGCCAACCATATGGGCGTAATCCTTGACCATGGTGCCGCAACCCGACGCGTTGGCGATAATCGCGTCGACGTCACCACGCTCGAGCTCCTCACGCCAGGCCAGAAGCGCGGCGCGAACCGTCTGATGCGCCGCCTTGCTCTCGCCGATATGATGGGCAAGGGCGCCGCAGCAGGCTGCCTCCTGCCGCACCGTGACCTCGACACCCAGTTTGTTCAGCACGCGGATGGTACTGGCATTGATCCCCGGATCGAGAGCGCGCTGCGCACAGCCTGCCAGCAGGATCACCCGCCGCGTAGAACTCGTCCGAGGCTTGAAATGCATGGTCTTGCCGCCAACCCGGTCAAGGGCCGGCACACGAGACGGAAGTTTTGCCAGCGCCGCGCGCATCGATGCCGGCAGCAGCGGCGAAAACAGCTTGCCGATGCGGCCAAGTTGCATCATCACCCGGAACCGTCCTGCATAGGGGATCACACGCGCAAGCAGCCAGCGCATCATCCTGTCGCCGGCAGGACGGCTGACAATCTTGTCCATACGCTCGCGGCCGATCTCGATCAGGTGATGATAGTCAACCCCTGACGGGCCGGTGGTGGTGCAGGCAAGGCAGCCAAGGCAGCGGTCGAGATGATAGCCGGTGTCGGACGATACGCTGTCCGGCGATTCAAGGAGCTCGCGCATCATCCAGATGCGGCCGCGCGGGCTGTCGCGCTCGTCGCCCGTCATCACATAGGTCGGACAGGTGGCCGTGCAAAACCCGCAGTGAACACATTTGCGAAGAATCGAGTCCGCTTCGCGGAGCTGCGGGTCCTCGAGCTGTGTGTCTGTGAAATGCGTTTGCATGACGTTCCCTAAATCCCCTGATGCATACGCTCGTAATTCAGAACGCCGAGCGGGTCAAAGGATGCCTTCACCCGCTTGTGCAGCTCATACATGCCGCCGGAAAGCGGTTGTAGTGGTTCAATCTTCTCACGCGTGACGCCGACATCCCGAACAAGCATGGTGAAGCCGCTGTCCAGCCCCTGAACCGCCTTGCGGAGCGCCGGGCCAAGCTGGGCCTTGGAACTGGCGATCCACAAAAGGCCGCCTGCCCAGTCGGCGATCATCCGGATGTTCAGGCGCGGATCGAGCGAGCCCAGAAGTTTTGCCGCATCAGCCGGAGCGCAGGATACCTTCCAGATATCGAGGGGTTTCTCGGCAAGCGGCTGCACATCACGGATGCGCTGCCACAGGGAGACACTGGCCGCCTCGGCAAGCGCATCGCCGCCGGTCATTTCCTGAAGATGCCCGAGACGGTCCCTGACCGACGCCTCGATCCCCTCGAGACGAATGACCGCGGTGAACGGGCTGCCGCTGTCCACGCCCTCCTCGGCTGCGATGGCGGCCGGCAGGATGGCGCTGGCACCGGGCTCGTGCGGGGATGCAAAGACACGGGCAATCAGCGCAACGGCACCGGCAAAATCGTCAGCGCCGACGAGAAGCGAACAGCTTGTTTCAGGCGCGGGCAGTGTCTTGATTGTGATCTCGTCCATCACGCCCAGCGTACCGAACGAACCGCACATCAGTTTCGACAGATCATAGCCGGTGACATTCTTCATCACCTTGCCGCCGGACTTGAAATGCTCGCCGCGGCCGGACACAGCCTCGAAGCCGAGAAGATAGTCCCTTGCCGCTCCCGCAGTGAGGCGGCGCGGACCGGAAATGTTGGTCGCGATCAACCCGCCGATCGTACCCCTGACACCGGCCTGCGCCTCGCCAAGGATGCGTGTCATGCTCGGCGGCTCGAATGCCAGCATCTGGCGCGCTCCGGCAAGCGCGTCCTCGACCACATTCATCGGGGTCCCGGCGCGCAGCGTCAGCACCAGCTCCTCGGGCTGATAGTCGATGATGCCCGACATGCCGCCGGCATCAAGAAGATGGTCATAGCTTGCGATGCGGCCAAGATGCCGCTTGGTGCCGGCACCACACAGTTCCAGACGCTGGCCGTCCGCCGTCACCTGCCGGATTGCCTCGGCAGCCTGGCCGAGATTGTCGATCTGGTATTCCGTCATGTCGCCTGCCCGAACAACAACCGCCCTAGAACCGCGGCAGGTCGGGATGCGGCAGCTTTCCCTTGTGAACATGAAGGCGTCCCAGTTCGGCGCAGCGATGCAGCTGCGGGAACATCTTGCCCGGGTTCAGAAGATGCCCCGGGTCGAAGGCGCATTTCAGGCGCTGCTGCTGCTTCAGGTCGTCCTCGGTGAACTGGATGGTCATCAGGTCGCGCTTCTCGACACCCACGCCGTGCTCCCCGGTCAGTACACCACCCATCTCCACACAGCTGCGCAGGATGTCGGCGCCGAATTCCTCGGCACGCTCAAGCTCGCCGGGCTGGTTCGCATCAAACAGGATCAGCGGATGCAGGTTGCCGTCACCTGCATGGAATACATTTGCCACGCGCAAGCCGTATTGCTGGCTGAGCGATGCCATCCGGCGCATCATGTCGGGAAGACGGCGACGCGGAATTGTGCCGTCCATGCACAGATAGTCCGGCGAAATGCGGCCCACAGCCGGGAAGGCGGATTTGCGACCGGCCCAGAACAGGTTGCGCTCTTCTTCCGACTGGCTGACCCGCACCGAGCTGGCACCCGCCTTGCGGACAATCGCCTCGACCCGCCCGATCAGCGCATCGACCTCGACCTCCGGACCGTCAAGCTCGATGATCAGCAGCGCAGCCGCCTCACGCGGATAACCGGCGTTGGCGAAATCCTCCGCTGCCTGAATGGCAAGGCCGTCCATCATTTCCATACCGGCCGGGATAATGCCTGCGGCGATGATATCGCCGACCGCCGTACCCGCATCGCCAGTGTCCTCGAATCCGACAAGAAGCGCCCGCGCCGTCGCCGGCTTTTGAAGGATCCTGAGCGTTACCTCGCTGACCACGCCGAGAAGCCCCTCGGACCCGGTCATTACGCCCATAAGGTCATAATCGCCGGCATCCAGATGCTTGCCGCCAAGCCGCAGAATCTCACCCTCGATCGTGACAAGCTCGATGCCGAGAAGATTGTTCGTCGTCAGGCCGTATTTCAGGCAGTGGACCCCGCCTGAATTCTCGGCGACATTGCCGCCGACCGAACAGGCGATCTGGCTCGACGGATCGGGCGCGTAATAAAAGCCGTCAGCCTCGACCGCCTTGGTGATGGCCAGGTTCGTGACGCCGGGCTGGGCGACAACACAGCGGTTGTCATAGTCGATCTCAAGAATGCGGTTGAATTTGCCAAGTCCCAGAAGCACCGCATCCGCGAGCGGCAGCGCGCCGCCCGAAAGCGAGGTGCCGGCACCGCGCGGCACAATCTTGATGCCCTGCTGGTGGCACCATTTCATGACAGCGGCAATCTGCTCGACCGTCTCCGGCAGCACGACGGCGAGCGGCAGCTGCCGGTAGGCCGACAGGCCGTCCGCATCGTATGCGCGCATGCTTTCGCGGGAATCGATCACACAGTCGGCCGGAACAAGCTGGCGGAGCGTGCGGCAAATTTCATCTCGACGGTCGATCACACCCTGATCGGGTTCGGGCATCAGCATCGGTCACATCCGCGCATGGTGGGTCATTTATCTAGACATAGTGCACTTTTGGCCGATTGTCAGCGCCGCGGGGCAGCTTAATCGCCGCACCCGCACATGTCGCTCCACACAAGAGGCCCCAATACAAAACGGCCGGCTGAGCCGACCGTTGTGCGTTCCGTCATCGATAGGCGTATCAGCCCTGACGTGCCTTCATGCGCGGGTTGCGCTTGTTGATGACATAGAGCCGCCCACGGCGACGTACGACCTGGCAGTTGCGGTCACGCGACTTCAGGGTTTTCAGCGAGCTGGCGACTTTCATGATCGGCTCCGGTGCCTTGCGGTCTACAAATTGAGCGGGAGATGTAGCACCCTGCTCGGGTGAGGTCAATCGCGAATTCACGGGAAATAGCAGCGAGCGACTGATGCCGACCCACCACAGTATCTCTCGCCTGACAGGCCCGGCTATCCTGCACAGGCAACGCCCGTGCCCTTCAGCCCGCAATATCCGTTCGGCACCTTGTAAAGATATTGCTGGTGGTAGTCCTCGGCGTAATAGAACGGACCGGCAGGGCCGATCTCAGTGGTAATGGCATCTCGTCCGGCCGCTTTCAGGGCCGCGCCGTAACGCTCGGCAACACCGCGCGCGGCGTCCAGCTGGTCATCGGTCGTGCAATAGATCGCCGAGCGATATTGCGTGCCGATATCATTGCCCTGGCGATAGCCCTGGGTCGGATCATGCTCTTCCCAGAAAGTCTTCAGGATCGTTTCCAGCGTCACGACGGACGGGTCGAACACCACCATCACGACTTCGGTATGGCCAGTGCGGCCGGAGCAGACCTCTTCATAGGTCGGGTTCGGCGATATGCCGCCCGCGTAGCCGACCGCAGTGCTGTACACACCGTCGATCTGCCAGAACAGCCGTTCCGCGCCCCAGAAACAGCCAAGTCCCAGATCCCAGAACGCAATGCGGGGCGCCGTCCCAGACTGGCGTGTCACGGCCCGGCAATGCTTCATCCATCAGCGGCATGCGGGATTTGAACGGGTTTGAAAACAGCATCTGTCTCTCTTGGTCAGGGTCCTGATCTGCAGTGTCGCCAGCCCTTAGCGGCGAAGGACTTCGACCCCCGGCAGAACTCGCCCCTCAAGCCATTCGAGGAACGCGCCGCCGGCTGTCGATACATAGGTGAACTGGTCACTGACCCCGGCATTTGCAAGTGCCGCCAGCGTGTCGCCACCACCGGCGACCGACATCATCGCGCCAACGGCCGTCAGCGTCGCAACAGCCTTCGCGACATGGTTCGTGGCACTGTCGAATGGCGGGAACTCAAAGGCCCCCATGGGACCGTTCCAGACCACCGTCCGGCATGTCTCGAGTTGGTGCGCCACCTCTTGGGCAGAGGCCGGTCCGGCATCAAGGATCATCTCGCCCTGGCCGACATCACCGGGCCCGGCCACCCGATGCGGAACATTCGCGGCAAATTCGCAGGCCACAAGGAAATCTTCAGGAAGCACGATGTGGCAGCCATTCGCTTTCGCGCTGGCCTCGATCGCACGGGCGGTCTCCACCATATCGGCGCGCAAGCAGAAAGGTATTCGCCATGCCGCCACCAAGGACTAGGGAATCAACATTTTTGACAAGGTTCTCCAGCACCTGCAGCTTGGTCGACACTTTGGCACCACCGACAATCGCGGCCACCGGCCGGGCGGGATCGGCAAGCGCGTTATGAAGCGCCGTCAATTCCTCGCCAAGCGAACGACCGGCCGTGGCGACCTCCATCAGGCGTGGCAGCGCCTCGACCGAGGCATGCGCCCGATGGGTACAGGAAAAGGCGTCGCCGACATAAACCTCGCCAAGAGCGGCCAGCGCTGCCGCGAAATGAGGATCGTTGGCCTCCTCGCCGGGATGGAACCGCAGATTCTCCATCATCAGCACATCGCCGTCGGCAAGACGTTCCACTGCTGCGTGGCCTCCGGGTCCGGTCACATCGCTCTCGACAGGCACCTCGCACCCCAGCAATGCGGACAGCGCCGCGGCAACGGGTTTCACCGACATGTCGGGAACCACCTTGCCCTTTGGCCTGCCAAGATGGGTCAGGATCACCAGCCGCGCCCCGGTCTCGCGAAGCGCCCTGAGCCCGGGAAGAATCCGCCGGATGCGGGTGTCGTCCCCGACCACCCCGTCGGCAATCGGCACATTCAGATCAAGCCGCACAAGACACCGTTTGCCGGAGGTGTTGATCTGGTCAACGAACAAAAAGGGCGAGTTCATATCTTATTCCTGATATATCCGAACCATGAGCACTCGCTTTCCGCTTAGCTGAAAGCGGTTCAAGTGACAAGACGAGCCGGAAGCGTCCGGCCAATTGTCTGGCAAAGAGACGCGTACCATGGCCTTGACTCATCGACAATCCAGCGTCAGCGAAAGCCCTTCCCGACCGTCCACTCCGGATTTCGGGCGGGCGATCGGCTTCGTCGCGGGCGGCATCGGTGACCAGATCTATCACCTTGGCCAGCTGCGCGCGCTTGCGGCGGCCTGCCAGACAGCCACCATTGACATCGCCTGCATCCATCCCGGGCCGATCAGCCGGATCCTTGCTGCGACCCCGTGGGTCGGGCGGGTGGTCGATGCAAGGCCGCTTCGCCGTTACAAACCTTGGTCCCGGACAAGCGAAACCGTTACTGCGTTGCGGCATCGCCGTTACGATACGGCCTTTTTCATGCATCGCTCAACCAGCTTCAAGCTGGCCGCCCGCACTGCCGGCATCCCGCGCCGGATCGGACTTGCAGACGGGTTTTTCGACCGGATGCTGCTGGACACGCCGCTCGCCCTCACAGATGGCGGCGCCCGGCGCGAGGCATGGGGGCATCGCCCATTCATCGCCGCAATGGATGAATATGTCATCGGGTCGGGGCTCGACCTGGCCCCCGACATCCCCACCATTATTCCAGACAAGAATGCAACGAGAGACGCGCGTCGGCTTGTAGCATCCCTGCCCGGGCCGATTTCGGTTGTGAATCTCTTTGCAGTGGACGAGAAGCGCCGCTGGCCGGTCGAAGCCGCCATCGAAACCATCAGACCTCGGCCTGCAAAGCCGACAAACGGATCAGGCCCGACCAGCTCGTCGACTCACTCGGCGCGGGCGCAGGCATGGAACGCGACGTCGCGCTCTATCATCTGGCAGACCGATATATCGGGGTGGATTCCTTCACCGCGAACCTTGCGATGAACTGCAATCTCCCGGCGGTGATCCTGTTCGCATCCGTCGGAGACAGCCTGTCCTACAGGTCTGTGACGAAACCTGTGACGCCGGAACAGCCGGGCGATCTCGGCACCATATCAAGCGGCGATGTGCTGGCGGCCGTCGGCGATCTCGGGCCACGCAGGACAGCTGCGCCGGAAGCTCACCCCTTGCCGGTATAATCCTCGTAAGATTTTTCCTCGACAAGGTCGGAACCCGTGGCGAGGTTGATCATCTTCTTCAGCTCGGCACGGCGGTCGTTGGTGATGTAAACGGCGCGGGCAAGTTCAATGAAACGGTCGCCAAAACGGCCGGCGGCCTCTTCGGCGCGGATATCGTCCTCGATGTCCCAGAGCTCGGCATTCACCCGGCGCAGCCCGTCTGTCAACTCCACCAGCTCGTCGCTGTCGAACACCCCGCCACTGACAAGCGGACGCAGGGCCTCCAGCTCGGTCGCCACATTCTTCAGCTTGGCCTCGTCGCTGATCCGCTCCGACTTGATCTCGAGGATGGTGACCTTGTCGATGACCTCACCGACTGAAACGGGAACCGTAATGTTCATGGAACTGTCCTGCTTGCTGTGGCCTCGCGCGATGGCGGAACGCCGGATTGATGGCTGGCGCTTGGTGTCGCGCAATTCTGTCTGTCTGGCAAGACGATATTGACAGATTGCGCAATGTGATCGCGTCTGTACTTGGGCGGGGACGCATGATAGGCAGGCGATGAGGATCCAACGAACCCGCCGCAGAATCCATGACCACATCAGCCACAAGCCGCCATGACGAATTCTGGGCAGGCGTCCGCGCCGAACTGCCGCTGCAGCTTGGCGTTGCCCCGTTCGGCCTGGTGTTCGGGGTCCTGGGACTGGCAAGTGGGCTGAGCGCCTGGGAAACCATCCTCATGTCGTCGATCGTATTCGGCGGTGCCAGCCAGGTTGTGTTCGCGCAGCTGTGGGGCGGCGGCGTGCCGGCGCCGATCGTCGGCGCCTCGGTCTCGGTGATCAATCTCCGCCATGTGCTCTACAGCGCTTCGGTCGCGCCCTATCTTCGCAGCCTTCCGCTCAGATGGAGGGTGCCGCTTGCCTATCTGCTGACGGACGAGGCCTATGCGGTCACAATCAACAGGCTTCGTGACGAGCCGCCGTCCCCCAACCAGCATTACCATCTTCTCGGCACCGGTATGACCTTGTGGATTTGCTGGCAGGTCACCACCGTGATGGGCGTCGTCTTTGGGGCAACGATTCCGGAGTCCTGGTCGCTCGGCTTCGCCATCCCGCTGACCTTCATCGCCCTTGTCGCACCGGCCATCCGCCGCAGGGCCGATCTGGCGGCATGCCTGACCGCCGGGACCATTGCCGTTGTCGGACAGCCGCTTCCATGGAAGGGCTGGATTATCCTTGCGGCGGTCGGCGGCATTCTTGCCGGTTGGCTGGTTCACCGCCATGACCGGAGGAGGACCGCATCATGATCTGGCTGGTAATGATTGTATGCGGCCTGCTGACGCTCAGCATGCGTTTTGTGATGTTCTCCGACCTTGCGCCAAGGCAGCTTCCCGGCTGGCTGGAAGAGGCGCTGGGCTTTGTGCC
>LUMI01000525.1_pt1 | contig 13661 bp, 12 predicted proteins | sample 729681 | NCBI WGS metagenome assembly LUMI01 (sample SAMN03860267, study PRJNA289734) | marine metagenome | biome: seawater column; feature: ocean; material: water; isolation source: Red Sea water column Station 34 - depth 10m | place: Saudi Arabia: Red Sea | collected 2011-10-15 | depth 10 m
GCGTATTTGCCGAGACAAATGGCCAGCTAACCGAGTCGCTAACCGCAACACTAAGCGCACGATTCGACAACAACAGTGAGTTCGACAATGCCGTAAGTTCTCGCGGTGGACTTACATGGCAGCTTAACGATTACTATGCTGTTTTTACCAGCTATGGTAGAGCTGTTAAAACTCCTACTTTTACCGAGCGTTTTGGTTACTTCCCAGCGAGTTTTATAGGTAACCCTAACCTTGAGCCCGAAACCAGTGAAGAATGGGAAGTGGGTGTTAAAGCGAGCTGGACATCATTGTCTGCGCAAATCAGCGCATACACTACCGATCTTGAAGATGAAATAAACGGTTTTGTGTTTGTATCTGACTTGGGGGCGTTCAGCGCAGATAATATTGACGGTGACAGTTCACGAGAAGGAATTGATGTAGAGCTTAACTGGGGCAGTGGCTATGGTGACCTTACTGCCGCCTATAGCTATCTAGATGCTGAACAAACTGACGGTGGTATCTCAAGCACTGAGCTGCGTCGTGCGCGTCATCAAGGCTCGTTAACTTACACCACTAACTTTGGGACAGAAAAGTTCAGATTTTACACTAAGCTGGCCTACACAGGAAGTCGTTACGATACTTTCTTCCCACCATTCCCTGAACCTTCTCAAACGTTAGCGCTTTCAGCTTATACCCTTGCTACAGTTAACTTGAGCTACCAGATAGACAAACAGTGGCAGGTATCTCTGAAAGTAGATAATGCGTTTGATACCGACTATGAGGATATTGTGGGTTATGCGGGTCAGGAGCGACGAGCGCTGTTTTCTGTTAACTACGCTATGTAGTTAATTTAGGCTTAGCCTAGCAATTTAATCGGCTACATCTTGGTGTAGCCGTTTTTCGTTCAATAATTTGACGTCTATTGTATTACTGTAGCTTTTACTTCTAATTATTATCATCTCTTTTACCGCCAATTTAGGCTTCAGATCGTTCCCTTTCTCACGTCTTATGGTCTACCCTTCGCAATTAATGTTATTCATATTCTATTCATAGTGAGAGGTTTATCCTGCGACAATCGTTTATCCTATCGCAGACAATGTTAACCTTGTCGCGTACTAAGACCTTGTTGCGAAACAGGTCCTAGTTAAGCGAATAAGGCTGTGATAATCTCAACTTTGATAATCGTTTTTTTAATACAGGATCATAATCCATGAAAAAGTTTGCAGTAATGTTTGTCATGGCAATGCTTTTGCCATTAACAGCTTGCGCTCAAGAGCCGGCGTCTAAATGGAAAGAAGGTACTCACTATACTGTGCTTGATAAAGAAGCCACAGATAAACCAGTCATTACTGAGTACTTCTCATTTTGGTGCCCTCACTGCTTCCAGTTCGAGCCAATCGTTGCACAAATTAAAGAAAAGAAAAGCGACGGTACTAAATTCAATAAAGTACACGTTAACTTTATGCGCTTCACTGGACCTGAAGTTCAGGACGATGCGACTAAAGCCATGCTAATTCCTCGCGCGATGAAGCAAGAAGACGCAATGAATGCAGCAATCTTTAACTATATCCACAAGCAACGTGCATCTATTACAGGCTTGAAAGACCTTCGCAATATCTTTGTTGTGAACGGCGTAGACGGTGAAGAGTTTGATAAAATGGCCAAAAGCTTTGGCGTGAACAGCATGGTGCGCAAGAATCAACAGCAAATTGATGAGTATCGTGAGCACTTAACTGGTGTGCCAAGCTTCATCATCAACGGTAAATATCAACCTACATTTACCGCTGACATGACCTTTGACGATATCGCAGATCTAATCGTGTGGTTATCTGAACAGAAATAATTTGGTTAATAATTTAGCCACTCATTATACTTTGAATAATTAAATGGGCGCTCAGGCGCCCATTTTTACGCCTTGGAGAATCCCCAATGTATGCTGTAAGCGAGTTCGCTGACTTTATTTGTGAACTTGACCAACTAAAAGCGGTAAAACGTCAAATCACCCTTCCCTGTGATAACTATCGACAAGAAAACTCCGCAGAGCACAGCTGGCATGTTGCGCTAATGGCCAATATGTTAAGCGAGTACGCGGTAAAACCCATAGATGTGACACGCGTCATTCGCATGATCCTTATTCACGATATTGTGGAGATCGATGCGGGCGATATGTTTGCTTTCAATCATCCAAACGACCATGACGCACAAGCCGAAAAAGAAGTGGCCGCTGCAAAGCGCATCTTTGGTTTATTGCCGAGTCCACTTGATAATGAAATGCTCGAGCTATGGCTTGAATTTGAAGCTGCAGAAACCGCTGATGCGGAATTTGCCAAATCAATGGACCGCGTACGGAGAAAATTGAGAAGCGTAATGCTCACCTTAAATCTTGCGCACCGACTTTATGGGACTACGTTATGCAGCAGCTTGATGTGGCTGTTGAAAAAGGCTGGCTAAGTCAATAACGACTCAGCCAGACCTAAGGTATCAATCACACCACAACGGTGTAATAGGGCGTTGTAATTAAAAGCGTGTACCAATCCACATCCAGAAGCGATTGGTATCCACTTTTATATCTCCCGCGTCGTAAGTGCCGTACTTGATGCCGAAATAATACTTTCCCGCAAACTTCTTCGTATACTGCACGTTAATTTCGCTGCCTAAGTCGTCAGCACCGTTACTGCTGTCGTCAGCGCTGAAATCGTGGTACGCCAAAAGCCATTTACCACCGGCTAAACCACCAGACAATGAAAACTTAAGATCTTTTAAGCCCTGTGCTGGCGTGCCCAAAAACTGATCAGTCCAACCGTTGAATTTGTGCAGCGTGGCTAGCGGCGTTGCAAATACGTACAATCCATCGTCTGAGCCCAATATTTCGTAATCAACCTTAGCCGTCACGCCAGAGAGCGTGGCTGCGACGTACGCATTCAAATAAGAGGCGTCAAAGTCGGTGGCCGCTTCGCCCGCGCCAGCTTCGCTTGACTGTGTGGCAAACTCAGCACCGTAAGCCCAACTCACGCTCTCACCTTTCATCTTTCCATCATAGCTCACACCATACGTGTCCAACGCGTTGTCTGTATCGTTGTCCACCTCTAATAGGTAAGCGTAGGCCACAAATTTGCCGATTTTAGATGTATAGGTGGCATGAAGAATATGATCTTTAGAATCTAAATCTGCCGCTTCTGCGAAAATACGGTTGCGTTTGTACAGATAGCTATAGAATAGTTCTAGATTGTCTGTTGCCGCATATTTAGCGCTTACGGCATCAAAGGTCTGGCGGTCTTGTCGCCAGCCAACGTGGCCAACAAATCGATGGTCATCAAGTGTAATTACTTGGCGTCCTACTCTGGCTGTAAAATTATCCGTTTTATATTGAATAAAAGCTTGGTCAACTTCGGTGGTTTCAGGGTCGGCAATGACCGAGTACTCACCCACGTTAAAGCCCGTTGGCCCTACGGTAAACTCATCTTGCCCCAATACAATGCGGATATCTTCAACCTCGGCAGTAAACGAGAAGCCATTAACACTACCCGAGCTAAAGCCCAAACGGGTGCGCAAAGTCAGTGCACTTGCATCTTCTAATGCATTGTCTTGATCAACAGATTCGTAGCGTAAATTCAGGTCCGCCCATGCCTTTGAATCGCTCAATGCGCTGTGAATGTCAGCGGCCATTACGCTTCCACCCAATACTGTCAAAACAGATGCTGTTAGCATCTTAATGCCAAAGTTTTTTAACGTGTTCATGTGTATTCCCTATCGGTATCAATTTTTATTAGTCAACACTTACCCAGCCAGCAGTAGAATGCTGGTTAAAAGTGATGGTTTTGGTTAGTTGGCGGAAAAGGCTTCCGCCCTAGTCAGGTGCCGATAAAGCTAGGCGGTGGGTTTTGCTAGCTGTTGTGAATGTTTGTTAGTTGTAGGCGCTTGGTTGGCGCGTGACGAAACGGTTTCAACCTTCTTTTGTTTGTCGTAAAGGAAAGTTAAGACTTCATGTCTGTAGTGGTTGTACTGCTTGTTATCTGCAAGTGCTAATCTATCTCGCGGACGCGGCAACTCAATATCTAGAATTTCGCCAATGGTGGCTGCCGGGCCGTTATTCATCATAACAATACGGTCTGATAGCAATACCGCTTCATCCACATCGTGAGTAATCATAATAACCGTGTTACCCAAATCAGCATGAATTTCCATTAGCGAGTCTTGAAGGTGAGCGCGAGTTAGGGCGTCTAGCGCACCGAACGGTTCATCCATTAGCAGCACTTTTGGCTCCATTGCCAACGCTCGTGCAATGCCCACTCGCTGTTTCATACCACCTGATATTTCACTGGGTAATTTATCAAGGGCGTGGGTCATGTGCACAAGCTCTAGGTTGTGCATGATCCAGTCACGCATCTCGTTTTTACTCTTGCCTCGCATGGTCGATTTTACGGCCAGCTCAACATTCTTGTATACCGTAAGCCAAGGTAATAAAGAATGGTTTTGAAAGACTACTGCGCGTTCAGGTCCAGGCTGCTTCACTTCTGCGCCATCTAAAATTACGCCGCCGGTAGTAGCTTGGTGCAAACCTGCGACGATATTCAGCACCGTTGATTTACCGCAGCCCGAATGGCCAATTAACGACACAAATTCACCTTTGCTGATTTTAAGATTTACATCTTGAAGTGCAGTAAATGGCCCCTTCGGTGTGGGGAAGTCGATACCCACCTGCTCTAACTCTAAGTGTTTAGTGTGCATAAAATTCTCCTCAAAATTAGCGTAGTACGCTCGACTTGTCCCAGCTTACAGCGCGCTGAATCGATAACATTAGGCGGTCTAGTACAAAGCCAATAGCGCCAATGGTGAGCACTGCTACCATGATTCTCGCTAGCGACTCCGAACTTCCGTTTTGGAATTCATCCCACACAAACTTTCCTAGACCTGGGTTTTGGGCAAGCATTTCTGCCGCAATCAGTACCATCCAGCCAATACCAAGCGACAATCTAAGTCCTGTAAAAATCATGGGGATAGAAGATGGAAGTACTATTTTGGTGAGATGAGCAAACGGCGTAAGGCGCAATACCTTGCTTACGTTGATTAGGTCCTTATCAATATTTGATACGCCTACTGCGGTATTAATAAGGGTTGGCCATAAACAACAAAGCGAAACCGTAAAGGCAGAGGTCACGAATGATTTAGAAAAGGCCGGATCATCGCTGACATAGAGGGCACTTACCACCATAGTCACCAGCGGCAGCCACGCTAGTGGTGAAACTGGCTTGAACAACTGGATGAGCGGATTTATTGCAGTGTAGGCAGATTTACTTAAACCACATAATATTCCCACAGGAACCGCTATAACCGATGCAATAAGGAACCCCACCATGACGGTGTAAAGGCTTGTCCAAATTTGGTCAAAGAAGGTTGGCGCACCGGTGAATTCTCTAATTTTTGGCTGATAAGTAGGGTCCTGCGCTATACGCGCTGCATTTCTTGCTTCTTGACGTTGATAGAAAGCGTCCGCTTTTTCACGCTGTGCAATATGTTCGTCAATTAACGCACCGGCTTGCTCAAAAACTTGTGCAGGCCCTGGGAACTGCCCCAGCGACGTGTCAATACTTTTTGCTACACCATTCCAAATGGCCAAAAACATCAGCAAGCCAATAACAGGCAACAGCAACGCAGGCGTGGATTGATATAAACGGCTCAACAAAGAGTTGGCGTTTGACGGCGACGATGGAAGGCGAAGAATGGTTGTCATCTTGCTCATTGCTTGCTCCTGACACTTGATGTGCGCTTTTGCGCTGTTTATGCCCCGCCCTAGTTAGAACTGAAGGCAGGGCCATTAAATCAGACACTTACAGTACAGTGTCGCCCTTCAGACCAATCTTAAATTGCTCTAAGTAAGCGTTAGGCTTGCTTCCGTCAAACGTCACGCCATCAATGAATTCGCTCTGAGGCGGCTTGTAGCCCGTTTCCGTCCCAAACTCTGGAAAGTCAGACGCCTTAGCTTTACCTTCGGCAATCAGTGCTTTAGCAGCCTGAGCATAAACTTCTGGTTTATAAACTTTTTTGGCTGTCTCTTTATACCAATCGTCAGACTTAGCCTCTGAAATTTGACCCCAGCGGCGCATTTGTGTGAGGTACCAAATAGCATCACTGTAGTATGGGTAAGTGGCGTTGTAGCGGAAGAACACATTAAAATCAGGCACGTCGCGCTTGTCACCTTTCTCGTATTCGAAAGTGCCCGTCATGCTGTTAGCCAGTACGTCTTCATCTGCACCTACGTAGTTACTTTTAGCAAGAATCTTTACCGCTTCAGGACGGTTAGCATTGTCGTTTTCATCCAGCCACATTGCCGCTCGAATTAGGGCTTTAACCACGCGAATGTGCGTATTTGGGTATTTGTCAGCCCAGCCTTGGCTTACGCCGAACACTTTTTCAGGGTTATTTTTCCAAATTTCGTAGTCGGTGATCACAGGTACACCAATACCTTTAAACACAGCCTGTTGATTCCATGGCTCGCCTACGCAGTAGCCATAGATGGTGCCGGCTTCCATCGTCGCTGGCATTTGCGGTGGGGGGGTGACTGACAACAGTGCCTGAGCGTCAATTTGGCCCGCGGTATCGCCTTTATGCGGCGCATAATATCCAGGGTGAATTCCACCTGCTGCAAGCCAATAGCGTAACTCGTAGTTGTGTGTAGAAACTGGAAATACCATTCCCATGTTGAACGGCTTTCCAGCATTGCGGTATTCATCAACCACTGGCTTTAAATAATCAGCTTTAATAGGATGAACTGGCTTGCCATTTTCCTGTGGAATATGGGCCTTCATTTTGTCCCAAATTTCATTAGAAACGGTAATTCCATTACCATTGAGATCCATACTGAACGCTGTTACCACATGCGATTCCGTGCCGAAGCCAATGGTTGCACCAAGGGGCTGGCCAGCCAGCATATGAGCGCCATCTAATTGGCCGTCGATTACGCGATCAAGCAGCACTTTCCAGTTAGCTTGCGCTTCCAATGTAACGTAGAGGCCCTCATCTTCAAAAAAGCCTTTTTCGTACGCCACAGCAAGCGGTGCCATATCAGTGAGCTTGATAAAACCAAACTTAAGTTCTTCCTTCTCAGGCCAGCCTACCGCTGGCGCTTGTGCTGCCACACTCGCAGAAAAACTTGCTACAGAGACGGCAAGTGCTGCACATACTCCAGCACTCGCCGTTCGAAAGCGTTTTAGCAGTGATGTTGTCTTTAACCCAGTCATACGTGTTCCTCGTAGCCAAAAAAAAACCCACCAGCGTACGACGTTTAACCGTCGAGCATGGTGGGCTTCGTTGCCGTGTTTGTAATATCGGAGTTCTTACAAACGCATCAAGTTGTTAATGGTAAGTCAGGAATTCCCGCTCACACACCTCATCTTTAAGGGAGGTTTATTAAAAGCTTTAGCTTATAAAACCATCTTTATTTTTTATTATTATGCACTTGCCATAAATGCCGGAGATGATGATGCTTCCTTACCGTTCTCCGCTGAATCCTATTTGTTTACCCTATGGTAAGTGTTGTGCACTCCACTCTGCCATCGCATTTGTGTTTGCACCCGTTGCTTTGTACAGCAACGTTGCTGTTGCACGGATTAATTAGCACCCATCGTGCCAGAAATATAAGCCATTGAAACTTATGAATATTTACACTATTGAGGTAAGAGAAAAGTGAGAATGAATTCGTTTTGGTGCACCAAAACAGGGGGGGTGTTCAACCTTGGTGCGCGAAAGCAGATACCAAGGTTGAACAAATATGGCCAATGACTAAATCCGTCTGATTGTGTCGCTAATTTTCTAGAGGCGTTTAGTAAATTGCCCGATAGCGTTTACCACTTCATTGGCACCGCTTTGGATTTCGCTCATTGCTTTGCCTGACTGCGTTGAATACTCTAAGGCTTCGCGCGCTTTTTCCTGACCCGCTTCAATTAACTGAACTGCATTTTCTGTTAACTTTCTGTTTTCTACGACAACGTTTACGATTTCTTCAGTTGCGCTACTCGTTCGCGACGCTAGCTGCCTGACTTCATCGGCAACCACCGCGAAACCACGCCCTTGATCGCCTGCACGTGCAGCTTCAATAGCAGCGTTAAGCGCCAATAAATTAGTTTGATCGGCAATTCCGCTAATACTTTTAACCAAGTCCGCAACTTTTTGGGATTGCTCATCTAGGTCCTTAATACCTTCACTCGCATTGCCCATCTGTTTCGTTAATTCGTTCATCGCCTTAACCGTAGAATCGAGCACTTGATTTCCCTTACGAGCTTGCTCTCCAGTTTCTTGCGAAATGTTGAATGCAACGTTGGCGGCTTCGGAAATGGCGAACTCCCGCTTCATTTGCTCTGTAATTACCGTTGCGAATTTTACTACTTTATAAAGCTGACCATCTTCGTTTCTGATGGGGTTATATGACGCTTCTAGCCACACTTCATTCCCTCGGCTATCAATGCGTTTGAAGCGTCCAGATTCTAACTGTCCTTGCGCTAGCCCACGCCAAAACTGTTTGTATTCTTCCGAGTTCGCCTCTTGCTCTGTGCAAAAGATCCTATGATGCTTTCCAACTATTTGCTCCAACTTGTAGCCCATTGCTTTCAAAAAGTTTTCATTGGCTTTAATTATGCTCCCATCTAGATTGAACTCTATGACTGCGGAAGAGCGATTAAGTCCGGCAAGCATGCCTCTAAGTTCGTTGCTATAGGAAATATTGCGGGTTTGCTCAGCCATATAGAAAGCAATGCATTTTACGTTTCCATAAGCGTCGTCGATGGGCTGTACGATGCCTCTTACCCAAATCTCATGGCCTTTTGCATTATTGAAGCTAACTGCGCCATGCCAATGACGATGATTTTTAACAGCGCCTAGCATATCTTGAACGTCCGATTTCTTAAGCGATTTCGGGTCCATTAGGCTTTCAAGGGACTTCCCTTCTAGCTCTGAAATCTTAAATCCTGTTGCTTGAGTACATAGATCATTAATTGCATGTATACGTCCGTCTGCATTCAACTCAATGTACAACATTTCTTCACGAAGCTCTTCCTTAACCGTTTGATATGCCGCCAGTTCCTTTTCCAAACGTTGGTTTTCGGCTATCAACTCTTTATTTTTGAAAAACATCCTGCGCTCCTAATTAACTTCGTTTCACGCATTATTTATCAGCCGACTTAGCTCATAACGAAGCCCCCCTGACAAAATAGGCACTGGCGTATCACACTGAAATACGGTTAGTTGTCTGAAACGATAAGCTAGTTTTTATTGGTTTTGATTAAAGATAGCAGAGGAAATGAAGTTTATTGATGTTTCACACAAATAAAACTGAAGTTTTTTTGTTCAATAAAGATTAAAGATAGCCCAGTTTGGGGATTGGCATAAACGCGCTTCTTTTTGCTATACAAAAATACTCAAGGCAGCGATGAAAACACGCAGCGATTCCGGCCGCCCGTTTTGGCACCGTACAAAGCTTTATCAGCGGTATTCAGGATCGAAGTTAACGTCCAGTTGTGGTGATTAACGAAATTGACCGTTGCAACGCCCAAACTTGCGGTAATTACGGGTGAAACTGTGCTCTTGCTGTGCTCTATCCCTAATGATTCTATCGCATCTCGAATCTCTTCAGCTTTCACCTTCGCGCCTTTCTCATCGGTATTGGGCAAAATCGCTACGAACTCCTCACCACCGTATCGAGCACAAAAATCAGTGTTACGGGTAATGACTTCATTAAGCCCAATAGCGACGTTTTTCAGGCATTCATCCCCTTTAGGGTGACCATAATTGTCATTGTAAAGTTTGAAACTATCGACATCCAAGATAACTACCGTCAACGGCCAGTCATACCGTTTTGACATGGCTATCGCTTTTTCCATTTCCATTTTGAACGCCCGTCGATTTGGAATATTAGTAAGGGGATCGCTAAGTGACAAACGAATCAATTCGGTTTCTTGGCTCTTTACTCTCTCAAAATACAGTGCGAAGGTTTTAGCCAGGCGAGATATCTCGTCACTGCCTTCAAAGCTTGCTACTTCTTCACTATTTTTTTCAACCAAGTTGGTTAAAGCAATTAAACGCAGAATAATACGTTTGTTCAGCATGGTATTAATAAAAGGGAACGGGTAGGAATAGTGCAGCAAAATAATATCTGCGCCTTGCTGTCGCAATCTTTTAGACTCCTCCATGATGGCCTTTTGAGGAGGCGTTATAGTAATATCAGATAATTGGTACTCTTCTATCACTCTCTCATGTAGAACTGATATAACACCAAGAGTTAATTCTTCTTTTTTCTACACTCACAGAAGTGTGCAGGCCGTCAGGGGAGCGCCCCATCCGGTTATCTATCACGTTGCTGGCGACCAATGGAAAGGCAGCCTCATAAGAACGAAGAGACAGTTCATCTTCATAGAAACTAAATTCTCTTTTTGTGACCCCCATCACATCTGGCTCAAGGGAATTGAGAATATCAATAATGTGGGAGCCACGGTCAAACGAGGATAGCGCGCTCGGTCCAATTGAACCGCCGCCGAAAATGAAAAAGACGGTATCACTATTTTGCCGCTGCTGTTTTACGAGGGTCTGTAGATTTGCTTAACGCCCTGTGCGGGAATCACTTATATTAGGCATATCTGCGGTTAGAACGAAAGTTACCCTAGAGGTTATAACCTGTTCTCGATTTTCAGATACAGCATAACCTGCTCGAAATAAGAGCGACAGGCTAACTAAAAAGACGAGCCATTGCGTGATTCGCATAACACCACTTAAGGAAAACTTGTTAATACTATTAACAAGTATAGCAACGATTAAGTCAATGCGACGATTGACTATTTTTCCTCTATCAAGAGGGTTTTACGCCCCCCCGCAGTTAAACTTCTATTTATTAGACAGGTAACACGGGCTATCTGACCAATACAAGAGACGTGTGATCTTTGACGGAGTTAAACGGTTATTGCACCAAACGATTAAAACGGCGTTGCGCTTTTATCGCGCTGTGCCCAAAGCTGCCTTGCCTGGGACAGGGCATCTGCAACATCACACTTTTGTAGCAGTACCAAATAGCTGGCAAGTGTGCTTAAGATGGCTTGTTCACCGTAAAGGCTATTCGCGTTACCCGCCCACACATCAAGCATGTCGTTAACGTTCATGTCTTTATCTTTAAGCGCCCATTTGTCAGCAACCACCGGCATTATTACTTCTTCGGTCTCACCATTTCGGGTAATAAATAGCTCAGTTTCCCGCTCACCATTAACTTCAGGATCTCCGCCATCACCACGAAAGCAAAGCGCATCTATAGATGGATAATTCTCATTAACGCGGCAGTGTTTGTGGTCAAGGTGCATATGGTAAACGCCCTGTACGCAAAATTGTGCAGCGGTGGGATTCAACAACCTTGCGAGGGTGTTAGCGCATGAACGCAGGCCAAATACCTCACGAAGCTTAATAATTGTGTCGAGCGCAGGCAGCAAATAAGACAAATCAAGGTAAGTCACCCCTTTATCCGTTAACTGCTGTTTGGCATCTTCAATACTGCTAACTTCAAACAGGCCCAATTGGGGTAACGCTATACTTGCATAAAGGCGTCCCGAACCCGGTTCATGCGCACCGTGGAGCATAACCGAGTAACCATTGTTGGCTAGAACCGCTACGGCCAATAAGTACCACGGTAACTGGCGACGCTTTCCCGCGTAGCAGCCAATATCTAACGTGGGGGTGAGGGTTTTAACTTCTGGCTCTATCAGCTCTCTGCATGCATCGACAAAGCCAATAACTTCTTCTGGTGTTTCTTCACGGGTACGCAGCAACATAAGAAATGCACCGCGTTGATCGCCTGTCACTTCATTGGCCAATACCATTTTCATGGCATGATAAGCCTCATCACGGGTAAGGCTACGCCCCCCTTTTTGACCTTTTCCAATAATTTTTATGTATTCACTAAATGGTTGCTGCATGCTTGGATGAATGTAATAGAAGAGTATTTACCTGTTGACGAGACTCTACCACCTTTCCAAATATAAGTAACGTAGGCCCCGTTAAATTTGCTGCTTCTACCTTGCTATGAATATCGGCAAGCACGCCAGTAATCACGCGCTGTTCGGGCGAAGTGGCATTTTCAATTGCCGCTACTGGCCATGTGGTTGGCACGTTGTGATGAATCAAGCCTTTGCATAGCCCTTCAAGTCGGCTTAGCCCCATATAAACCACCATGGTTTGCTTCAATACATTTTGCGCCATGGGTGCCATCTCTGGCCATTGATCCACGTCCTTAAAATGTGCGGTCATAAAACTCACCGACTGAGCACAACGCCTGTCGGTTAAAGGGATCCCCGTATAGGCTGACACACCCGATGCTGCCGTAATACCAGGAACAATAGCAAAAGGAATGTTGGCTTTTGTGAGTGCATCGGTTTCTTCGCAGGTTCTTGCAAATAGGGCTGGGTCACCGCCTTTTAACCGCACGACAGTGTGACCGTTGCTTGCCAATTCAACCACTCGCTTGCATATAGCGTCTTGGGTAAAGCTATGCTTTTTGCAGCGCTTCCCTACATATTCTTTCACCACTTTAGAGGGAATTAGCGCGAGAATATCTTCGCTGACTAAAGCGTCGAACAGCACGACATCGGCTTGTTGCAGAAGACGAAACGCTTTTAACGTAAGTAACTCGGCATCACCAGGACCAGCACCGACGATGAACACCTGCCCTTGTTTATGACCTTCAGTTTGCCTGTTTGCTAACTTCAACCACTTGCCAAAGTATGAATGCTTAGCTGGAGCTTTTGGATTATCGGAGCGCTGGCGCGTCGTCACGGTCGTGACCGAGGTAGAAATAGCATCGCGATAAAAGAGGTTTAACAAAGGTTTCTGCGGTTTAAATAAGGTGCGCAAAAACGGTAACGACCAACTAGATGCAATTGACATGATTTAACGCTCCTAAACAGATTGAATTTCAATGACTAAATGCTTGTCTATCAGCTGAGACAAGGCGGGCTTGCACGAGCCACAATTCGTACCACACTTTAATGCTTCACCAAGCTCTGCCACCGAACTACAGCCTTCTTCGATGGCATGTGTAATGGTTTTTTCGCGCACTTCAAAGCAGCTACAAACTACATCACCATTTAAAAATGCGTCGTCTACTTGGCCACGTATTAAATTGCGCTGTATGTCTGTAGAAATAGATGTGTTGAGAAGGCTGGCGAGCCATTCGTTAGGTACTGACCATGTGCTTTTTGAATGTGGCGCTGCCTGCGCTGTTGTATGTGCGGTTGCTGGTGCCCTTTCAGCGTTTTCTGGCTCATCGCCTAAAAACGCCGCGAAACAAAGAGTATCATCGACAAGCGCAAGGCATACTGAGTATGTATGATGATGAAACTGCAATAGCACCGCGTTTTGCGGCAGCAGAGGTATCAACGCTTGTGTAAAATCTCGACGACCTTTGTTTGAAGCAACGTTCAATACTGATAATGCTGCATCCGAGTTATTTACAGGTGAAGTCGCCTCTGTGCTTTCAAGCGGTGTCGTATTCCAGTAATCACACGCATGCTTTAGTACGTCTTCACTAAAGGGATTAAGTTTTGAATTATGTGCTGACTGGTTTACTGATGAAACAAAGAGCTTGCCGTAGGTAGCGAAATGAGCAGGCGCGATAGCTACCGCCGCGTGTTTTAACTCTGGCTGCCCTGAAATAG
>LUMI01000458.1_pt1 | contig 13654 bp, 17 predicted proteins | sample 729681 | NCBI WGS metagenome assembly LUMI01 (sample SAMN03860267, study PRJNA289734) | marine metagenome | biome: seawater column; feature: ocean; material: water; isolation source: Red Sea water column Station 34 - depth 10m | place: Saudi Arabia: Red Sea | collected 2011-10-15 | depth 10 m
GAATATTGTAGCTTCAGCTGGTAGAGCTCCTTCTGGAGCAAATCAACAGCCTTGGCATTTCGTTGCAATCAAAGATTTAGCTATGAAAAAAATGGTTCGTGAGGCTGCTGAGCAAGAGGAGCAGGCTTTTTATTCTGGAGGAGCGAGTGATGAGTGGATTTCCGCGTTGGAACCAATTGGAACAGGAGTATCAAAGCCTCACTTAACTGAAGCTCCATGGTTAATTGTAGTTTTTGCTGAGCGCTATGGCAAAAATGCAGATGGATCACGGCGAAAAAATTATTATGTGCCCGAAAGCGTGGGTATAGCCATAGGTTTTCTTATAGCAGCAATTCATGATGCTGGCTTGGTTTGCCTTGAACATACTCCGAACCCAATGAAATTTTTAAATAGTTTGTGTGGAAGGCCCGATAACGAAAAACCGGTAATGATCTTACCCATTGGTTACCCAAGCCAAGATGCAACTATTCCTAAAGCTGCAAAATTAAAAAAACCTTTGAATGAGATTATGACAGTTTTCTAGTGTTTAGAGTATTGGTGCCATCTTTATTCTAAGGAACTTTAATTTGTATTTCTTGTAAGGCGTATTGCATATAAATTGGATAAAATGAAAAAATCGAAAATGAAAGTTGTGCTAGTTGAGCCTGAAATACCCTTTAATACTGGTTCGATTGGGAGAACTTGTGTGGCTCTTGACCTAGAACTAATTTTAGTAGGAAAACTTGGTTTTTCATTGGACTCTTCTTCAGTCGCCCGCTCAGGGACGCGATATTGGAAATCAGTGCAATTAGATCGTTATAATGATTGGGCTGAGTTTGTACGAAGGCGTAAGCCACGAGATGAGCAGCTTTACTTTTTTGAAGAAGACGGGTCACAAAGCTTTTATTTGCCAACTTATCATCCTGAATCATACTTAGTTTTTGGCTGTGAGTCCAAGGGGCTTCCTAAAGCGATACGTGAAAGTATGAAACATCGAACTTTTGCACTTCCAATGAAAAATAAAACTGTCAAATCCCTTAACTTAGCAAATGTTGCTACAACAGTAGTATATCAAGCTATGCGGGATTATTTCTAAGCAAAAAAGGTACGTTTAAGGTTTCCTAAGCATAGTGGCTGTCTATTATATTTTCGCAGTAAAATAAAGCTGAGCTTCTTTGATTATTATGACTTTGGAGTGATATTTTTGCGAAATTATGGAACCCTACACTTTAAATAACTTGGCTATGAAAAGATGACAAAATTTTGAGTTGGCATAAAAAATGCCTAATTTAAACTACTTACCCCGCGGGTACTGGGTCTCTAAAAGCTTTTTCCTCCCTGTTGAGCCGATTAGAGACCCTTTTTTATTCAATAGTTTTTCAACTTTTATCACTTAATATGACCTAAAAATATTGTATACATTTGAGCACAATTTTAAGTGCTTATTTTGGAACGAAAATTTATGTATACCATTGTATTTGTTGACTTTTTAATAGATGTGCTTATGTATTTAAATATGAAAAATGAGTGTAAAAGATGCAAAGTGGTCCACAACTCTCTGGCTGAGCGATGCTTTAGTTGTGGCGTTAGTTTAAAGAGTTCAAAGACCAAGAGTTTAGTTTTTGGAATTCCCGCCTTGTTAGCGACCACATTTCTATCACTCAGTGTAGTTGTATTAAATATAAACACATTGATTGGGGGCTAAAATGATGACTTGGAAGCAAATTTTTGGTCCCAATTTTAGCCCAGAACAAATCGAACTAATACTCATGGTTGGAGCTTTTGGTTCTATTTTATTTGGTATTTTCGTACTGCTGTACCTGTACAATCAATTAGCTGACGATCTCTAAATCAACCCTAAGATTAACCGCTTACATACACCGCCTCGTTTGTAGGACGATACCAATTCTTTTGATTATGAAGTCTTCCAAGAAGATCACGCAACTCAGAAACTTCTTGTCGTATTTCTTGATAAACAGGCATTTCGCTTGTATTTTTGATAGTACTCTCAACAAGCATATTCATTGTTGACGACCGTCGAGCAATGACTGAATTTATAGCGTCCTCTATAAGGTCGATATCTCGCAGTCCCAAGTTAAATACTGTATTTGGCTTTGACATGATAATATCTTTCCCGAGTTGGTTCGTACTACATACTAAAATAAAGCGCGCTCATAGAAAAAGTCAACAAATACAATGGTATACAAATTTTTTCCAATTAAAATAGACGGTTAATTTTGTGTCCACTGGTATACATTGGAGAAGCGTTATAAGATTGCTAAGTTGTTGGTTTGGGAGGTTGTGGATTATTAGCAGGATTCGAGTCAATTAAGTTTATTTCGAGTATGTCATTACCACTATCTAACCTTTTAAGACTTTGCTGAATAGAGACGGCTAGTTCCTTGTTATAAACTTGATTATCACCTTCGTAAAAAGCAAAAGACTTTAAGTGCTTTGATTTTTTCTCTGGATTTTCAATTGTCGACTTTGTCCAATGATAAAGTTCGTAATGCTCAATACCATTTTTTTCTGCTTCCTCACAATATTCTGCAAAAGCGTCAAAAGTACATACAACTCTAGATCCGTTTTCATTAGCGATTCTATTAATCGCTTGCGATAATTCGAGCTCATGCATTCCTCGAAGATCCTCCGATAGCTTATCCGAAACTTTGATCCTTATCTGATATAGCCAGTCAGTCATTGCGGTTTCCTTTTTTATATAAGCCCGTTTAATCTAGAAATTATTCTGATAGAACTAAATTTAGTAAGTAATATGATTTTTCAACCTACACGTCTTAACTAAGCCAGGATTCTTAAAAAATGTTTCAGTCTTTTTTTCCTCAACCTAAAATGTTCTTTTCTTCATTGGCCATATGGTGTGGGTTGTTAATTCTAGTTTGGTATTCCTTTGGCCAAACAATAGGGGAAGCAATTGGTTTTGATTTATCTGAAAAAGAGCAAGTAATTGGGCTAGGGCATTTTATTACATCAGAGTTTCTATGGTTTGATACGTTTTTTGCTTTTGGCACGATCGCGTTTTTCTTAGTTTGGCGTTCTCGTAGTCCTCATGAGTGGCAGATATGGTCCGTCTTGGGTTCGGCGCTTTTGATTTACCTGTCGTATGCATCCGTGCAGGTTTCAGTTGTAATAAATGCTTGGTATGGACCATTTTATAACGATATTCAGACAGCCTTGACAGGTGATGGTGGAATTACAGCGGGTGATTTATATGGCCACTTTTTAGTATTTTGCACTATCGCTTTTCCCTACATTTTATTTATCATCTTAAATCGATTTTTTACTGCTCATTATATCTTTCGCTGGCGTACTGCGATGAACAATTATTATGTGGAACGATGGAAGCAAGTTCGCAACATAGAAGGTGCGTCACAGCGAATTCAAGAAGATACGATGCGTTTTGCTGCGATTATGGAGGGTCTGGGCGTTGCATTTGTAGACTCAATCATGACTTTAATTGCTTTTCTGCCTGTTTTGGCAGCACTTTCAGTTCATGTTGAATCCTTGCCAATATTGGGGGCTATACCTTATCCGCTTGTTGCTTTGTCTATTGTTTGGTCGCTTTTTGGAACATTGGTACTTATCCTAGCTGGTATAAAGTTACCTGGGTTAGAATTTAAAAACCAACGTGTTGAAGCAGCTTTTCGAAAAGAATTAGTCCTCGGTGAAGAGGATGAAGAAAGTGCGAAACCAGGGACTTTGAGTGATCTTTTTGCTAATGTTCGCCGCAACTATTTTAGAATTTATTGGCATTATACATATTTTAACTTATTTCGGTATATGTACATTCAGGCGGACAATGTAGTCGCTTACATATTCTTGGTGCCTACAATTGTTTCAGGTCGTATTACGCTTGGTATAATGAACCAGATATTGAGAGCCTTTGGCCAGGTTGCATCCTCATTTCAATTTCTGGTATCATCGTGGACGACAATTATTGAACTAATATCTATATATAAGAGGCTACAGGCTTTTGAGGCTGCTATTAGTGATCAGCCACTTCCCAAGATTGACCAAGAGTTTATTGAGTCAGGATCTCAGGAGACTTAGTTCTAGTTTTTAATTGATTTGGAGATGGAGATGTATTGCCGAGTTGTCCATGTAAAAGCATTGTCTGAGCTGCAAATGAAGATGATTACAGCCTACATGGAAACCACTATGTTACCGCGGAATTTAAGAGCCGGACAAGTCTCAGGAGAGGTTTTCTCCAAAAGTGAGACTGAAGTATTTACGGTTTCAAAGTTTAACGACAAAGACACAGCAGATAAAATTATGTCGCTAATGCGAGATGAATTAAAGGAGATAGCTAAAGGTAGTAAAATGACTGTTTTAGAGGGACCGCTTTTAATCCAAGGATGATTAAAAAACCGTTAGCCATCTTTATTAATTAAAAGCGAATGCCATCTGTCTTTGTATTTGAAAATCTAGCATCTCTAAGCTTAGCGCCTTTTAAGCTTGCCCCACTTAAATTTGCATCCCCTAGGTTCGTATAGCGCAATATTGCATCGTCTAGAATTGCATTTGTTAAGTTAGCACCCCGAAGTCTCGCGTTACTTAAATCTGCACCCGTAAAGTTAGCGCCTCTTAAATCTGCATATTCTAAATTTGCACGGTAAAGATTGGATCCACTAAAATCTGCTTTACGTAGCTTGGCCTCTTCCAACCAGGCATTACTGAGATCGCAGTTAACACACGCATTTGTATTTAAAAGTTGGTCCTCTTCATCACCGCCAGCGTGAGCCAACGAAGCTATAACAACAAAAAACAGGCTGTAAAATAAATTTAATTTGTGCATAGCAAACTCCTTCTTTATTAAGTTTATCAAAAGTGCTACCCGTTCAAAACAGTACCTTGCGTCACCAAAAAGCCAAAGTTAAGATGCTTAAATTTTGTGCATATAGTAGTGATTATAAATTTCTAAATTTATAACCTTACGTTTTATGAAATTATTCTATGCCATGCTTTCGAAAATGCTTACGCTTAAATACATCAACAGTGAGGAAAAACTATGGATCAAAACTTAAGAGCAAGTATTCAAACAAGTACTTTTTATTATTTTATGATTGTGACGACACTAACAACTATTAGTCAGTTGACAACAATGTCTGTGATTGTCTTTGCTGACATCTCTGGCAAAGAAAATGTTGTTGCGGCGTCTGTGATAGGTCCTGCGCTTCTGGGAGCGTTTGGAATTATTAGGTTGCTAACAAATATGACTCATCTTGTGGCCGATATGGATAAAGATATGAAGGCTACAAATTATGGGACTACTATGTCTGGAATTCCATTTCCGATACTTAAGCTGATATTTGCAGCTATATTTATCGTAATTGCATTAGTTCAATTAACTGCAATTTATTAATAGTCTATATTAAAGGATCCATTTATCATGGATCCTTTAAATAACTATAATTGCTAATTACGTTTGGCATAAAACCCAACGGCAATGATTAAGAATATCAAAGCTTGATAGAAAAATGGGTTATTCCCAATTGGATCCCCACTGCTTACTGTTAGATATAGCCCTCCAACAGCGAATATAGCCCATCCGACTGTATGGATCATCATAAACTCGGGAACGTTGTCGTTAGTAATATACTTACGCGTTGCTATCAACACATAGGCTATAACAAGTAAGGCAAGCCCTGTATTTTGAAGTTGAACACTGGCAATATCAGTAATTAAATCTGCGGGAACAGTCATTAACGACCAGTAAGAATTTGGTGCTAAAAAAAACCAAAGACCATAAATAACACCTACGGCTGGTGTGAAAAGCATCATTTTTTGTTGCATAGCTAATCTCCCCTTATAGCTGAAAAAAGCGTAGCATAATTTTAATTTGTTTTGAAAAATTTATTTTTGCAAAGGAAATTGCTATTAAGTTGTAGATGTTTGTTCAACCCAAAATGCCAAATCGAGCCTAATTTTATTTCCTAGCAGCGTAGCTTTTATGGTTCCTGGTAAGCTGCTTAATACAGCTTTCATGACGTTTGTGTGAGCTGAGCCAGTTTCAAAGTTCAATTTGCTTTCCATAACTTTGTTAAAGCGTGCTAAGTTCAAATCTTCTAAATTTTTTGTTCCAGCTATTGATATTTTTAATTGTACTTCTTTCATTGTTTGTGACTGTCTTCCCTCGCCAATTTCACATTTGATTTCTTTGGGCTCATGTAGATCCTGGCAGTGAGAGATTAAGTGGTGAAGCATTACCTTAAGGGAACTCAAAGGGATCCCATATTCAAATTCAGATTTTGAGTTTGTTTCTACTGTAACTTTAATAGATTTACCGTTGGAAAAAAATTCATAAGCATGCATGAATTGCTCTAGGATGTGACTTAATTCTTGAAAGGTGAGGGTCGCTACATCATTGGAAAGATAATTCCCTGTTTCGCTAATTTTTGATAAGTTGAATGAAACGTCATGGACCCTGTCTCGAATATACTCAACTTGTGCGCGATTTTTCTTTTTGTCAGTTTTTTCTAATAAATTTTTAGTTAGGTCCATTTGTGAGGCGAGACTAAACGCGGCTAATTTTAGCTTTGCTTTTTCAGCCTCAGAACTTTCTTGAGCCTCAGCAACAAGATTATAGGATGATTTATTCTTTTCAATTAGTGACTTGTTTTCTTCGATTTCTTTAAGGTAAAATTGTTGATATTGCTCAACAACATTACGAATGGCAAATATTAGTATGCACGTCAAAGTTAAGCAAGAAATGTGCACACCGATTATTCTTGAATAAATTTCACCATCTGGGAGAAAGGTTTCTGGAACTAGAAACAACAAAAGCCCCGTAGCAAGTATTCCGGTAGAAAGCACCACCAGACCAGTAAATTTAAATGCCATGAGTCCACAGGCTAATACAAGAAAAACATCAACAAAAATTATTGAGCTATTTCTCAAACCACTGGCTATAAAAAGTAAAAGAAAAATTATCACCAGTGCGTAAAAACGAATTTGGTTCGATTTTATTTTACCAAACCCAAGAAATACAAAAATCCCGTAGCAGACAGTCAAAAATGCCTGATGATAAGGCAAAAAATCTATAGCTAAATTTCTGTAAGCTGCAAATAAAACGGCTGGAAAGGCGACAACTGCAATAACACGGGAAGCTACTTTCAGGCTTTGGTCGACGATACCGTCTAAATTTTGATAATCCGTTTTCATGCTAATAGCCTAATGTTTTTGGTAAAATAATAAAGAATATTTGTTTAGGGGCGCTCTATTGATATTTCAGCTTCATGAATAATTTTACAAACATAGTCATTAAATGGTGTTGTTATTTTTAGCTCTGCTGCAAGAAGTGGAATTGCACCATTTATAAAATTTATCTCGGTTCTTTTTTTTGCCTCAAAATCTTGAAGCATCGATGGTTTGGCTGAGCCAACTCTTTCTGCAAAATCGCTCACGTAAGCAATAGGGTCTGAAAAAGAAAATGGTATACCCTTTGCTAATCCTACGGAGTAAGCCTCTTTCATACAGTTCAAAGCAAAAGCCCAATATTCTTTATTATTTTTTAACTCTTTGACATTACAACCAAAAATTGAACATGGACCAGATAGGGTCACATTGCATAGCAATTTCTCCCAAATTAACTGCTCAATGTTCTCATATATTTCAGTTTTTAACCCTCCGGAACGCCAAACTGAAACTATGTCTTGGAGTTCACCTTTATTTGATCTTTTCGAAATTGAACCCAATCTTATTTGTTTATTCGCTGTGTGAACAATTCGTCCAGGACCCTTTATGCTTGCGCCAAAACCTTCTGCGACGCCTAAAATAATATGATTTTTAGGCATATGTTTTAAAATTATATCGCCAGAACCCAATCCATTTTGAATTGTAATTATAGGTGAGTTTAATTCTACTTGGTCTTTAAGGTGCTCAATGCTTTTTTCTAAATCTAACGCTTTGGTCGCAATAATATAGAAATCGCAACCTTTCAGATTTAAAAAATTTGTATGTGCTTTTACATTTTTTGCAGTTATCAGACCGTCAGGTCCTTCAACAACTAAACCATCTTTATTTATTTGGTCGACATGTTCTTGCCAAATATCAACAGCAATCACTTCATACCCAGCTTTGGCAAATCGCGCAGCGTAGATTGAACCCATGGCACCTGTTCCAATAATGGCAATTTTCATTTATTAGACCTGTTAAAGTCGAGTGGAAATCGGTTGCTTAGATAATCTTTTATTTCTTTAGATAAGTGATTTGGCCAGTATTCTTTTAGTATTTTTGACGCCTGATAATCAGCTCTTTGCCCCATGTCTAGTTGGTCACTATCTGCCCATTCCTCTAGTGATTTTCTCTCTGCAATTTCTGGATAATAGAAATCACTCTTCATTCGAGCATAAGTTTCAGGATGTCCTAAATAATGGCCTTCATTATTTACTACTTCTCTTATGCTTTCATGCATTAAGGTTTCATCGCTTACTTCGGGTATAATGTTTGACCTAAATATAGCCCCAATAAGCTCGTTATCAGCAACCATAGCGCCATAATTAATTCCCATTAAACTGGCTTGAGAACCTGCTGCTTGGGTTATCAAATTAGCACCAGTTTGTGTTGCACTATTAATCGTGAGTGCTTTCTCATAACCCGACTGGAAGTCAATTAATTTACTATCAGTGGCCCCCGCGATGACAGAACATGGTATTTCCCAGTATCGTAAAACTTGAACTGCAACTCCGGTTGCCATTATTTGTTCTGGAGCGCCACCAGCCATACCACCTGTTCTTAAATCTGTTATCATTGGCCTTGGCCCAGCAATGCTAGATGCCTTTGGGTCAAGTATATTAACTAAAACTAGACCTGCCAGAGTCTCTGCTAGAGTTTGTGAAACGGATCCAGCGATTGTTACTGGGCTAGAAGCTCCAAGTTGGCCAAAAACATTACAGTGAACGGGTATACCTAGCTTAACAGCTTCAATCATAACCTTTACATTTTCTGGATCAAATCTAAAAGGCGGCACCGCATGATTAATATGCAAAGACAGAAAAGGTCTTTTTCTGAAATTCTCTTCCCCTCCCGCTATTTGATAACACAATTCTGCTATTGCTTTTACGTGAGTGAAATGGGCAGCTTGAACCATGACATGCTTAGAAGTGCCTGCTAAGCTCGCCGCCGCAGTGGATAGATCAAAATCTAGAGGATTTTCAATATCACCAGCAACCAAAGACCTAGAAAAAAAACTAATATTGGGTAGCTTGTCGGCCAATCTTGCGGCGTCGTAAAGATCAATTAGTTTGGATGGGACATACTGTTTTGTTTTGTGGTTTTGTAGATTTGGAGCAGCTCCGCCTGTTCCTGCATAAACATAATTTCCCCCAACCTGAAGATCGTTATCTGCAGTTTGTCCGGCTAAAAGTATAACTCTTTGATGCCTCTTTATTGTACTTTCGATCAAATTAGTCGGATAAAGTAACCTTTTCCCCTCTAACTTTCCACCGTACTCCAGTATAAGGTCGCATAATTCTTCCGGAGCATCTGACATTCCTATCTCTGAAAGAATTCTTATAGCAGAGTCAGAAATTTTTCTTAAATTGCCAATCTCTATTGGAGAGAAAGTCTTATCATTTACAAGTTTGGTGAAGTTATGGTTTTTTACCTCAGACTGGCCTTTTGATTTTCTTCTTTTTCGATTCATTTCTGAACTCATCTGGGTGCAAACTATTTTTTCTTATTCTTGCTAGATTTAGTTTTTGTTAATTTGTCCTCATAATCCTTTTGAAGCGATTTTAACTCGTGTAGTATGCTCTCTATGTCTTTGGGTTGTTTAAGAATAATATCCACCACATCGCCCTTAAGTATTTCTGGCGATGTAGTTTCTTTAAGGTCTAAATACTGATACGGGACCACAGGTTGATTAAATCCTTTTAAACTCACAGCCTCTTGAGCCTCGAATTTAAAATCTTTTTCTAAGAGAACTTTTGTTTCAGGTGCGACTAATATTTTTTTTGGTTTGCAAATTGACTCTAAACGAGAAGCTAAATTTACGGTACTGCCTAACACTGTATAATCTACACGTTGAACCGAACCAAAATTTCCTACTGTACAGTAGCCAGTTGAAATCCCTATTCTTACTTTTAGGCCTTCTGCAATGCCGTGATCTTCTCTCCAACTCTTATCTAATTCAGCTACCTTATTTTGCATAGCAATTGCCATGCTAAGGCATTTTGATGCATCTTTTTTCAATCCGTCGGTTTCAGGATCGCCAAAAAAAACTAAGATTGCATCGCCAATAAATTTATCAATAGTACCACCATGTTTAAGGGCAATATCGGTCATTGCTGACAAGTAATCATTGACAAGTTCTGCAAGAAGATCTGGGTCAAGTGAGTCTGAAAGGTCTGTAAAACCTTTTATATCTGAAAAGAATACAGTGAGCTTTTTCCTCTTATATTCGTTTGTGTGTTCAGAATCCGACTCAAAAATATTTTTATAAATTTGGGGTGATAAATACTTTGCCAACCTATTCGAAATTTTTTCAAGCTTCGCGTTTTTGTCTTTAAGGCTGTCATAGGCTTCCTGATTTAAGCTAATTAATTTCTCATTTTCTTGTTTTAAAATTGTCTCAGAAGTCCGATCAATTAACTGGCCTTGGATACCTAAAACTTTGCCATCTGTGTTCAAAGTTGTTCTAAAGTCAGAAATAATTTCTTGTTCAACTCCAAGATTTGCTAACAAAGTTAAAAGGTTTTGAGATTTAATTTCGATACCTTTTTTAAACAAATTCTCAAAATTCGTGTTGGCGTTTACTAAATTAAGATTTTCATCAGTATAGAATGCTGCGGTTATGGCATTTTCGAAATTAAAAAAGCTGATGCGAGTCAAAAAATCAGACTCTAGAATTTTTTCAATTTCCATAGTAGCTGAAGCCCTTACCGTCTTTTCTGAAGATCCCTTAGACGTTCAGATAGGATCGCCATAACCCCACGTACAATCATATCAGAACCTTCTAGTTTTTTTTCGAACTCTTTGGTCGATACAAAAATGATCACGCTAGGTTCAAGGGTTTTAGCCGTAGCCATTCTTGGGGCTGTATCAATTACTCCCATCTCACCAAGTATATCATTTGCTTTTAAGACAATGTCTGGTTTTTCCATTGTATGGTTGGTTGGAAAGTAAATTCCGACTGAGCCCTTACCCACAATGTAAAGTCCATCAGCAGGATCGCCTTTTTTAAAAATTGTGTTTCCTGCATTTAGTTCCATCTTTTTCATATCACACCTGAATTTCTAATCGATCAGACGCGATTGTGAATAATTCAGGTAAGCTGCTAGCTATACGATCAAGATCTTGATCGCTTCTACCAGGAGCATGATGAGAGATGAGAACTTTTTTACAATTAGCTTCTTCATTAAACTTAGTAGCTTGTTCAATAGATGAATGGCCCCAGCCTTTTCTGTCTACCAATTCTTTTTCAGTAAACATTCCATCCCAAATTAATAGATCTGCGTTCTCTGCAAATGCAGTCAGAGTTTCTCTCTGATCGGCTTCAAATTCATTATCACACAAATAAATTAAAGATTTATTTTTTTGAGTTAATTTGTAACCTATGCTGCCTCCTGGGTGATTAAGCGCTATTGAATTTAAAATATAGAACTCGTTTAGTTTTTCTCTGACAGCATCGAAGGGGGCGAATTTTATATTAGGTAGGGCTGACACAATATCGATAGGAAAAAACGGAGGGGAAAAATAGGTTTGAATATTTTTGGCAAACCTTGTATATGATCGTGATGAAAATGGCTCAATAGCACATATGAAGTGTGTGATTTAGAAAAATTGACATTCTGGAAACCAGAGCCAGCATCGAAGATAATTTGATGGTTTTCGCAAGTAAGCTCAAAGCAAGAAGTATGTCCTCCATACTTTTGGGTAGATGGGGAAGAACTGGCGATTGAGCCTCGACAACCATGGATGGAAAGTTTCATATCTGCTTCTAGCCCTGTATTTTAATAGCATGTTATAGTATTTTTATTTTCACGTCTAATTATATGATTATAATTGTAACTGTTACTTACTTAGACTGCTTCGGGGGCGGGTTAATTTCCTTCGCAAATAATAATTTACAGTATTAAAATCTTAAAATTGTAAATTTTTTTATTTTTAACTCGAATTTGAGCTTAAAGTTATTGACTTATGTCTGACTTTTTTTGATGTTATCTTAAAAAGGAGATGTTTATGAAAACGTTGTTAGCAAGTCTTTTATTAGTGACTTTCCTTTCGGGATGTTCTACCTTAGGCGAATATAATTTAAATCCGATGGATTGGTTTGCATCTGGAGAGGCAGCTGACTAAATCTTATCTTACTAACTTTATATCTAAAGGGATTAAACTGATATGAAAAAAATTGTAATTTTAATGGGCTTATTAGGTTTTCTAGCAGCGTGTGACGCTCCTGGAACATCCTCAACAATGGTTTCACCAGAAGCATCTTCAAACAAACTATAAGTTTGTTTTAGTGCCGTTGATAACTGGCACTTAAAGAATTTAAAAAAATGAGCGTTGAGCAGTGCGAAGCGCTCTTTTTTTATTGATAAAAGGTAAATTTATGGAAACTTTCTCTAAGATTACTCAAAGCTTTAAAAGTCAATCATTTATGAAAACTATAGGAGCTCAGCTTGATTTAGTTGATGATGGAAAAGTTATTATATCTGTGAAGTTGAAACCAAGTATGATGCAACAACATGGCTTTGGGCATGCTGGGGTTACTTTTTCAATTGGAGATAGTGCCGCTGGTTATGCAGCGCTTACCAAGTTGGGTGAACATCAAGAAGTTTTAACCTCTGAAATGAAAATCCATTTATTATCCCCGGCTGATGGAAAAGTTCTTAAAGCTGTTGGGTCAGTTTTAAAAACAGGAAAAAGACTTATTGTCGTAAAGTCTGATATTTATTCAATAAAGGACGAAAAAGAGAAGATGGTAGCTACTATGCTGGGAACTATGGTGCCCAGCATAGTAAGTTCTTAATTTAGCTAAGAAAGCCTTTTTAATTAATATCAAAGCGATCTGCATTCATTATTTTTGTCCATGAGTTTACAAAATCAGTAATGAACTTTTCTTCATTGTCTGACTGAGCATAGACTTCTGCTAACGCACGTAGCTGAGAATTAGAGCCAAAGGCTAAATCTACTCTGCTCGCAGTCCAAACAGCTTCGTTCGTTTCACGGTCTGTGCCTTCAAACTCAGTTTCTTCAGTGTTGGTTGCCTTCCATGAGTAGCGCATATCCAACAGATTTACGAAAAAATCATTGGTAAGTTGACCGGGACGGTGTGTTAAAACCCCCAATGAAGACCCATTATGATTTGCTCCAACCACACGCAAACCGCCAAGAAGTGCTGTCATTTCCGGAGCTGTCAGCGTTAGTAAATGGGCTTTGTCAATCAAAAGCTCTTCTGCTGATAATGAATACTGTTTCTTCTGATAATTTCTGAAACCATCGGCAATTGGCTCAAGCACATCAAAGGACTCAATGTCAGTGTGCTCCTGAGATGCATCCATTCTCCCGGCCGTAAAAGGCACTGTTATGGAGTGACCCGCCGCCTTAGCTGCCGCTTCAATTCCAACATTGCCTGCTAATACTATTAAATCAGCTAAAGAGATTTTTGTTTTGCCTGACGTCTCATTGAATTGAGTTTGGATTGATTGAAGAATAT
>LUMI01000297.1_pt1 | contig 13590 bp, 9 predicted proteins | sample 729681 | NCBI WGS metagenome assembly LUMI01 (sample SAMN03860267, study PRJNA289734) | marine metagenome | biome: seawater column; feature: ocean; material: water; isolation source: Red Sea water column Station 34 - depth 10m | place: Saudi Arabia: Red Sea | collected 2011-10-15 | depth 10 m
TCAGGAAAAGTAAGGTAATTATCTTTTTCTTGAACAGCTCTTTTAAATCTTCTGTTAAGAACTTCTTTCATCATTCCATAATCATCCTGAGCATTTTTTTGTATCTTTATATTAAATTTTCTGTACCTTTTTTTAATAAAACCTTCATCACCGTATGTAATCAAAGCACCAACACTATTTGTCCCTTGAATGTGACTGTTATCATATACCTCCACTAAATTTATATTAGTTTCAAGATTGAATTTTTTAGATATTGCATCAAAAAGATCTCTATTGTTTTGACTTTCATAGAGTTTTCTATTCAAACTTTCTTTTGCGTTACTTATTGCCTGATTTATTACTTTTAATTTTGTACCTTTTTTTGCAACAGTAATTGTAATTTGCTTACCCTCTTTTTGAGTAAGTGTTTTTTCAATGAGTTCTTTTTCTTTAATTTCATTTGATAAAATTATTGATGATGGCACACTTTTATTTTCATAAAATTGAGAAATAAAAGAATTTATTATATCATTTAAATTTTCGTCTGGATCATGCTTTGGAAAAAATGCTTGATTACCCCAATTTTGTTTTGACCTATAGAAAAAAACTTGAATACAGGTTTTTCCAGATTCTTTGTATCCAGCGATTACATCCGCTTCGACTAAATTTGCTTCATTAATTCTTTGAGATGATTGGATTATATTTAATGATTTAATTCGATCTCTTAATATTGCTGCTTTCTCAAAATCTAGGTCCTCACTAGCTCTTTCCATTTGATTAGACAAACTTTTTTGTATTTTTCTAGATTTACCTGATACGAACTCAATTGCATCGTCTACGGTCTGCTTATAATCTCCTTCTTCTACGTAACCAACACACGGGCCGGAGCATCTTTTAATTTGATAAAGTATGCAAGGTCTCTCTCTTTTTTTGAAAACAGTATCATCACAAATTCTTAGATGAAATATTTTTTGAATCATTTTTATAGTCCAATTTGCAGATCCAGCAGATGCAAATGGTCCAAAGTAAAATCCATCTTTACTTTTTTTTCCTCGGTGTCTTTTAATTTGTGGCCATTTATCCTTGTTACCTATAAAAATAAAAGGAAACGATTTATCATCTCTTAATAAAATATTAAATTTTGGTTTGAATTTTTTAATTAAATTTGCTTCTAGAAGCAAAGCCTCACTCTCATTTGAAGTAGTTGTGATTTCTAGCCTTTTTGTTTGAGAGAGCATCCTCTCTGTTCTAATGATATGATTTTTTTCTGAAACATAACTTTTCAATCTGTTGGGAAGGTTTTTTGCTTTACCAACATAAAGGATGTCACCTTTAGAATTTAACATTCGATAAACACCTGGCAGCTTAGGAACTAAGGGTAATTCTTTTTTTATTACTTCTTTGCCTATATCAGAGCTGATCATGGCTTCTTTTTTTAGAAATTTGGATCCCAACTGAGCTGCAATCCTTCATTATTTCTAACTTTTCAATTTGAAGAGCAATTTTATCTATTCTCTTATCTTTGAATAGCTCATCAAAAACATCTTCTGCCAATGTTTCAAGAAAATTGTAATGTTTATTTTTTACTAATTTTTTTATTAATCTGACTATCTTGGCATAATTAACTATAGATTTAATATCTTTGTCGTTCGAGGGTTGTTTATCTTGATAATTTACCTCTAAATTAAATTTTACTTTTTGGGGTTTTTCCTTTTCAAAATCAAAATATCCAAGTTTTAATCCTAGCACTAATTCCTTAATTAAAACTTTTTTTTCGTAATTAAATAAGCTTTTAGTTTTATTTATCTTAATGACCTTTAGATTATTTTTTTTCATTAATTTAAATTTTTTATTCCTTTCCCCCCATTATGTCAGGTGTTTGCCAGTTTAAACTTTGACCACTATCAATAGAAATAACTTGTCCTGTAATAGATCTATTTTTTATAAAAAAGTCAACTGCATTACATATTTGTTCAACATCTACTTTCCTTTTAAGAGGTGTCGCCATGTATTGCTTTTTAAAATGTTTTTCAGATTGTCTTTTATTTTTTAAAGTTGGACCTGGTGCAATACCATTTACTCTAATATTTGGTGCAAGACTCATAGCACTTGTTTTGGTAAGGGTATAAAGTCCTGTCTTACTTATAGTATAAGAGAAAAAAAATGGAGTTAGCTTAAAAACTCTTTGATCAATAATATTAATTATATTGTTATTTTTTCCTTTTATATTTCTTGCAAATGCTTTTGATAAAAGTGCGGGAGTTCTTAGATTAGTTCTTAGATGTTTTCCCCAACTATCAGTGGTAAAATTTTCAATTTTATCATTTTCGAATAGTGAAGCATTGTTAATCAAGCAATCAAAGAATTTTAATTTAGATTTAGCAAATTTTATTATTTTATTCACGTCATTTTCTTTACTTAGATCGCCTCTTACCAAAAATACTTTTGAACCCTTTTTTTGTAATGCTTTTTTAAGGTTTTCCGCCTTTGATTTTGATTTGTTGTAATGAATTAAAATTTCTATCCCTTTACCAGATAATGTTTTTGCAATGGCTGCCCCAATTCTTGTGGCTCCACCAGTGATTATGATCTTACGTGCTTCCATTTTTTATCTCTTTTTTTAGTAACTTTTGTACCTGGCATTCCCATAGTTGATCTACCTTTTGGATATAGCTTATTTTTAACATCGTACTGTCTAATCTTAGGATTTAAAGTTATTTCAAGTTCAGTACTCTCAAGTTTCCTTATTTCATCCCTAATTTTAGCCGCTTCCTCAAATTCTAAATTCGATGCTGCATCCTTCATTTTTTTATCTAAAGCTTTAAGATGTTTTTTAAGATTTCCCCCAATATTTGATCCTTCACTTATTTTTACGTAATCTTTTTCATAGACACTTTCTAAAATATCACTGATTTCTTTTTTAACTGATTTCGCATCAATTTTATTTTTCTTATTATAATCAATTTGAATTTGCCTTCTTCTTTCTGTTTCTTTGATTGCTTTTTTAATACTTTTTGTTTCCTTATCTGCATATAAAATTACTTTACCTTCGACATTCCTTGCGGCTCTTCCTATAGTTTGAATTAGAGAGGTCTCTGATCTTAAAAAACCTTCCTTGTCAGCATCTAAAATACCTACTAATGCACATTCAGGAATATCTAAACCTTCTCTCAATAAATTTATACCGACCAAAACATCAAATACACCCATTCTAAGATCTCGCATAATTTCTATTCTTTCCAGTGTGTCTATATCGGAATGCAGATATCTCACTTTTACTCCATTTTCGTGCAAATATTCTGTTAGATCCTCTGCCATTTTTTTTGTAAGAGTTGTAACCAAAACTCTAAAATTATTTTCAATAACTTTTTTGCATTCATGCATTAAGTCATCGACTTGATTTTTAGCAGGCCTTATTTCTACTTCAGGATCTATTAATCCCGTGGGTCTTATCACTTGATCTATGAATTGACCTTTAGTTTGCTCTAGTTCCCATGGTCCTGGAGTTGCAGATACAAATACTGTTTGGGTTCTCATTAAATCCCATTCTTCAAATTTAAGTGGTCTATTATCCATGCATGATGGAAGTCTAAAACCATATTCAGCCAAAGTGCTTTTCCTTGATCTATCCCCCTTAAACATCCCATTTAGTTGAGGAACAGTAACATGAGACTCGTCAACAAAAACTAAAGTGTTATCTGGAAAATACTCAAAAAGTGTTGGTGGGGGTTCCCCAGGCCTTCTTCCAGATAAAAATCTTGAGTAGTTTTCAATTCCTGCGCAAGATCCGGTAGCCTCAATCATTTCAAGATCAAATTTTGTTCTTTCTTCCAACCTTTGTGCCTCAAGCAATTTATTTTCTGCTTTGTGTTTTTTTAAAGTAATTTCTAATTCTTTCCTGATATTTATAACCGCTTGTTCTATAGTTGGTTTTGGAGTTATGTAATGACTGTTTGCGTAAACTTTTACTAGATTTAGTTCTCTTACAGTATCTCCAGTTAAAGGATCAAATTCTTCTATTTGTTCTAGTTTATCTCCAAATAAACTTAATCTCCAAGCTCTATCCTCTAAATGTGAGGGAAAAATCTCTAAATTCTCACCTCTAGCTCTAAAAGTTCCTCTAAAGAAATTCTGATCATTTCTTTTATATTGTAAAGCAACTAAAGATTTTATGATTTGTTCTCTGTTGTATTCATAATTTTTTTGAAGTGTTAAAGTCATTTTACTATATGCCTCAACAGAACCAAGTCCATAAATACATGACACACTTGCAACAATTAAAACATCGTCTCTTTCCAACAACGATCTTGTTGCAGAGTGCCTCATTCTATCTATTTGTTCATTGATGGATGCTTCTTTTTCAATGTATGTGTCTGATCTTGGAACATAGGCTTCTGGTGTGTAGTAATCATAATATGAAACAAAATATTCAACGGCATTATCAGGAAAAAAAGTTTTCATCTCTCCATAAAGTTGAGCTGCTAATGTTTTGTTTGGTGCGAGGATTAATGCAGGCCTATTGGTTTCCTCGATAACTTTTGCCATAGTAAAAGTTTTTCCTGAGCCAGTAACACCAAGCAATACCTGGTTAAATTCGTTTTTTTTTGCACCTTTAACTAATTTTTTAATCGCCTCAGGCTGATCTCCTGCAGGTTTAAATTCAGACTTAATTTTGAATTTTTTTCCACCTTCAAGTTTTCCACTTATTTCAGGATTTTTGCTCTGAATATCTGTAATTAAATCTTGATAAGTATTTTGCATATATTAAACAGCGTATTAAAATAATATAATATTTCAATGAGCATTATATCAGACAGTCTTAAAAGAATTAAACCATCACCCACGCTTGCAGTAACTCAAAAAGCTAGAGAATTGAAAGCAGCTGGCAAAGATGTAATTGCTCTTGGAGCGGGAGAACCCGATTTTGATACTCCAGATAACGTAAAGGATGCTGCCATTAAAGCAATAAAAGATGGTGACACAAAATATACTGCTGTTGATGGAACACCAGCATTAAAAAAAGCTATTTCAGAAAAGTTTAAGAGAGAAAATAATATAAACTACAATACTGATGAAATTACAGTAGGTGCTGGTGGTAAGCATGTAATCTATAATCTAATGATGGCAACATTAAATAAAGATGATGAGGTTATAATTCCAGCGCCCTATTGGGTGTCCTATCCCGATATAGTATTATTGGCTGGAGCAAATCCTGTTGTAATTGAATGCTCAGAGGATCAAGGATTTAAACTTACAGCTAAAGATTTAGAAAGCGCAATAACCAATAACACTAAGTGGTTAATTTTAAATTCACCTTCAAATCCAACAGGTGCTTGCTATTCAGAACAAGAGATAAAAAATTTAGCAATGGTTTTAAAAAGAAATCCTCACGTAAATATTTTAAGTGATGATATCTATGAACATGTAGTCTATGAAGATTTCAAATTTTTTACAATGGCACAGATACCCGAATTAAAAAACAAAGTTGTTACAATGAATGGTGTAAGTAAATCTTATGCGATGACAGGGTGGAGAATTGGATATGCTGGAGGTTCAAAAGAATTGATAAAAGCTATTGCAAAGATTCAATCACAATCTACAACAAATCCATCTTCTATAAGTCAAGCAGCGGCAGTAGAAGCTTTGAATGGTAATCAAGATTTTATATCAATTAGATCTAAGGCTTTTCAAGAAAGAAGAGATTTTGTAGTGAATTCATTAAACGAAATTAATGGAATTAGCTGCATTAAACCTGATGGAGCATTTTATGTTTTCCCAAATTGCAAGGCTCTTTTAGGAAAAAAGGATAAATTAGGAAAAAAATTAGAAAATGATACTGATTTTGTGCAGTCTTTGTTGGAAAATAAAAATGTAGCAGTTGTTCAAGGATCGGCATTTGGTTTAGATGGTTTTTTTAGAATTTCTTATGCTACATCAATGAGCAATTTAGAAAAAGCAATGCAAAGGCTGAAAGAATTTTGTGACAGTCTAGTTTAAATTATACTAATCCTAACCTTACAACTGATCTAGCATTTTCAGATATGCACCCTTTAGCTGGTTTGAATTTAAAGCCTAATATTTCTTCTGCATAAGATGTATCTGTCTGCATCATTATTCCAAGATCGGGTATCATTGTTTTAGCACTAGAGTCTATGTAGCTAATTAATTTAACCATTAAATTTGGCAATTCTTTTGTGGGAAGTTTTTTTTTGTACTCAGGCATTGCCTCAGCAATTAATTGAGATAATTCAACTAACCTCTTAACATCTTTTCCAACTATCAATCTTCTTCCCCCAACTTTGTTATTTCCTATACACGCGACATGTGCTTTTGCTATATCTTTAACATCAGAGATTAATACTGCAAATTTTGGTGCTCCTGGAAATTTTCCTTTCATAAATTGTCTTATGTATTCAATTGAGGTACCACCTTTTTTATCTAATGCGTCACCAAACACTCCTCCAGGATTAATTGTAGTTAATTTATTTTTTAACCCTTTGCTCTCCATCAATCTCCAAGCTGCTTTTTCAGCTTTTGTTTTTGATAAAAAATAGTCACTTACACCTTCAATCCAATTTTCATCGGACCAATCATTTTCTCCAAATGTGTAAGGGTTGGTTCTATTGGGTTTTCTAAACATTGCAACGATTGAGGAGGTTTTAATTATTTGTTCTACACCAGCATTTAATCCTGCATTTAAGACCCTCAAAGTTCCATCTACAGCAACAGGTAACAAGTTTTCTCTATTACTTGACACCTTCATTGGAAAAGGAGAGGCAACATGAAAAATATAACGACAACCTTTAGCTGCTTCATTCCACCCATCATCTTTTAAAAGGTCTAATTCAACAAATGATAATTTTTCAGTTGATGCATATTTGCTTATAGTTTGTTTAGTTTGATCAACTAAATTCTTATTTCTTATGGTTCCTAAAACTTCGTATCCTGCATTCAATAATTCTATAGCAGTATGTTTTGCAATCCATCCACTGATACCAGTTAATAATACTTTATTAGTCATTTATGCTACTTACATTTTATTAGAAAATTTGTAATTTTTAATGAGATAAAAATTTCTCAGCCTCTAAAGCTGCCATACATCCCATTCCCGCAGCAGTAACTGCCTGTCTAAATGTTTTATCTTTTACATCTCCAGCCGCATAAACACCTGGAACATTTGTTGAAGTTGAGTCTGCTTTAGTTATTAAATAACCTTCGTTGTCCATTTCTAATTGATCTTTAAATAATTCAGTCGCAGGATCGTGACCAATTGCAATAAATAGCCCATCAATCTTTAATTCTTTAATTTCATTCGATTTTACATTTTTTATTTTAAGACCAGTTACATTTTTTGGTTCTTTTTCACCTACAACTTCTTCAACAACAGAGTCCCAAATAATTTCAATTTTTTTGTTTTCCATTAATTTTTTCTGAAGCATTTTTTCTGCTCTTAAAGAGTCTCGTCTATGAATTAATTGAACCTTAGATGCAAATTTCGTTAAGAACATTGCTTCTTCTACTGCTGCATTGCCCCCACCAACAACTGCCACTGTTTTATCTTTGAAAAAAAATCCATCACATGTCGCACAAGCTGAAACACCAAAACCTCTGAAATTTTGTTCTGAGTCTAATTGTAACCATCTTGCTTGAGCGCCTGTTGATATAATTATAGAGTCAGCAGTATAAGTTTGTCCGCTATCACCAACTGCTGCAAATGGTGTTTTTTTGAGATCAACAGATTTTATATGATCTTGTATCATTTCTGTTCCAACAGCTTCAGCTTGTCCACGCATTTGGTCCATCAACCAAGGGCCTTGAATTACATCTTTAAAACCTGGATAATTTTCAACATCAGTTGTAGTTGTTAATTGTCCACCTGGCTGAATTCCATGAACTAATATTGGGTTAAGCATTGCTCTTGCAGCATAAACTGCTGCAGTATATCCGGCAGGGCCAGATCCAATTATTAACACTTTTGTGTGTTTAGTTGGATTTTCACTCATATGAAAGCTATATAATAATAAATGTCGAAATTAAAAGGTTTATTGTTGACAGAAGGTATGCATGGAATGATAAGCCAGGTTGAAGGTTTGGCCAAAGCCCTAAATATTAATTTTACTCACCGAAAAGTTGAACTCAAAAGTTTTTGGAAATTTATTCCACCAAGTCTTACTCCAAAGTCAAATATTTCTTTTAAAGAATTTGAAATACCTGACTTTGATTTAATTATTTCCTGTGGAAGAAAAAGTGTAATTCCCTCAATTTATTTGAAGCAAAACTCAAGAAAAAAAATTTATAACATTCACATCCAGAACCCTAAAATAAACTTTAAATTATTTGATTTTATTATTGCACCTGAGCATGATGAAATTAGTGGTTCAAACGTCATCTCTACAAAAGGAGCAATACACTATTTAAATAAATCCGAAATTGTATCTAATTCTGAATATCTTAAATCATTAATCAAAACAGACAAAAGAAAAATCTTTTCATTAATTTTAGGCGGTCCTACAAAATATTATGAATATTCAAAAGAAAATATTGAAAAAATATTTAATAAGTTGAGTAATTTGATTCAAAAAGAGGACTTCCAATTAGTGGTAATACCCTCTATGAGAACACCAAAAAACACAATACAGTTTGCTAAAGAATTTTTTGGTGAAAATCATACTGTAATAGAACAAGTAGATAAAAAAGCATATTTGTCAGCCTTAGCATTATCTGAATTTATTGTTGTTACATGCGATTCTAGCTCAATGATTTCCGAGGCAGCTCTTACTGGCAAACCAATATATGTGGCCAATATTTTACCAAAAAGAAAAGATAAAAGATTTCAAAAATTTAGAAAATTATTTAAAGATTTAAACATTATTAAAAATTTAGATGATAATCATGAAAATTGGAGTTATGAAATATTAGATGAAACAAATAGAGTTGCTAAAATAATAAAAGAAAGTTTAAATATTTAATGTCATTTTTAAATTCTGTAATAAATAATTCAAAAAAGTTTGATGATCCATTTCAACATTGGGAATTAGATAAACCTTTAACAGATGAACAAATTAATGAGATAATTACAGCTGATATAGATGACCCCACTAAACACAGTTTGAATTATGATGGTACAAGAGCCATCGATGGCGGGGAAGGAATATTTAGAGAAGGAATTTCAAATGGAGGTAAGGCACTCAAATTCAGATGTTTTGTAACAAAAGAAAATTCACAACAATTTCCATTTTTAACAAAGTTGATAGAAGAGCTTAGATCAAAGGATACACATAAAAAAATTTCAGATTTGATAAAAAAAGATTTATCCAATTCTTACGTTAGAGTGGAAGTGATTTGTGATAGGAAAGGTTTTTGGCTCAAGCCACATTGCGATATTAAAGAAAAACAAATGTCATGCTTATTATTTGTGAACAAATTTAATGAAAGTGAAGATTTGGGCACAGATTTTTATGATGAAAAATTAAACAAAATAAAAACACTTCCATACAAAGATAATTATGGATATTTTTTTTCAAGTGGACCAAATACTTGGCATGGAATGGAAAAGAAAGAGATAGTAAAAGAGAGAAGGTGTTTACAAGTTAATTATGTAAGTTTCGAGACAGATTGGAAAGTCTTTTAGTTTGCTGACATCAATAATCTATATAACGAAGCAAAAATACCGTGACCTGATAGCTCTATCAGTAATATAATTGCTCCAAAAAAAATTATTCTTTTGTTCACTTTAATAAAAGTACCATTATTAATAAAAACCAAAAAAAAGCGTAATAATAATATATATATTTTTTTGCAAACATTTTTGGCACACTTAATTGTTTATCTTTAATTTTTTTATTTTTATTCTTTGGCATCTTGAAGAGATTTAACAGTTAATTTCTTTGTTTTAAGTGACCTAATCGCCTCAATAAAAGCATATGCTGTTGACATATTAGTACAGTAAGGAATTTTGTTTGCCAAAGTCCCTCTTCTTAATGCTCTTGCATCACTAATTCTATGTTCACTATTTCCACCACCGGTATTAATGACTAACGATATTTTATTTGAATTTAAAATGTCAACTATATGAGGTTTGCCACTGCTAACTTTGTTTATTTTTTTACACTTCATTCCATTTTGCTCCAGAACTTTTGCAGTTCCTTTTGTTGCAGAAAGCGTAAATCCAAGTTTTGTTAATCTTTGAGCTAAACCAACCACTTCCTGTTTGTGCGAATCTTTTACTGATAAAAAAGCCAAACCTTTGATTGGCAAAGAGTTAGATGCAGCAATTTGACTTTTTGCAATTGCAATACCAAAATCATCATCAAACCCCATTACTTCACCAGTCGATTTCATTTCAGGTCCAAGTAAAAGATCACTATCAGGAAATTTATTGAATGGAAAAACTGCCTCTTTAACTGCAAATCTTTTATTTGTTTTATATTTTAATTTATATTTAGAAAGTTTCTCTCCAGCCATAACTCTTGAAGCAATTTTTGCTAAAGGAATTCCGTTTGCTTTAGATACAAACGGTACCGTTCTGCTGGCTCTAGGATTTACCTCAATTACAAAAATCTCATCCTTTTTGATTGCGAATTGAATATTTAATAAACCCTTTACTTTCAAGGCCAATGCTAGCTTTCTAGTTTGAATTTTTATTTCTTTTAAAATATTTTCTTTAATTGAAACAGGCGGTAGACAACACGCAGAGTCCCCCGAATGTATACCTGCTTCCTCAATATGTTGCATAATACCAGCTACATAAACATCTTTGCCGTCTGAAATTGCATCTACATCAACTTCCATTGCATTATCGATAAATTTATCGATTAATATTGGATTTTGCTCTGAAGCTTTAAATGCCTCATTTATAAACTTTGTTAATTGGCTCTTATCATGAACAATTTCCATAGCTCTACCTCCCAAAACATATGAAGGTCTTACTACTACTGGCAGTCCAATTTTTTCTGACAATTTAATTGCTTGATTAAAGTTGTATGCAATTCCACTTTCAGCTTGTTTTAGTTTAAGTTTTATTAGCAAATCTCTAAATCTGTCCCTATCTTCTGCAAGATCAATCGAAGAATATTGTGTTCCTAAAATAGGTAATTTGTTATCGTGCAAAAATTTAGCAAGTTTTATTGGGGTTTGCCCACCAAATTGAGCAATTACTCCCAGCAAAGAACCTTTTGATTTCTCTTTTAAAATTATATTTTGTACATACTCCTCAACTAATGGTTCAAAATATAATCTATCACTCGTATCATAATCTGTAGATACTGTCTCTGGATTACAATTTACCATTATTGTTTCGAATCCCGCTTCTTTAAGAGAAAAACTTGCCTGACAGCAACAATAGTCAAATTCAATTCCTTGTCCTATTCTATTAGGACCACCACCTAAAATTATAATTTTCTTTTTACTCGATGGATCAGATTCACATTCTGTATTAATCGAAAAATTTCTTTGATATGTAGAGTACATATATGGTGTAAAAGATTTAAATTCAGCTGCGCAAGTATCTACTTTTTTATAAACTGGAAATACTTTTAAAGCTGTTCTTTTAGATCTGATTATATTTTCTTTTATTTTTGTAAGGTTTGATAATTTTTTGTCAGAAAAACCAATTGATTTTATTCTATTAAACTCATCGTAAGATTTTGGGATACCCTTTTTTATTATATTATTTTCTTCATCTATAATTTCTTTAATTTGATTTAGGAACCAAGGATCAACCTTTGATAGTTTGTAAATTTTATCTAAAGATATTTTCTTTCTAAATGCGTCTGCTATTAAAAGTAATTTGTTTGGAATATTAATTTTTAATTGTTTTAAAATCTCACTTTTTGAATACCCAAATATATCATCTAGACCAGATAAGCCCGTTTCAAGAGAAACCAATGCTTTTTGAAAGGACTCTTTAAAATTTCTTCCAATCGCCATTGCTTCACCAACCGATCTCATTGAGGTACCTAATAGTGCTTTAGTGTCTGCAAATTTTTCAAATGTAAATCTTGGTATTTTTGTCACCACATAATCAATTGTTGGCTCAAAAGAAGCTGGTGTTACTTTTGTTATCTCATTTTGAAGTTCATCTAACGTATATCCAACAGCCAATTTTGCAGCTACTTTTGCAATAGGGAACCCAGTAGCTTTTGAGGCAAGAGCAGATGACCTTGAGACTCTTGGATTCATTTCAATGATAACCATTCTTCCATCTTTAGGATTGATCGCAAACTGAACGTTCGATCCGCCAGTTTCAACACCAATTTTTCTCAAACATGCTATAGAGGCATTTCTCATTACTTGATATTCTTTGTCAGTAAGTGTCAATGCTGGTGCGATTGTAACAGAGTCACCTGTATGAATTCCCATTGGATCAACATTTTCAATAGAGCAAATGATTATGCAGTTATCATTTTTGTCTCTAACCACCTCCATCTCAAATTCTTTCCAACCATCTAAACACTCTTCAACTAGAACTTGGTTCTGTGGAGATTCGTGCATTCCTTCTTTTACAATTTTGAAAAAATCTTTTTTAGTTCTTGCTATACCCCCACCTAAACCTCCTAGTGTGAATGATGGCCTTATTATTGCAGGGAGACCAATTTTAGATAAACACTTTTTTGCATTACCAAAATTATTTAAAACTTCGGATTTAGGTAAATCGATACCTATGTCAGACATATTCTTTCTGAACTTCTTTCTATCCTCTGCATTTTCAATTGCCTTTGAGTTTGCACCTATAAGTTCAATTTTATATTTTTTTAATAGACCACTCTTTTCTGCTTTAATCGCAAGGTTAAGGGCAGTCTGACCACCCATGGTTGGTAATATTGCTTGGGGCTTTTCTTTCTTAATAACTTCTTCTAGTATTTCTATAGAAATTGGCTCAATATAAGTTTTGTCAGCCACTCCTGGATCAGTCATTATTGTGGCTGGATTTGAATTTATTAAAACTACTTTAAAACCTTCATCTTTGAGAGCTTTACATGCTTGTGTGCCTGAGTAATCAAATTCGCAGGCTTGACCTATTATAATTGGACCAGCTCCTATAACTAAAATTTTTTTAATGTCTTTTCTTTTTGGCATATTTTTTTACTTCTTTAATAAAATCACTAAAAAGGTAATGACTATCTTGTGGCCCAGGATTAGATTCTGGATGATATTGAACAGAAAAAACTGGTTTATTTTTTAATTTTATACCCTCTATACTATTGTCAAATAAGGATGTGTGAGTAACAATTATATTTTTATTTAAACTTTCTCTAACAACTTCAAAGCCATGGTTTTGACTTGTTATCTCCACTTTTTGTGAAATTTGATTTTTAACGGGATGATTTGCTCCTCTATGACCCAGTTTCATTTTTTTTGTCTTACCATTTAAAGATAATGCTAGTATTTGATGACCTAAACAAATACCAAATATTGGAATATTTGATTGAATTAATTTTTTAATAACTGGAATTGCATATTTTCCTGTTGCCGCAGGATCCCCAGGACCATTTGAAAGAAAAATTCCATGGGGCTTTAGTTTTAATATTTCGTCTGCTGTTGTTTTACAATTAATTACTTTTACATCACAATTGTAATTAGAAAAATATCTTAAAATGTTTTTTTTTATTC
>LUMI01000515.1_pt1 | contig 13578 bp, 16 predicted proteins | sample 729681 | NCBI WGS metagenome assembly LUMI01 (sample SAMN03860267, study PRJNA289734) | marine metagenome | biome: seawater column; feature: ocean; material: water; isolation source: Red Sea water column Station 34 - depth 10m | place: Saudi Arabia: Red Sea | collected 2011-10-15 | depth 10 m
GTCGATTACTTCCTGGTCGTCAACAGCGACGCCGCGAGGGTTGTCAGCTGGGCGGGGCGCGCACCCGTGATCGGCGCACAGGTCGACGAGACAGCCTGCAGGCGCGCGCTCGCCGAACGTGATGCCGCAAGCTGACCAGATCAGGCGGTCTTGTCCTTGTAGAGACAGAATTCGTGGATGGCACAGCAGGCGCAATCCGGCTTTCGGGCCTTGCATACATAGCGGCCATGCAGGATCAGCCAGTGATGCGCCCCTTTTTTCCAGGCATCGGGCACACGCCTGACAAGCTCTGCCTCGACGGCGTCGGGTGTCTTGCCGGGGGCCATGCCGGTGCGGTTGCCGACACGGAAAATATGCGTGTCGACGGCGATGGTGGGCTCGCCAAAGGCCTCGTTCAGCACCACATTCGCCGTTTTCCGGCCGACACCGGGAAGCGCCTCGAGCGCCGCGCGGTCGGCCGGCACCTCGCCGCCATGCTCGTCGATCAGGATCTGTGACAGCTTGTGGACATTCTTGGCCTTGGTGTTGAACAGCCCGATGGTGCGGATATGGTGGGCGATGCCGTCAACACCGAGCGCGACCATCGCCTGCGGTGTGTCGGCGGCGGCGTAGAGCCCTTTCGTCGCCCGATTCACCCCGACATCTGTGGCCTGCGCCGAAAGCACGACAGCCACAAGCAATGTGTAGGGATTTTTATACTCCAGCTCGGTCCTGGGTTCGGGAAGCCGCGCCGACATGCGCACGAAACATTCCTCGATATGGGCAAGCTTCATCTTGCGGGGGCGGGGCTTGGTTGCCATGGATGCGTGACTCCGTCGCAAAACGCAGGAAAGTGCTGGACCGGACGCAAGATTGCCCTAATCTCGAACGCAGCGCAATTTGACGGCCCGGTCCACATCATCTGACGTCTGTGATGACAATCTTCAACCTTGGTTCCATCAATATCGATCTGATCTACCGGGTCTCGCATTTTCCGGCCCCGGGCGAGACACTGACCACACGCGATCATGAAAGGATGCTTGGCGGCAAGGGTGCGAACCAGTCGATTGCGCTGGCCCGCGCCGGCGGCGATGTGCGCCATATCGGGGCGACCAGTGCCGAGGATGAATGGCTTCGCGCCGAGATGCGCGATGCCGGGGTCGATATCGGCGGCGTTCAGGACAGCGGCCTCGCCACCGGCCATGCCGTTGTCAGCGTGTCCGACGACGGCGAGAACCAGATCCTGCTCTATCCGGGGGCCAATCATGACATCGATTTGCAGGCGGCCGTCGCGCAGCTCGACACCGCCGGCGAGGGTGACTGGGCGCTGCTTCAGAATGAAACGAATGGTGCTGATGAATTTGTCGCGGCCGCCCGTGCGCGCGGAATGAAACTTGCCTACAGCGCGGCACCCTTCGATGCCGCGATCACGGCGCGCCTGCTGCCCGAGACCGATCTCCTCGTTGTCAACGAGATAGAGGCAGCCGCGCTGTCCGACATGCTCGGCGCCCCGGCAAAGGACGCAGGCATCCCGCATCTTGTTGTCACACGCGGCGGTGACGGCGCGGACTATGACGGCATCGCCGGCAGCTTCCACGTGCCGGCCTTTTCGGTCACACCCGTCGACACCACCGGTGCCGGAGACTGTTTCTTTGGATATCTGCTTGCCGCGATGGCAGCAGTCCGGCCGGTGGAGCAGGCGCTGGCCGAGGCCTCCGCCGCCGCCGCCATCCAGGTCACGCGTCCCGGTGCGAGTGCCGCCATACCGGATCGCGGCGAAATGAACGAATACCTCGCCGCCAACCAATAGACGAATTCATCAGATGGCCCAGAAAATCATTATTGATACCGATCCCGGAATTGACGACGCCATGGCCATCCACATGGCATTCGCCGACCCGCGGCTGGACGTCGTCGGGCTGACGACGGTGTTTGGAAATGTGACCGGCAAGCAGGCGACCCGCAACGCGCTGTGCCTGGCCGAAATGGCGAATCATCCAGCGGCGGTGGCAGGTGGCGCGGCGATCCCGTTGACCCGCGAGCCGCCACCGCTGTGTTGATGGGCGGAAGCGCCGCCTGGCACGGCAATGTCACCGCCTGCGCCGAAGCCAATATCTGGAACGACCCGCATGCCGCCGACGCTGTCTTTGCTGCCGACTGGGATGTCACCATGGTCGGGCTCGACGTCACAGAAAAAACGCAATGTGTTCCGGCAGATTTCGAGGCCATCGCGGCGCAATCTCCGGTGATTGGCGGCTTCCTGAACGAGGCGACCGGGTTCTATTTCGACTTTCACGAGGCGAAGACCGGAACACGGTCCTGTTTCATGCATGACCCCTCGGCAATCATGGCAATTACCGACCCTGAATTATTCGGTTTTGAGAACACGCCAATCTCGGTAGTCTGTGAGAGCGAGGAGATTGGCCGCACCGTGACCGGTGCCGATGGCCGCCGCCCGGTCAGGGTCGCCACTGAGGTGGACAGCGACGCGGCGCGGCGGACGTTTGTCGAGATCACCGGACGGGCGGACGCCGCCGCCGGGGACAGAAAGACCGAAGACGGAAACTGAGGCCGACGGGCGGCCGGAGGGAAGGGACAGGATGAAGGTCGAGATTGTTGACTATGAGGCACCCGACGCCGCCGAAACACTGGCGCGCTCATTGCGCGACACCGGCTTTGCCGTGCTCAAGAACCACCCGATCACTGCGGAACGGATCGAGGCCATCTATGACAGCTGGGGCGGCTTCTTCGCCGGTGACGACAAGTTCGCCTACGCCGTGCAGCCGCCGGCGCATGACGGCTATTTCGCCTTCCGGTCCGAAAATGCCAAGGATTCACAGGTCAAGGATCTGAAGGAGTTCTTTCACGTCTATCCCGGATGCCGGCTTCCCGCCGACATCGAGGAGACAACGCGCCGGATTTATGCCGATCTCGATTCCCTGGGCCGCGAGCTGCTTGGCTGGATCCAGCAGCAGGCACCTGCCGAGGTGACCGGCAAACTGTCGATGCCGCTCGACCAGATGATGGAGGGAAGCAACCAGTCGCTTCTTCGCATTCTCCATTATCCGCCGGTCGAGCAAAGCGAGCCGGGCGCCATCCGCGCCGCCGCACACGAGGATATCAACCTGATCACCCTTCTGCTGTCGGGATCGAAGCCCGGCCTGCAGGCGATGGACAAGGCCGGAAACTGGCATGATGTCGCCTGTGACCCGGGGATGATCACGATCAACAATGGCGATATGCTGGCGATGGCGACGGGCGACTATTACCCGTCGACGACGCATCGGGTCACCAATCCCGATGCCGGCCAGAACGTGTCGCGCTATTCCATGCCGATGTTCCTGCATCCGCGGCCCGAGGTACTACTGAAACCGGGCACTACGGCCGATGATTATCTACAAGAACGACTGAGAGAAATTGGCCTGAAATCTCAAAAAGCGTCATAAAGGGAGTTAATGATGATGCGTATCAAAACTATCATTGCCGCCGCCGCAATAGCTGTCACCTCGACAGCCGTGTCGGCAGACATGAAGCCTGCCGTGATTTATGACATGGGCGGCAAGTTCGACAAATCCTTCAATGAGGGTGTCTATAACGGTGTGAAGAAGTTCACCGACGAGACCGGCATCGAGGTCATGGAGTTCGAGGTCACCAACGAGACCCAGCGCGAGCAGGCCATGCGCCGGATGGCAGAGCGCGGTGCGACCGTCGTCCTTGGTGTCGGCTTCGCCCAGGCGGACGCCATTTCCAAGGTTGCCGCGGAATTCCCGGACACCAAGTTCTCGATCATCGACGTGTCCTGGCTGGATGCGCCGAACCTGCGCCAGTACGCCTTCAAGGAGCATGAGGGCAGCTACATCGTCGGTGTTGCCGCGGCCAAGGCCTCGAAGACCGGCAAGGTCGGCTTTGTCGGTGGCATGGATATCGGCCTCATCCGCCGGTTTGCCTGCGGCTATGTCGGCGGCGTCAAGTCCGTCAACGCCAGTGCCGAGGTCTATCAGAACATGACCGGCACGACACCTGCCGCCTGGAACGACCCGGCCAAGGGCGCCGAGCTGACCCAGTCGCAGATCGACCGTGGTGCTGATGTTGTCTATCACGCTGCCGGTGGTACCGGTGCCGGCGTGATCCAGGCAGCTGCCGATGCCGGCAAGCTGGCCATCGGTGTCGACTCGAACCAGAACGGCATGGCGCCGGGCAGCGTTCTGACCTCGATGCTGAAGCGTGTCGATGTCGCAGCCTACGAGACCTTCATGGACGTGAAGAACGGCAACTTCTCCGCCGGCGTGCATGTTCTGGGTCTGGCCGAAGGCGGTGTCGACTGGGCGCTTGACGAGAACAATGCAAGCCTGGTGACCGCCGACATGAAGGCCGCCATCGAGTCGGCACGTGCCGACATCGTGTCCGGCAAGGTCAAGGTTCACGATTACTTCAGCGACGAGAGCTGCCCTTACTAAGGTTCCGTAGCCTGTGATCAACTGATGACTTCTGCGTCACAAATGGCCAACGGCGGCTCCTGGTCGCCGTTGGCTATTGAATTATCCGATATCAACAAGAGTTTTGGTGACGTTCACGCGAACAGGAACGTCAGCCTGACAGTCGTGCCGGGCCATATCCACGGGATTATCGGCGAGAACGGTGCCGGCAAATCCACCCTCGTCAGCATTCTTTACGGCTTTTACGGCGCCGACAGCGGCACCATCCGGATCAATGGCGAGACCACCACCATCCGCAATTCGGCCGATGCCATCGGCAAGGGGATCGGCATGGTGCATCAGCATTTCATGCTGGTGCCCAATTTCACCGTTCTGGAAAATGTTATGCTTGGCCGCGAAGGCAGCCTGAGCGTCGAGACCGGCGCGCGCAAGGCCCGTGAGGCGCTGAACAAGCTGTCGCAGGATTTCGGTCTGGCGGTCGATCCGGACATGATCGTCGAGGACCTTCCGGTCGGGTTGCAGCAGCGTGTGGAAATCCTGAAAGCGCTGTTTCGCGGTGCCGAAATCCTGATCCTCGACGAGCCGACAGGTGTCCTGACGCCGCAGGAAACCGAGCAGCTGTTCGATATCCTGCGCGCGCTTCGCAAGCAGGGCGTCACCATTCTGCTGATCACCCACAAGCTCAAGGAGATCATGGCGATCACCGATGATGTGTCGGTGATGCGCGGCGGCGAGATGGTCGCCCATCTGCAGACGGCGGACACCTCGCCGGCCGAACTGGCCGAGCTGATGGTCGGGCGCAAGGTGCTGCTCGAGGTCGACCACACGCCGGCAAGGCCCGGCGCGCCGGTTCTTGATGTTCAGGATCTGTGTCTGACGGATGCGGCCGGGATCGACCAGCTGAAGCAGATCAGCATGACGTTGCGCGAGGGCGAGATCGTCGGCATCGCCGGGGTGTCGGGCAACGGCCAGTCGGAGCTGCTGGATGTGCTGTCCGGGATCATGGCGCCGACAGGCGGGCACTTCACTGTCGGGACAAACCAGATCACCGCCGAAAGACCGTCCGATCCGGCCGAGCTTCGTGATTTCGGCGTCGCCCATGTTCCCGAAGACCGTCACAAATGCGGGATCGTCCTGCCGTTCTCCGCGGCCGAATCGATGATCCTGGGCTATAGCGGCGGTGACGAAGAGGATGGCGGCTGGTGGCTCAGCCCGTCGAAGCTGGAAGAAAGCTGCGCCGGCCGGATGAGGGAATTCGACATTCGCCCGCCCATCCCCAAATTGCAGAGCGCCAATTTTTCCGGCGGCAACCAGCAGAAAATTGTCCTGGCGCGCGAGATTTCGACCCAGCCGAAACTGCTTCTTGTCGGCCAGCCGACACGCGGTGTGGATATCGGCGCGATCGAGTTCATCCACAAACAGCTGATCGCCCTTCGAAACGAGGGTTGTGCGATCCTGCTCGTCTCGGTGGAGCTCGACGAGATCATGAGCCTGTCCGACCGCATCCTGGTGATGAATAACGGCCAGATCGTCGGCGAGCTGGCGCGCGAGGATGCCGACGAGAGAGCGCTTGGCCTGATGATGGCCGGCATCGGTGCGGAGGAGAAGGACGCCGGATCAGCAAAGGGAGCCGCCTCATGAGCCCGCCGCCCCCTCTTCCACGCTGGGCCGATGTCGGGCTGATTCCGCTGATCAATGTGTTCGCGGCGCTGGTGGTCTCGGGCATTGTCGTCGCCATCATCGGCGAGAACCCGTTTGAGGCGATGATGGTGATGATCAAGGGCGCCTTCGTCTATAAAGGCTCGCTCGGCTACACCCTCTATTACGCGACGAACTTTATCTTCACCGGCCTTGCCGTGGCCGTCGCCTTTCACGCGATGCTGTTCAATATCGGCGGCGAGGGCCAGGCCTATCTTGGCGGCCTCGGCGCCGGACTGACCTGCCTGTTGCTGGACAGCATGCTTCCGGCGATCCTGCTTGTGCCGCTGGCGATCATGGCGTCGGCCGGTTTCGGCGCGGTCTGGGGCGCCATCCCGGGCTACCTTCAGGCAAAGCGCGGCAGCCATATCGTCATCACCACCATCATGTTCAATTTCCTCGCCGCGTCGATCATGGTGTGGCTTCTTGCCGGACGGCTGAAGGCCCCGGGCCAGATGTCGCCGGAAACGCGGTCCTTCTCGGAAAATGCCGAACTGCCTTTCATTCATGATATCGCCAATGCGCTGGGGATGGAGATGGCGCGCTCGCCGCTGAACCTGTCCTTTGTCGTGGCGCTGCTGGCATGCGTCGGGGTCTGGGTGCTGATCTGGCGCTCGCGCCTCGGCTATGCCATCCGCGCGACCGGCCACAGCACCAAGGCGGCCGAATATGCCGGCATCCCGGTCAGCACCATCATCATCGTCACCATGGCCATTTCCGGCGGTCTTGCCGGCATGATGGCGATCAATGAAATTCTCGGCGTCCAGCACCGGACCATTCTCGGCTTCACCTCCGGCTATGGCTTCACCGGAATCGCGGTGGCGCTGATGGGGCGCAACCATCCTGTCGGCATCGTGCTGGCCAGCCTGCTGTTCGGCGCGCTCTATCAGGGCGGCGCCGAGCTGGATTTCGAATTTTCCACGATCACCCGCGAAATGGTCCTGTTGATTCAGGGCCTGATCATCCTGTTCTCCGGCGGACTGGCCTATATGTTCAACAAGCCGCTGGCGCACCTGCTTGGCGCGCTGCTGTCACAGCGTGACAGGACAAGCCACACGGAGGCCGGACAGAATGGCTGATCTGTGGCTCCAGTTTCTGCTGACGATCGACGCCACCCTTCGTGTGGCAACGCCGCTGATTCTCTGCGCGATGGCCGGCATTTTTTCGGAAAAGTCGGGTGTGATCGACATCTCGCTCGAGGGCAAGATGCTGATGTCGGCCTTTGTCGCGGCCGCCGTGGCGACGCTGACATCTTCCGCGCTTGCCGGCATGTTCGCGGCAATCGGTGTCGCCATCATGCTGGGCCTTTTGCACGGGCTGGCCTCGATCACGCTGCGCGGCAACCAGGTGATCAGCGGGCTCGCCATCAACATTCTGGCATCCGGCCTGACGGTCACTGTCGGCATTGCCATGTTCCAGCAGGGCGGCCAGACGCCGAACCTCGCGCGGGCGGAACGGTTCCGGCCGATCGAGCTGCCCTTTGCCGAACAGCTTGGCGGCATCCCGATCATCGGCACGATCTATCGCGAGGTGATTTCGGGGCATAACATCCTCGTCTGGATCGCGCTCGGCGCGGTTCTCTTCACCGCCTTCATGCTGACCCGCACCCGTTTCGGCCTGCGTTTGCGCGCCGTTGGCGAGAAGCCGGAGGCGCTCGACAGCGCCGGTGTGTCGGTTGCCAGGACGCGCTATCTCGCGCTGATCATTGCCGGCATCCTGTGCGGCATGGCAGGGGCCTATCTGTCCACCGCCCATGGCAGCGGCTTTGTCCGCGAGATGACTGCTGGCAAGGGATATATCGCGCTCGCCGCGATGATCTTCGGCAAGTGGCAGCCACGCGGCGCGCTTCTGGCCTGTCTGCTGTTCGGCTTCCTCGAGGCCGTCGCATCGCGGCTTCAGGGGGTTGAGCTTCCACTGATCGGGCAAGCGCCGGTCGATCTCATTCTGGCGCTGCCCTATTTGCTGACCGTGATCCTTCTTGCCGGATTTGTCGGCAAGGCGATGCCGCCACGTGCCATCGGCGAGCCCTATATCAAGGAGCGATAGGCATGGTGGAAGAGGCGCTTGTCAAAGCGGCGATCGCAGCCATGGGCCGCGCCTATGCACCCTATTCGAAGTTTCCCGTCGGCGCCGCCATTCTGGATCAGGACGGTGCCATCCATGTCGGCGCGAATATCGAGAACGCCGCCTATCCGGTCGGCAATTGCGCCGAGGCGAGCGCCATCGCCGCCATGATCATGGCCGGGCAGAAACGCATCGTGAAGATTGCCGTGGCGGGCGGCGAGGGCGACTTGCTGTGCACCCCGTGCGGTGCCTGCCGTCAACGCATCCGCGAGTTCGCGGCGGGCGACACGCCTGTGCTGATCTGCGGGCCGGACGGCCTGCAGCAGCGCTTCACCCTTGCCGAGCTGCTGCCGGCGAGCTTCGGGCCGGAAAATCTCGGCTGACCGTGATCAGTCGGTGCCGTAGATCCGGTCGCCCGCATCACCAAGACCCGGAAGAATATAGGCCTTGTCGTTGAGCTCGCGGTCCAGCGCCGCCGTGACAATGGGAATGTCGGGATGTGCGCCGTGGAATGCGGCAACACCCTCGGGCGCTGCCACAAGGCATGAGAAGACAATGTCCGAGACGCCCATCTCGCGCAGCTTCGTCGCCGCCATGATGGCGCTGCCGCCTGTTGCCAGCATCGGATCGCCAAGGATCACCTGGCGGTCGACAATGTCTGTCGGCAGGCTGGTGTAATAGGAGACCGGAACCATCGTGTCATGGTCGCGATACATGCCGAGATGGCCGACGCTGGCTTCCGGGCAGACCTGGCTGAAACCGTCAATGAGGCCGTTGCCGGCACGCAGGATCGACACCAGGCACGGATAGGGTGTCGGCATGGCCTGCGCGGTCATCGGCTCGAGCGGCGTTTCGATATCCACATCGCTCACCCGCAGCGCGGCGAAAGTCGGATGCGCGAGAAGCCAGGACAGTTCATGCAGCGATTGGCGGAAGTGATGGTTGGCCGTATCACGATTGCGAAGGATAGACAGCTTGTGGGCGACAAGCGGGTGGTCCATTACGATGAGACGGGGAGTTTCAGAGGCTGTCATGTCCATGCACCGGTCTTTTTGATCAACCTGCCAAGACTAGCGTCCCGGGCCGGTTTTTTCCATTCACAATCTTGATGCCGGGCGGCATCATGGCGGCATCTGTTTGAGGGGCACCATGGCCAAGCTTTATTTTTCCTACGCCGCGATGAATGCCGGCAAATCCACCATATTGCTGCAGGCCTCGCACAATTACCGCGAGCGGGGCATGAACACGATGCTGCTGACGGCACGTCTCGATGACCGTGTCGGCGAGGGACGCATCGGGTCGCGGATCGGGCTCGAGGCGGCGGCCTTTGTCTTTGATGGCGAAACCGACATGACAAGCCTGATCGAGGCCGAACAGGCCCAGACCAGCCTTGCCTGCGTCATGGTCGACGAGGCGCAGTTCCTGACCGACGCGCAGGTCTGGCAGCTTGCCGACGTCGCCGACCGGCTTCGCATCCCGGTGATGTGTTACGGGCTTCGCACCGATTTCCAGGGCAATCTGTTTCCGGGAAGCGCCCGCCTCCTGGCGATCGCCGACGTGCTGCGCGAAATCAGGACCATCTGCCATTGCGGCAGCAAGGCAACGATGGTGGTGCGGCAGGATGGTGACGGCAAGGTGATCCGTGAGGGCGCGCAGATCGAGATCGGCGGCAATGAGCGTTATGTGTCGCTGTGCCGCCGCCACTGGAACGAGGCCTTGGCCGAAACAGCCGGGGGCGGATAAAGAGCGCCCTAGCCTATCCGGCCAGAACGTCTTCCATATTGTAGAAGCCTGTCTTCGCGCCGGATGCGAACCGTGCCGCGCGCAACGCGCCACGCGCGAAAATCGCCCGATCCGTCGCCCGGTGCGAAATCTCGACCCGTTCGGAATCACCATAGAAAATGACCGAATGCTCGCCGGTGACATCGCCGCCGCGCAGCACTGCAAAGCCGATATCGCCGGTGCGGCGTGCGCCTGTCTGTCCCTTGCGGACCATGTCGGCGACATCGTCGAGCTTTACGCCGCGGCCACGGGCCGCCGCCTCGCCAAGCGCCAGCGCGGTGCCGGACGGCGCATCGACCTTGTGGTGATGGTGGGCCTCCAGAATCTCGATATCCCATCCATCGACAAGCTGCGCGGCAACCTGCTCGACCAGCTTGCCGAGAAGGGTGACGCCGACGGATGTGTTCGCGCAATAGACAAGCGCGATGCCGTCCGCCGCCGCGCGCAGCGACGCCTCGTCCTCATCGGTCAGGCCGGTCGTGCCGACGACGAGCGCGGTGTTGCTTGAAGAGGCGATTCCCGCATGCGCGACGCTGGCCGCGGGACTGGTGAAATCGATGATCACATCGGCAGCGGCAAGGGCGGCCGGATCATCGCCGATGATGATGTCGTTGCTTCCCGTTCCCGCCAGCAGGCCACTGTCCTGGCCGATGGCGTCTGTGCCCGCGCGGTCGGAAGCCGCGACAAGCTCGAGGTCCGGTGCGGCATCGATCTCGCGGATCAGCATGCGGCCCATGCGCCCGGCGGCGCCCGGAATACCAATCTTGATTGTGTGGGCAGTCATGCGTTCTGGCCTCCGTTGCCGTCTGCGGCGAGACTATAAAGCCGCCACCCGCAGGGCAAGGTGAAATCCACCGGCCACGCCGTATGGCCTCAGCTGTCGTCGGCCCAGATCCGGCGGACCCGCTTCAGGAAACTGTCGGTTTCCGGGCTGGTGTCGCCGGCATCAGCGAATTGCGTCAGCAGGTCCTTCTGCTTTTTCGTCAGATTTGTCGGCGTTTCCACCTGAACCTCGACGATCTGGTCGCCGCGGGTGTTCCGGCGCAATACCGGCATGCCCTTGCCGCGCATCCGGAAGCGCCGGCCAGACTGCGTGCCAGGCTCGATGGTCAGGCGGGCAAGGCGCCCCTCGACGGTCGGAACCTCGATCGCCCCGCCAAGTGCGGCGGTGGTCATCGGCACCGGTATCCGGCACATGATGTCGGCACCGTCCCTATCGAGGATCGGATGCGGATCGACCGAGATGAAAATATACAGATCGCCCGGCGGCCCGCCGCGCAATCCGGCTTCACCCTTGCCAGACAGCCGGATCCGCGTTCCCGTATCAACACCGGCCGGAACCGACACCGACAGGACCTTGTTCTGCATCACCCGGCCTTCGCCGCCGCATGACCGGCAGGGATCGGAGATCACCTGGCCCATGCCCTGGCAGGCATGGCAGGTTCGCTCGACCGCGAAGAAGCCCTGCTGCGCCCGCACCCGGCCGCTGCCACCGCATGTGCCGCAGGTTTGCGGGTGGCTTCCGTCGGACGCGCCGCTGCCCTCGCAGCTGTCGCAGCCGACCGGCACATTCACGGTCACGTCACGCTGCACGCCGGAAAACGCCTCTTCCAGCGACACGTTCAGATCATAGCGAAGATCGTTTCCGGCGCGGTCGGCCTGACCGCCCCGCGCCCCGCGCGAGAATTCGGAGAACATCTGGTCGAAAATGTCGGAAAAGCCGCCACCACCAAAGCCACCGCCAAAACCACCCGCACCGCCAGCACTCTGCTCAAACGCCTTCGGTGGCCTCGCGAAACCGCTCGGCGGCCGCCTCGTCATCCGGATTGCGGTCCGGATGATTCTTCATCGCAAGCTTGCGATAGGCCGTTTTCAGGTCCTTCTCGTCGGTGTCCCGCGAGACGCCAAGGACTTCGTAGTAATCACGCTTGCTCATGCCGTCCAAGCCAGAAACGCCGGTTGTGGCGGGCAGGCGGGATCATCCCCAAAATCCTGCCCGGCCATCCAGGATTGTTATTTCTTGTCACCTTCAGCGGAATCGTCAACTTCCTCGAATTCGGCGTCGACAACCGTTTCCTCACCGTCGGCGCCGGGGGCGGCGCCATCGGGTCCGGCGGCCTGCTCGGCCTGATAAGCGGCCTCGCCCATCTTCATCATCGACTGTGACAGCTCGGCCGACTTCGCCGCGATCGCGTCAACATCATCACCTTCGAGCTTTCGACAGCCTCGCGGCGTTTCTTATCTTCTTCCGCATTGGCCTCGGCTTCGCTGACCATGCGATCGATTTCGCTGTCATCGAGCCCGCCGGACGCCTGGATGCGGATTTCCTGCTCCTTGCCGGTGGCCTTGTCCTTGGCGCTGACCTTGACGATGCCGTTTGCATCGATATCGAAGGTGACCTCGATCTGCGGCACACCGCGCGGCGCCGGGGCGATGCCCTCGAGATTGAACTGGCCGAGATGCTTGTTGTCGGCAGCCATCTCGCGCTCGCCCTGATACACCGAGATGGTCACCGCAGCCTGATTGTCGTCAGCCGTCGAGAACACCTGGCTCTTCTTGGTCGGGATCGTCGTGTTGCGGTCGATCAGGCGGGTAAAGACGCCGCCAAGCGTCTCGATGCCGAGCGACAGCGGGGTCACGTCGAGAAGCAGGACATCCTTGACATCACCGGTCAGGACACCGGCCTGAATGGCGGCGCCGGAGGCAACCACCTCGTCCGGGTTCACGCCCCGATGCGGCTCTGTCTGGAAGAATTCCTTCACCGTATCGATGATTTTCGGCATGCGGGTCATGCCGCCGACAAGGATGACCTCGTCAATTTCGGCTGCCTTCACACCGGCATCTTTCAGCGCCGCCTGACACGGCTTGATGGTGCGCTGCACCAGCGTCTCGACAAGCTGTTCCAGCTTGGCGCGGGTCAGCTTGACATTCAGGTGCTTCGGACCGGTCGCATCGGCAGTGATGAAGGGAAGGTTCACATCCGTCTGCACGGCCGAGGAAAGCTCGATCTTGGCCTTTTCCGCAGCCTCCTTGAGGCGCTGCAGGGCCAGCTTGTCCTGACGGAGGTCGATTCCCTCGCTCGACTTGAACTCGTCGGCAAGGAACTGGATGATTTCGTGATCGAAATCCTCACCGCCGAGGAAGGTGTCACCATTGGTCGACTTCACCTCGAACACACCGTCGCCGACCTCGAGAATGGAGACGTCAAAGGTGCCGCCACCAAGATCATAGACGACGATCAGGCCGGTTTCGCGCTTGTCGAGGCCATAGGCGAGGGCCGCGGCCGTCGGCTCGTTGATGATACGAAGCACTTCAAGACCGGCGATCTTGCCTGCATCCTTGGTGGCCTGACGCTGAGAATCGTTGAAATAGGCAGGGACCGTGATCACCGCCTCGGTCACGCTTTCACCGAGGAACGCCTCGGCGTCTTCCTTCAGCTTGCGCAGAACGAAGCTCGAGATCTGGCTCGGCGAATATTCCTCGCCATCGACCTTCACCCAGGCATCGCCATTCTTTGCGTTGGTGATCTCATAGGGGACCAGTTCGGCAAACTTCTTGGTCGCGGCATCATCGTGCCTGCGCCCGATCAGTCGCTTGATGGCGAACAGGGTCTTTTCCG
>LUMI01000312.1_pt1 | contig 13538 bp, 12 predicted proteins | sample 729681 | NCBI WGS metagenome assembly LUMI01 (sample SAMN03860267, study PRJNA289734) | marine metagenome | biome: seawater column; feature: ocean; material: water; isolation source: Red Sea water column Station 34 - depth 10m | place: Saudi Arabia: Red Sea | collected 2011-10-15 | depth 10 m
ATATCTATTATGAGTTGCAAAAATTATAACCCGATTTTTATTTTTTAAGTTGAATAAAATTTTAAATATTTGTTTAGCATTATCAAAATCTAAGCTTCCAGTTGGTTCATCTGCTAGTATTATTTCAGGTTCATTGATTAAAGCTCTAGAGATGGCAACTCTCTGAATCTCTCCACCTGATAACTCTGATGGATAATGATTTAATCTTGAGTATAAACTAACATTTTTACTAATTTTTTTAGCTTCAGCAATCGAGTTATTTTTATCATTAGTTAATAATAATTTTGGTAAATAAATGTTTTCTAAAGCAGTAAAGTCATTTAACAGGTTTTTATCTTGATAGATTATGCCAATTTTTTCAGATCTAATTTTATCATTTTCTACCTTTTCTGAAAAATTTATTTTTTTATTCAAGATTTCAATTGATCCAGAATTTGGCTCATCAATTAAAGACAATAAATTCAAAAGTGTTGATTTACCAGATCCCGAAGGACCAACTAAGGAATAAATTTTACCTTTTTCAAAAGTAAAACTAATGTCATTTAAAACTTTTATATTGGTGTGTGAGAAATATTTTTTTCCAATAGTTGATATAATCGAGCAAAAAGAAATTAAAATAATAGATTGAGGATCAATTTCAGAAGGCATTTTGCTCAAAAAATAAATCTCTTCAGGAAAGAGAGTTATATTGAAAATTTCACTAATAAAATTTCGAATATTTTCTATATAAATTGAAAATAGAGTACCAATTATAACGCCAAAGATAGTAGCAGAGGTTCCAATTATAAAACCAATCATAAAAAATATTTTTTTTATTGATGAATTTTGAACTCCTATAGATTTTAAAATACCAATATCTCTTGTTTTATTTTTAACTAAAATTGTTAAGCCAGATATTATATTAAATGCTGCAACAATAATTATTAGTGATAGAATTATAAACATTACATTCCTTTCAACTCTTAGAGCAGAAAATAATGATGAGTTTAGATCAGCCCAAGTGTAAATATATTCTCCATCATAAATATTTGATAATTTCTTTTTTAAACTATCCACTTCGCGAGGGTTTTTAAAATAAAATTCTAAAAATCTTTGATTTTCATTTTTATCAAATAAATTTTCTAAAGTTTTAAGATTTATATATGCAACATTTTCATTATAATCAGACAAACCACTATCAAATATTGATGTGATCTTAAATATTTCCTGTTTAGGCAGGTTTCCAACTAAAGTTTGTACGCCCACAGGTGACATAATTGTTATTTTATCGCCAATATCTAAATTAAAATTAATACTTAGATCTTTTCCGATTGATATTTCATTTTCATTTAACGTTTTAAATCCAAAAAAATTGTCATTTTGTAAAACATTAAGTTTAGAGAAATCTTCAGATAAAAAACCTTTTAATAAAACACCTTTAGTTGAGTTTTTGTTAAGTATAACAGCCTCACCATCGTTGCTTAAAATAATGTTATCTATCTCTTTAGAAATATTTTTAGTTATTTCAAAATCAATATTTAGCTTTTTATCATAAGATTTAACTACTGCATGTGCATTGAAACCAACAATCTTATTAATTAATTCGGTTCTAAATCCATTCATTACTGACATGACTATAATTAAAACAGCCACACCTAGAGTTATGCCTATAAATGAAAAAATTGAGATTAAATTTAAAAAACTATCTTTTTTTCTACTTTTAAGAAATCTTAAAATTATTTCTTTTTCTAACTTATTTATCAATTTGATTTTGCTTTTTTAATTTGAGTAATTATTTCTTCGATTTTCAAATTTTGTGTTTCTTTTCCAACCTCTTTAAATTCAAGAGTATCTCCTTCTGATTTTTTTCCTAATATCAATTGAAATGGCACTCCGATTAAATTAAATTTTTTAATCTTTGCTGAAATATTTTCGTCAGTGTCATCTATAATGGTATCGATATTATTTTTATTTAAATGATCTAAAATTTTATTTGATTTTTCTAAGTTAGAATTATCATTTTTATTTATCATGGGCAAAATTGCACAATCATATGGAGCAACTGAAATTGGCCATTTCATGATTTCATTTTTATCATCGTATTTTGCCTCAATTATGGCGCCTACTAATCTAGACACGCCTATTCCATAAGATCCCATTTTAACAAATTCCTTTTTTCCATTAAAATCAACTGCAGCATTCATTGGCTTTGAATATTTATCTCCAAAATAAAATATGTGGCCAACTTCAATACCTTTGGTATTTATTCTTTGATCTTCTGAAACTTTACTTTCAAACTCCTCTTTATTATATTTTTCATCTGTTACTGCATAAAATTTTTCGTATTCTTCTCTGAGTGTATTTAATGAATTTTTTTCTATTTTAGTATTTTTGCTATCAACTTCAAAAATTCTTTTATCTGTATAAATTTTACTTTCACCTGTTTCAGCTAGTATAATAAATTCATGAGATAAATTCCCTCCAATAGGTCCAGTGTCTGCAGCCATTGGGATTGCTGATAAATCTAACCTTTTAAATGTTCTAAGGTAAGAAAGAAAAAATTTATTATAGGAATAAAAAGCATCTTCATCTGTCAAATCAAAAGAATATGCATCTTTCATATAAAATTCTCTACATCGCATAATTCCAAATCTAGGTCTTAGTTCATCTCTAAATTTCCATTGGATATGATACAATAATTGTGGAAGTGATTTATAAGACTTAATGCTGGATCTAAATATTTCTGTGACTAATTCCTCGTTAGTTGGACCATAAAGCATCTCTCTATTCTGACGATCTTTAATTCTCAACATTTCTTCACCATAATCATCATATCGACCACTTTCTTTCCAAATTTCAGATGATTGGATTGTTGGCATAAGAATTTCCTGAACACCGACTCTATTTTGTTCTTCTCTTACAATTTGTTCTATTTTTTTCATAACTTTAAACCCTAAAGGTAGCCATGAATAAATACCTGCTGAAGATTGCTTTATCATTCCCACTCTAAGCATTAATTGATGTGATTTTATTTTTGCTTCAGTAGGGTTATTTTTTAAAATTGGTATAAAAGATTTTGAAAAATACATTAGTTAATAAAATTTCTTAAATTAAAATATTCATATTTTACTAATAAATAAATAATTATAAATATAATTGAGGTGATTGCTGTAGAAAGAACAATTTTTTTCAAAATTTTTGGGTTTTCGGGTGCGCCAGGATCTACACCTTCAATATTGTCTTTTTTTTCCCTATTTACGTCTATAGGAAGCATTGCAAAGAAAACAATCCACCATAAGCATACAAAAACAACTAAAGAACCTGTAATGCTCAACTATATCCTCACTAAATTAATATTTGTAAGAGGTCTTTTTCCTGTCTTTTCTTTAGTAAATTTACGACATGTAGTTTTTAATGCATCTATCAGATTAGTTTCTTGTTTTTTATTATTTAAAGAAAATGATCGGGTTGTTTTTTCTATTTCATCTTCTAATTCATAAAGAAATTCCTCTTTTTCATAAATTGGTAAACCTCTAAAGGTTAATAAAGGTCTATTATGTATATTGCCTTTTGGCGTTATTAATATTGTTGCTTCTATAAAGCCATTTGCAGATAAATTCTTTCTCTCTTTTATAGATTGTGAATCTTCCTCAACACTAATGTTGCCATCTACATATAGTTTACCACTTGGTGCTTTATCAAAAACTTCTGGTTTGTTACCAGGGTATATTCGAACAATATCACCATTTTCAACTTTAACAGGATATGGAACCTGCATTTCTTTTGCAAAATTAATATGTTCAATCATATGTCTATGTTCACCATGTACAGGAATTACACATTTGGGTTTAATCCAATTATACATATCTTTTAAATCTTCTCTGTTGGGGTGACCAGAAACATGTATATATTCATTCTCTTCTGAAATTACCTCAATTCCTTCTTTAACCAATTGATTATGTAGTTTGTATAATTTTTTTTCATTTCCAGGAATAATTTTAGATGAGAATATTACAGTATCACCTCTTTCTATAAATACATCGGGATGTATATAATTTGCAATTCTATTCATAGCACCCATTGGTTCACCTTGGCTTCCAGTACATAAATACACAATTTTTTCTCTGGCAATATTTTTAACATCTCTTGCATCAAGAGGTTCGATTACATTATTTAAGTATCCACATTGCCTTGCTGCTTTATAAATTCTATGCATAGACCTTCCAACTAGTGCTATTTGTCTTCCAGTTTTTTCAGCGCAATAAAAAGCTGTCTCCATTCTTGCAACGTTAGAAGCAAAAGAAGTAATAATTATTCTTTTATTAAGTCTCTGCATTACTTTAAGAAGGTTATTTCTAACATCAAGTTCTGAGCCTGCCCTACCAGCACTGAATACATTTGTTGAGTCACAAATCATAGCCAAGACACCCTCATCCCCTATCTCTTTAAGTCTTTTAGAATTTATATTTTCTCCAATTAAAGGATCTGGGTCACATTTCCAATCACCGGTATGCAAAATATTTCCAACGGGTGTTTCAATTTTAAGTCCATTTGGTTCTAGTATTGAATGAGTTAGGGTTACAAATTCTATTTTAAATGGATCTAAATCAAGTGTACTGTTTAGCTGTACTATTTTTAATTCTTTTGAAATATCTATTTTTTTTTCTTTAAACTTTTCATTGATTAGTACAGCTGTAAAAGGTGTTGCATAAATTTTACATTTAAGTTTTGGCCATATGTGAGCTATAGCTCCTATATGATCTTCATGAGCATGGGTTAGTATAATCCCTAGCAAATCTTCTTTTTTATCAATTATAAAACCAGGATCAGGGTATATTAAATCAATTCCAGGAATAGTGTCATCTGCAAATGTTACGCCTATATCTACAATTATCCATTTTTGATTTTCAGGTTTTCCATAAGCGAATAAATTCATATTCATTCCAATTTCACCAGATCCTCCCAAGGGACAAAAAATTAATTCTTCTTTCATACTTATTTAATTAAATTTGTTACTTTCAATACACCGCTAATAGTTAAATCTTTTTTTATCTGAACTTTACCTTTAATAGAATTTGCAAACAGATGAGCTAAACCACCAGTTAAAATTATACTAAAATTTTTCTTAGTCTGTTTAATAATCAATTTAATTATATTGTCAATTAAACCTGTATATCCATGATAAAAACCAGATTTGATTGCTGACGAAGTATTTTTACCTATTACTTTTTTAATTTTATTTAAATTAATAGGAGGAATTAATGAAGCTTTATTAATTAAATTACTTAATGACAATTGAACACCAGGTGCTAGAACGCCGCCAATATAATTATTTTTTATTACAACATCAAAATTTGTAGCAGTTCCAAAGTCAACAATAATAAAATTTTTATTTGGTTTGGAGATAGAAATGGCATTAGCTAGTCTATCAGAACCTATTTGTTTTCTATTTACTTTAATATTGATTAATTTTTCAATATTGAGTTGTTTTAATTCAAAACATTTTAATTTGGTTTTTTTTGATAAATAATTTTTAATCAATAGAAACTTTTTAGGCACCACAGAACAAAAAAGAATTTTTTCTATAGAATTTAAATATTTATTTAAAAACCTGAAGTTTGAATTAAGATTTTGCTTATTTATAAAATTTGTATTTATTCTTTTGTTTTTAATTAGTTTTTTTGAATTACTATATAAAGCTATTTTAATTTCAGTATTTCCTATATCGCCGATCAGTATCATTTTATCTATAATTTTTTATATTTTTTTCAAAAATTAACTTCAAATCATTAATTATTCTTAATTTATTAATTTTTTTTTTACTATATTTATTTAAGTAAGTAGTTGGATAATTTGGAATATAAGGTGTATTAGCTAAGTTTATTCCAACTCCAATTATCAAGTATTTTGATTCATCTTTAAATAAAGTTTCTTGTAGTATTCCACAAACTTTTGATTTTTCTATTAAAATGTCGTTAGGGCGTTTAATCTCAATTTTTTTGTTTACATATTTCCTAATAATTTTCTTAACAATATTAAGATTTTTCTTTGTTATATTTTGAATAGATATCTTTTGATTTATTGAAAAAAAAACTGAAATAAAAATATTACCATATTTCGAAATCCATTTATTTCCTCGCTGACCTCTCCCTTTAGATTGGATTTCTGAAGTAACAAATCCTGATGATTTACCAACTCTAATTAATCTTATTGCAGTTAAATTTGTGCTTATTACTTTTTTATAACTAAATTTTTTTAGTTTCATTAAATAATATTTATTTTAGAAACTATTTGATTTAACCAACTAGGGTAAACAAAATAAGCTAAAATAAATATTGTTGAAATGGCTAATGTAATTTTTAAACCAAAATGATGGTTTGTTTCAAATTTCTCTTTCTCTTTATCAAAATAAATTATTTTTATTATTCTTAGATAATAAAATGCAGCAACTACAGTTGCTAGCAATCCAATTATAGCTAAAAAATACATCTGCTGTTCTATTACTGCCATAAAGACATAAAATTTTGCAAAAAATCCTGCCAATGGTGGTATGCCTGCTAAAGAAAATAATATTATCAATAAAGAAAATGATAAAACTGGATGATTTTTTGATAGCCCAGATAAATCCTCAATATTTTCATAATATTCATTATTTCTTCTCAACATAAATAAACAACTGAAGAAAGCTAAGTTCATTACTAAATATATAGCCATATAACTTATTGAACCTTGAATACCTTGATTTGTTCCTGAAGCCAATCCTGCCAAAGCATATCCCATATGTCCGATTGAACTATAAGCTACTAATCTTTTTAGATTTTTTTGACCTATGGCCGCAACAGCTCCAAATATCATTGAAGCAATTGATAAGAATACAATTATCATTTGCCATTGATCATTCATTTCTGCAAAAGGAACATACAAAAATCTTATAAAGACAGATAATGCTGCAATCTTTGGTAAAATTGCAAAAAAAGTTGTAACTGATGTTGGTGATCCTTGGTAAACATCGGGTGCCCACATATGAAAAGGAACTGCTGATATTTTGAAAGCCAAACCTACTAAAACAAAAACTATACCAAAGGTTAATCCATACTGACCTGATTTTGAATTTTGAAGTATTTCATTAAAATTCGTAGTTTCGGTAAATCCATAAATTAAAGAACATCCATATAATAACAAACCAGATGAAAGAGCGCTTAATACAAAATACTTTAGACCTGACTCTGTAGATAATAAATTCTCTCTATTAAATGAAGCTAAAACATAAAGAGCTAATGATTGCAATTCAAGACCCATATAAAAAACAATTAGATCATTTGAACTAATCATAACCATCATTCCTAATATTGCGCTTAAAATTAATATTGGATATTCCATTTTATTAATCTTGGTTAATTCAATATATTTTGAAGATGTAAGCATTACAAAAATACCAGAGCCAATTGTTAAAAGTTTCATGAAAGTTGCTAATTTATCAATTTTATAACTATTATTAAAAATCGATAAATCTGAGACTTGATACAAATTCAACAAAAGCGCCAATAAAATTATTAATGTTACGGTTGTTAAATTATAAATAAGTAACGCACTATTTTTTTTAAAAACACCCAAAATTAGTAAAAACATTATTGAAAGTGATATAAATATTTCTGGTAATATTAATTCAAGATTTTCCATTATTTCAAAGCCAAGCTGTTGTTTATATTTAAGTTATATAATTCTAATAAACTAGATACTGATGTTTCTACAGAATTAATTAAGGGTTCAGGATAGAAGCCAAAAAATATTATTGGTGCTACCAATAAAAATAAAATTACAATTTCAAATTTTTTCAAATCAATCATATTTCTGACTTCAGAATTTATTATTTCACCAAAAATAATTCTTTTATAAAGCCACAACATATAAGCGGCACCCAAAATAACTCCCAAACTTGCTATAGTCGCAACTAGAAAGTTCTTCTTAAATGCTCCCATTAAAATTAAAAATTCTCCAATAAAACCACTTGTTCCTGGAAGACCCAATGCACCCAATGTGAAAACCATAAAAACAATTGCATATCTAGGCATAATATTAACTAGTCCACCATATTTGCTAATTAATCTAGTGTGCATTCTCTCATAGACTACACCAACACATAAAAAGAGTGCAGCAGAAACCAAACCGTGGCTTATCATTTGAAATATACTTCCTTCTATACCTTGTTGTGTCATTGTGAATATACCAAGCGTTACAAATCCCATGTGTGCAACTGATGAATAAGCGATTAGTTTTTTCATGTCCTCTTGCATCAAAGCGACTAATGAAGTGTAAACAATTGCTACAAGGCTTAATGCAAAAACTAAAGGTGTAAAGTATTCTGATGCAACAGGAAATAATCCTACAGAAAACCTTATAAAACCATATCCTGCCATTTTAAGAAGAATGGCTGCTAGTAAAACTGATCCTGCGGTTGGTGCTTCGACGTGAGCATCGGGTAACCATGTATGAACAGGCCACATTGGTGTTTTAACTGCAAAAGAACTAAAAAAGGCTAACCATAAAAGATTTTGATATTGTTCGCCTATCCCTATCTCATATAATTTTTCAACATCTGTTGTGCCTGTTATCCAATATATGGATATAATTGCTATTAACATTAAAACAGAGCCTAAAAGAGTATAAAGAAAGAACTTAAATGCTGAGTAAACTCTTCTTTCACCACCCCAAATACCAATTATTAAAAACATCGGTATTAGACCTGCTTCAAAAAATAAATAGAAAATTACCAAATCTAAAGAGCAAAAAACACCTATCATTAAAGTTTCCATAATTAGTATTGCTACTAGAAAATCTTTTAAACGATGTTTGATCGTAGCATTTACTGAAATAATGCAAATTGGTGTTATGAAAGTAGTTAATAAAATAAATAGAATTGAAATTCCATCAACTCCCACTTTATAATTTACATATCCAGAGAGCCATTCTCTATTTTCGACATACTGGAATTCTGTTGCAGATTTATCAAATACCGACCAAAGATATAAAGATAGTAAAAAGTTTGCAATAGAGATGAACAAAGCAATATATTTGCTACTTTGATATTTTTCATTTGATGATTTTGAGAAGAATATAAATAAAGCACCAATTGAAGGTAATAAAATTAAAGATGAAAGAATTGGAAAGTTCATTAATATAAGATTAGTAATGTTAGCAATAAAGAAAATCCTAAAAGCATCACAAATGCGTATTGATATATATACCCACTTTGAAATTTAACTGCTCTAATAGAAAAATTTTTAATTATTTTTGAAATTCCATCTGGTCCAAATTTATCAATTACAGAACCATCAATTTGTTTCCATAAAAAATATCCAATTTTTTTTGAAGGTCTTATAAATATATAGTCATATAATTCGTCAAAATACCATTTTTTTTGTAGAAAAATATAAAGTGGCTTATTTATTCTAACAATTTCATCAACTACTGATTTGTTTTTGATAAATAAATAAAAAGATAATGGAATTGACAAAACTACGAGTACAGGAGTTAAAAATAAGAACCAAGTAGGAGGATGCTCTGTACTTAAAGGTTCTAAAAACTTGATAGAACTACTCCAAAATGCATATGAATTACTATGACCAATAAATAAATCTTTAAAAAACATTCCAGCGAAAATTGCACCAATTGATAAAATAACTAATGGTATCAACATCACAGGAGGAGACTCATGCATGCTCTCAATTTTGACATTAGAATTGTTATACGATCCATGAAAGGTTTTAAAAATTAGTCTCCATGAATATATTGAAGTAAGAAAAGCTGTAAAAATTCCTACATATGCTGCATACATTCCAACACTATTTCCTCTTAAATATGCAAATTCTATAATTGCATCTTTTGAGTAGAAACCAGATAAGAAAGGAAATCCTGTTAGAGCTAATGTTCCTATTATCATTAAGGCATATGTATACGGTAGCTTTTTCCATACACCACCCATTAGATTTATATCTTGTTCATCTTTAAAAGAATGAATTACTGATCCTGATCCTAAAAATAATAATGCTTTAAAAAATGCATGCGTAAACAAGTGAAACATTGCAACATTGTATGCGCCAACACCAGCTGCAAAAAACATATATCCTAATTGACTACATGTTGAATAGGCTATTATTTTTTTTATATCTGTTTGAACTAAAGCTACGCTTGCAGCAAATATCGCTGTTACCATTCCAATTACTGTTATGACAGAAAGAGCTAGTTCAGAATATTCATAAATTGGGGAACATCTTACAACCAAAAATACACCAGCGGTTACCATGGTTGCTGCATGAATAAGGGCTGAAACTGGCGTTGGTCCCTCCATTGCGTCTGGTAGCCAAGTATGAAGAAAAAATTGAGCTGATTTTCCCATGGCTCCAATAAATAAAAGTAAACAAATTAAATCTACCGCATTAACCCCTACTCCTAAAAATACTAAATTCTTTTCTGTTATGTGTGGTATTTGTTGAAAGACCTCATCATAATTCACTGTTCCAAAAAGGTAAAAAATTAAAAAAATTCCTAATGCGAAACCAAAGTCTCCAACTCTATTTACAACAAAAGCTTTTATTGCTGCAGCATTAGCACTTTCTTTTTTATACCAAAAACCTATTAGGAAATAAGAACATAAGCCTACTCCTTCCCACCCAAAAAATAGTTGTATAAAATTATCTGAGGTAACAAGAGTTAACATTGCAAATGTAAAAAGAGATAAATACGACATAAATCTTGATTTATGTGGATCATGGGACATGTAACCAATAGAATAGATATGAACCAAGGCAGATACCAAAGTAACTACAACCAACATTACAGCTGAAAGTGGATCTATATTTACTGACCAATTAACATTTAAGCTTCCAGAGTTAATCCAAGTAGCAATAATTAAATTTTCACTATATCCATTTGTCACTACATTAAATAAAACTATTATTGATAAAATTGCAGATATAGAGACAAATAAGCTAGTTATGATCTGTGAACCTTTGTCTCCAATAATCCTCCCAAAAAAACCAGATATAATTGCTGCAACAAGTGGTAAAAATAAAATATAGTATCCCATATTATCCTTTTAATTTATCTATCTCTTCAACTCTAATTGTGCCTGAGTTTCTATAGTAAATAACAATTATTGCTAAACCTATGGCAGCTTCTGCAGCTGCTACAGTTAATATAAAGAGAGTGAATATTTGACCGCTTAGATCATTAATAAATATTGAAAATGATACTAGATTTATATTTACAGCAAGAAGGATAAGCTCAATACTCATTAAAATTACAATAATATTTTTTCTGTTTAAAAAAATTCCAACAACCCCGATTGTAAATATGATTGCAGCTAATGTTAAATAGTGACCAAGACCAATACTAAGCATCTATTTTTACTCCCTTATTAGTTTCAACGTCAACTAGCTCAACACCTTCGTTTCTTTCTCTAGAAATCTGTCTAATATAGCTTTGTCTTTTAACACCAGATCTTTGTCTAAATGTTAGTACTATTGCACCTATCATGGCTACCAGAAGTATCATTCCAGATAATTGAAATAAGTGAATATAATCTGTGTAGATTACATTTCCTAAAGATTGAGTATTTGTAATATTTGTATCTACATTTAAAGAAATAGAGTCTAATACCTCCGGTTTATACTTCCAACCGCCTATAACTATTATAAGTTCAAAAAAAATGACTAAGCTAACTAATAGTCCAACTGGAATATGTGAACTACTTTCGCTTGCATTAAACCACTCATTTTTTTGCTGAGCTACATTAAGCATCATCACAACAAACAAAAATAATACTGCAACAGCACCTACATATACTATGAGCATTATCATGCCTAAAAATTCAGCACCAATCATAATGAATAGGCACGAAATACTTATAAAATCTAAAATTAAGAAAAAAACTGAATGAACAGTATTTCTTGAAACTGTAACCATTATTGCTGAAATAATTGCAATGAATGAGAAAATATAAAAAACTATTGCGTGAGCTATCATTTGTAATTATCTGTGAGAACTGTCAGCATTAATATTGGCTGCCAATATACTTTCCCATCTATCTCCGTTTTCTAATAGTTTTTCTTTGTTGTAATAAAGTTCTTCTCTAGTTTCTGTCGCAAATTCAAAGTTTGGGCTTTGAACAATAGCGTCAACTGGGCAGGCTTGTTCACACAAACCACAGTAAATACACTTTAACATATCAATATCGTACCTAGTAGTTTTACGACTTCCATCTTCTCTCTCTTTAGACTCTATTGTAATTGCTTGAGCAGGACAAACGGCTTCACATAGTTTACAAGCAATACATCTCTCTTCACCATTTGGGTATCTTCTTAGAGCATGTTCTCCTCGAGCACGGGGACTTACAGCGCCTTTTTCAAAAGGATAATTAATTGTTTTTTTTGATTTAAACGACTCTTTTATCGCAATTAATAGACCAGTAATAAAGTCTGTCATAAAAATTGTTTTAAAAAATCTTTTTATATTCATTTTATTTTCCCGGTAATAAGTCGAAATACATTAAATAACCTGCTGTTAAAACAACCCAAGTTAAAGATAAAGGTAAAAACACTTTCCAACCAAGTCTCATTAATTGATCATATCTATATCTTGGCACAATTGCTTTTACTAAAGCAAACAATACAAATAACAATATTATTTTGAAAATTAACCATAATGGAGATGGAATAACATTAAATGGAAAAACATCTATTGGTGGCAACCATCCACCTAAAAATAAAATTGATCCCATAGCACACATTAAAAGAATGTTTGCATACTCACCTAACCAAAACATAGCATACATCATTCCTGAGTATTCCGTCTGATATCCAGCAACTAATTCAGCTTCTGCCTCTGGTAAATCAAACGGTGGTCTATTTGTTTCTGCTAAAGCTGAAATAAAAAAAATTACAAACATTGGAAACAGTGGGATAATGTACCAAAGTTCTTTTTGAGCCAAAACTATGTCGGATAAATTTAAAGATCCAACACAAAGCAATACATTAATAATTATAATTCCAATAGATACTTCATATGAAACCATTTGAGCTGCAGATCTTATAGCGCCTAGAAATGGATATTTAGAATTAGATGCCCATCCTCCCATTATAATTCCATAAACACCAAGCGATGAAACAGCAAATAAATATAAAATCCCAACATTAATGTCGGCCAATACAAAATCTTCACTAAAAGGGATTACAGCCCATGAAATCAACGCTAACGTCATTGTAATAATTGGTGCTAATATAAAAATTACTTTATTTGAGGTTGCCGGAATTATTATTTCTTTAAATATATATTTAAGAGCATCAGCTAAAGACTGTAGCAATCCAAAAGGACCAACAACATTGGGCCCACGTCTCTTCTGTACAAAAGCCCAAACACGTCTATCCAGCCAAACAATCATTGCAACAGAAACCAATACAGGTACAAGTAATATTAAAATTTTAAATACTTCAGAAATTAGTATTGAAAAATATTCTGGCATTAACCCTCTGTTCCTGTCTTTTTAAAATTAGATCTAAGAT
>LUMI01001451.1_pt1 | contig 13519 bp, 17 predicted proteins | sample 729681 | NCBI WGS metagenome assembly LUMI01 (sample SAMN03860267, study PRJNA289734) | marine metagenome | biome: seawater column; feature: ocean; material: water; isolation source: Red Sea water column Station 34 - depth 10m | place: Saudi Arabia: Red Sea | collected 2011-10-15 | depth 10 m
CGGCACGTAAGAATGCGCGCAGTGCTGCCGCGAAGTTAAAGCCAATTTTAGGACTTACTTGAACCTGTTGTAGGCCGGGTTGGGTGATTTCCACCGGATCCTCAGCTGTCCAAATTTTCTTTTCAGGCGTATTTAAATATCCCAATATAGCGTGAAGCGTTGTGGTTTTACCTGAACCTGTGGGGCCTACAACAAGTAGGATGCCGTGAGGTTTTTTTATCATCTCTTCCAACCTTGAACGGTTGGTGGGGGCTAAATTCATCTTGTCGATAGGCATAGCTCCACCCGATGCCAAAATACGCATAACCACGCCTTCGCCGGCAACGGTAGGAATAGTAGCAACACGTACTTCTACGAGTTTACCGTTCATTCTAAACGCGAGTTTGCCGTCCTGAGGAACCCGCTTTTCCGCTATATTAAGATTCGACATGATTTTAATACGCGCAATCACCGCATTATGGTGCGAGTTTGGCACCTGGTTCATATCCCGACACACCCCATCTACGCGCATACGCACACGAGTAGGCGCATTCTTTTCGGGGTCTATATGAATATCTGAAGCATTTAGACGTTTAGCGTCGTGAAGTATTCGACTTACTAGACGTACGACAGCAGGTGCGTCGTCTGAAAGCTCGTCAATTTGATCTTCGTTTTCATCGGTAGATGAGCCAATTTCATCAAGAATATCACTCATCTCACCAGGGCCACCGCCACCACTATTTTCTCCAAGATATTGAAGAATGAGGTTAGGCAAGCTCACAGCAATTTCATAGCTATCTATGCCCATTGCGCTTTCAATTTCCATTAAGAGCGCAGCATTGTTTGGCTCAGCCATTAGCACAATGGGTTTATCGTGCGCATCGGCAATAACCGCCACATAGTTCCGTTTTAAATAAGAAACATTCAGGCGACTTTCATTTTCAAACCTATGATACTTTTCGGGTAAATAAGAAATGAATGGAACTTGATAGTGAATAGACAGGGAGTTACCGATTTCATCCTCTGATATACGGTGTTCAGAAACTAAGCGCTGTACTAAAGCGCGAATGTCTGGCGTAGAAGATTGGATATCGGCTAGGGTTGCTTCTTCCAGCAAACTCTTATGTACAAGAAGATCAAATGGGTTATTAGTGCCGCCTAACTCGAATCTAAACTTGTCGCCAAGAATAAGTGCTAATGCGTTGCCAAGCTTAAGGTCGTCTTCTGTAAAGCTGCCGCTTGCTTTGTTGATGATTTGAATTACACCCATCAATACACCTGCGTTCATTATTGGTACGCAGAGAATGTTTTGTGTTCTGAAATCGTTATCTTTGTCGAACTTGTCGGCAAAACGAAGGCGTGGGTGAATACTTTGAAGTAATGTCGGATTGTAAGGGTCGTCAATAACTACAGCTTTTTGAGATAAAGCAACATAGCCTGCAATAGACATGGGGCTAATTGGCACTTTTATCTCTAGGGTTTCCTTGCCTGTTTTAAATCGGGCAACCAAGTCCTGATGCTGACGACGACGCTGAAAAATACTCATGCGAGTAGCGTCAAACAAGCCGAGTATCATGGGTTCTAATAGGCTGTAGGCATCTAGCAACGTAGAGTGGTTATTTAAGATGCGTTTTATTTGTGCAAAAGTTTGCTGGTTATTTACTACTTCCATATTCTCACTACTAAAAATATTGGCGCCTATTCCTTTACGCTTCTGGGCGCTACAAGCATGTTTTACGCTAGGGTATCAAGATATACTGATACCTCAACCGCAACAATACTACTTATAGACAGTTACATACACTGTTATAGCGTAAAAATGTGTGTATAAAAAGCAAACTGCCTCTTGCATTGCCCTGTGCTTTCTGTATAATTCGCGCCCACTGCCCAATTAGGGCACGTAATTTTTAGCCGCGACCTCACTGCTTTTAGGGTGGTTGCCGAAGTAACGGATTCATCATCACTGATTAGCCTGTTGCTGGCGTGCTAGAAAAAAGAACAGGGTTCCGATTGGGAACCATCGGTTTACGCACATCCTTTCTTTCCGGACAAAATGGAAGAGAAAGGGTGAATTTTTTTGTTCTTTCGATTGGAGCTTAATCGATGCCAAATCAAAGAATTCGCATTCGTTTGAAAGCGTTTGATCACAAGTTGATCGATCAGTCTACGGCTGAAATCGTTGAAACTGCGAAACGCACTGGTGCTCAGGTAAGTGGTCCTATTCCTCTACCTACTCGCAAAGAACGCTATACAGTTCTGATTTCTCCGCACGTTAACAAAGACGCGCGTGATCAATATGAAATCCGTACTCACAAGCGTTTGGTAGACATCATCGAGCCAACTGACAAAACAGTTGACGCGTTGATGCGTTTGGACTTGGCTGCTGGCGTTGATGTTCAAATCAGCCTGGGCTAATAAGAGAGGGTTATAACAATGGCGATTGGTCTAGTCGGTCGTAAAGTGGGTATGACTCGCATCTTCACTGAAGATGGTACGTCTATCCCTGTGACTGTTATTGAAGCGACCCCAAACCGCGTTACTCAGCTTCGTACTGAGGAAACTGACGGTTATCGCGCTCTTCAGGTTACTGCTGGAACTAAGAAAGCTAACCGCATCAACAAAGCTGAAGCAGGTCACTTTGCTAAAGCTGGTGTTGAAGCTGGACGCACTCTAGTAGAATTCCGCCTAGAAGAAAACGAAGGTGCCGATATTGAAGTAGGCAGTGAAATCACTGTTGAAATCTTTAACGACACTAAGAAAATTGATGTAACTGGTACATCAAAAGGTAAAGGTTTCCAAGGTGCTATCAAGCGCTGGAACTTCAGTTCTCAGCGTATGACACACGGTAACTCTTTGTCACACCGTGCTCCTGGTTCAATTGGTCAAAACCAATCACCAGGTAAAGTATTCAAAGGCAAGAAAATGGCTGGTCAGCTTGGTAACAAGCAAGTGACTACTCAGTCTTTGGAAGTTGTACGTGTTGACGTAGAGAACGGCCTTATCCTAGTTAAAGGTGCCGTACCTGGCGCAACTGGCAACGATGTAATCGTAAAGCCAGCTGTTAAAGCGTAACGTCTGGGGAGTGAACTGATGGAATTAACATTGAAAGACGCGCAAAGCGCTCTTGAAGTATCCGAAGCGACCTTTGGACGTGAATTCAACGAAGCCCTGGTACACCAGGTAGTTGTAGCTTACGGTGCAGGTGCTCGTCAGGGTACAAAAGCGCAGAAAACTCGCGCTGAAGTTCGTGGTGGCGGTAAGAAGCCATGGCGTCAAAAAGGTACTGGCCGTGCGCGTGCTGGTACAATCCGTAGCCCAATTTGGGTTGGCGGTGGCCGTGCTTTCGCAGCTAAGCCTCGTGACTTTGACCAAAAAGTTAACAAGAAAATGTATCGCGGTGCGATCAAGAGCATCTTGTCTGAACTAATCCGTCAAGACCGTTTGGTTGTTGTAGAGAAGTTCGGTGTTGACGCACCTAAGACTAAAGCTCTTATTTCTGCACTTAACGAATATGAACTAAATGACGTTCTAATCGTTACTCCTGAAGTTGATGAGAACTTGTTCCTAGCGGCGCGCAACTTGTACAAAGTTGACGTACGTGACGTAGCAGGCATCGACCCAGTGAGCTTGATTGCATTTGAAAAAGTGCTAATGACTGCTGATGCGGTTAAACAACTTGAGGAGGCGTTAGCATGAGAGAAGAACGTCTACTGAAGGTGCTAGTAGCACCTCACGTTTCAGAAAAGTCTACAATGGCTGCTGAAGCGAACAACACAGTTGTATTTAAAGTAGCTAAAGACGCGAACAAAGCCGAAATCAAAGCTGCAGTTGAAAAACTGTTTGAAGTTGAAGTTGAAGGTGTTCGTACTGTGAACGTTAAGGGTAAAACCAAGCGTCACGGCATGTCTTTCGGTAAGCGCAGCGACTGGAAAAAGGCCTACGTGGTTCTTAAAGAAGGTCAGGACATCGACTTTGTCGGTGGTGCTGAGTAAGAAGGGGATTAGAAATGCCATTATTGAAAGCTAAGCCAACTTCTGCCGGTCGTCGTCACGTTGTTCAGGTCGTAAATCCTGACCTGCACAAAGGTGCACCGTACGCACCTTTGCTTGAAAAGAACAGCAAATCTGGCGGTCGTAACAACAATGGTCGTATTACCACTCGTCACATTGGTGGTGGTCATAAGCAACACTACCGTGTAATCGACTTTAAACGCAACAAAGACGGCATTCCAGCGTACGCAGACGGTGAACGTCGTTACATTCTGGCTCCTAAGGGTATGCAAGCAGGTGATGCAATCCAGTCTGGTTCGGACGCTCCGATCAAGTCTGGTAACACTCTACCTATGCGTAACATCCCTGTAGGTACTGTTGTACACGCAATTGAAATGAAGCCTGGCAAAGGTGCGCAAATCGCACGTTCTGCTGGTGCTTATGCTCAGATCCTAGCACGTGACGGAAACTACGTTACCCTACGTCTACGCTCTGGCGAAATGCGTAAAGTTCTATCTGATTGCCGCGCCACTATCGGTGAAGTTGGCAATGCAGAGCACATGCTTCGTTCACTAGGTAAAGCTGGTGCTACACGCTGGCGTGGTGTTCGTCCTACCGTTCGTGGTGTTGCCATGAACCCGGTTGATCACCCACACGGTGGTGGTGAAGGTCGTACATCAGGCGGTCGTCACCCAGTAACTCCTTGGGGTGTTCCTACTAAAGGTAAGAAAACCCGAAGCAACAAGCGTACTGATAAGCTTATCGTACGTCGTCGAAACAAGTAATAGCGAGGATTCACCATGCCACGTTCTCTCAAGAAAGGTCCTTTTATTGACCTTCACTTGCTGAAGAAGGTAGAGGCTGCAGTGGAAAAGAACGAACGTAAACCAATCAAAACTTGGTCTCGTCGTTCTATGATCATCCCAGATATGATTGGGTTGACCATTGCGGTCCATAACGGTCGCCAACATGTACCTGTCATTATTAGTGACGAAATGGTCGGCCACAAGTTGGGCGAATTTGCGCCAACGCGTACTTACCGCGGCCATGTCGCGGATAAGAAAGCTAAACGTTAAGGGGTAGGAAGATGGAAGCATTAGCTAAACACCGTTTTGCCCGCACGTCGGCTCAAAAGGCACGCTTGGTTGCGGATCAAATTCGCGGAATGCACGTTGAGAAAGCTCTAGAGCTTCTTGCGTACAGCCCGAAGAAAAGCGCAGCGCTAGTAAAGAAAGTATTGGAATCTGCGATTGCTAACGCAGAGCACAACGAAGGCGCAGACATCGACGAATTACGCGTGTCTAAAGTTTTCGTTGACGAAGGTCCAACTATGAAACGTATCAAGCCACGTGCTAAAGGCCGTGCTGATCGTATCTTCAAGCGCAGCAGTCACATCACTGTGGTTGTAGCGGATAACTAGGAGTAGATAATGGGACAGAAGGTACATCCTACGGGCATACGCCTGGGTATCAGCAAACCATGGACTTCTACCTGGTACGCTAATACTGCAGACTATGCAGACAACCTGTATAACGATCATCAGGTACGTCAGTATCTGACTAAGCAACTAAAGAACGCTTCACTTTCTAAAATCGTGATCGAGCGTCCTGCTAAGAGCATCCGTGTGACTATTCACACTGCTCGTCCAGGCGTTGTAATCGGTAAGAAAGGTGAAGACGTAGAGAAGTTGCGTAACTACGTATCTAAGCTAGCCGGCGTGCCAGCTCAGATCAACATCGCTGAAGTACGTAAGCCAGAGCTAGATGGCCAGCTAGTAGCTGACAGCATCTCTAGCCAGCTAGAGCGTCGTGTTATGTTCCGTCGTGCTATGAAGCGCGCAGTACAAAACGCAATGCGTCTAGGCGCGAAAGGTATCAAAGTTGAAGTTAGCGGCCGTTTGGGCGGTGCAGAGATTGCACGTTCTGAATGGTACCGTGAAGGTCGCGTTCCTCTGCACACTTTCCGTGCGGACATCGATTACGCAACCTCTGAAGCGTCAACTACTTACGGTATCATCGGCGTTAAAGTATGGATCTTCAAAGGTGAAGTTCTAGGTGGTCTACCTACAACTCAGGAGCAAGCACCAGCTGCTCAACCTAAGAAGAAAGGCCGCAACGCTAAGCGAGAGGGCTAATCATGTTACAACCAAAACGCATGAAGTTCCGTAAGATGCACAAAGGCCGCAACCGCGGCTTCGCAGCGGGTAGCACTGTTGCCTTTGGTACTTACGGCCTTAAAGCAGTTGGCCGTGGTCGAATGACTGCGCGCCAAATCGAAGCAGCGCGTCGTGCTATGACTCGTCCCGTTAAGCGTCAAGGTAAAATTTGGATTCGAGTTTTCCCTGACAAGCCAATTACTGAGAAGCCTCTTGAAGTGCGTCAAGGTAAAGGTAAAGGTAACGTTGAGTACTGGGTATGCCAAATTCAGCCTGGTCGTGTGCTATACGAGATGGAAGGTGTTCCTGAAAATCTTGCACGCGAAGCGTTTGAATTGGCAGCGGCTAAACTGCCATTTAAAACAACCTTTGTAACTCGGACGGTGATGTAATGAAAGCGACTGAACTGAAAGACAAAAGCGTAGAAGAGCTGAACGCAGAGTTGATTAACCTGCTACGCGAACAGTTCAACCTACGCATGCAGCACACAACAGGTCAGCTTGAAAAAACTGATCAGTTGAGAAAAGTACGTCGTAACATCGCGCGTGTTAAAACCATTCTGACTCAAAAGGCTGATGCGTAATGACTGAGCAAAAAATTCGTACAGTACAAGGTCGTGTGGTTAGCAACAAGATGGATAAGTCTATCACTGTTGTAGTTGAACGTTTTGTTAAGCACCCAATCTACGGGAAGTTCATCAAGCGCTCTACTAAGCTTCACGCCCACGACGAAAACAACGTATGCAATAAAGGTGACGTAGTAACAGTACGTGAATGTCGCCCGCTATCTAAGAGCAAATCTTGGATGCTAGTTGACGTTGTTGAGAAAGCTGGCGTTTAATCGCTAACTTTTTTCAAAGTCTTAAAAAAGCCGCTCTCGAGCGGCTTTTTTGTATCTGCTGTTTCTTTAACGTGCTTCCATAGGCTTAAGCGTGTTCATTATCAGCGCCGTTGAAGACTAGCGTCTTGTATAAATCAGCGTAGGCATTGGACATCCTTTCTATACCAAATTTACTTGTGACAAGCTTATACAAAGCCTCTCCATATTGTGCTCTTTCATCAGGGGCTTCAATTAGACTAATTAAGCTCTCCCCAATTCCGTCAATATCTCCCGGCGCTACCATAACACCTGTTTCCTTATGCTTGATAACTTCGGGTATTCCCCCCACAGGACTGGATAACACTGCACATTTATTAGCACCTGCCTGAAGTAAAATATCGCCTAAACCCTCTGAATAAGAAGGATGAACCAGAATATCTACGTTAGGGAGTATTTTGGCTACGTCTTTAGTAAAACCGCAAAGCTTCACATGCTCGTCTAGCTTGTGGCGTTCTATAAGTGATTGATAGCTCTCTTTTAGATTTCGCCAAACAATAAACAGGTTACATTTTCATGCTTGTTCAATACATCGTGCATAGCCAAAATGATATCCGCTTGCCCTTTTTGAGATATGTACTGAGCGAAGTTTGCAATGACGATATGGTCTTCAGGAATAGAGAATGTACGTCGCAGCCAACCGCTATCTTTGCGTTGGGAATACTCTGTTAAGTCTACTGCTGGATATATAACGCGCTGATGCTCTACGCCTTCACAATGTAGTGAAACCACTTTCCTCACACCTTCAGATACGCTGATGACTGCATCGAATTGTTTGTACTTATAAAATGAAAAGTGAGTTTCGGGGTTATCTATTCGCCTGGTGCAAACCGTAGGCACACCTGAAATTTTGGCGAGCATGGCACCCCATACATCCGAACCCCGTTCGCTGTGTACATGAATAATGTCTGGGTTAACCCCATTTACGACTTCCAGTAAACGCTTTACACATAGGAAGTCTGACTCACCGGCATACTTAATGGTATGCGTTTCACAATGCCCAAAAGCCGTATGACGAATCTCACTGTCTTCAGCGCAAACCAAGTGAAGTGATATATCATCATGGTTCTCTAACGCATTGACGAGGTATGCAACTTGTTCTGCGCCACCGTGAAGATGTATGCCAAGTTCAATGTGAAGAACGCGTATACTCAAATGCCTTCTTTAAAATTTATTTAATATTCTGTATACGCTGCTTTTGTATTTAAGACCGTTTTTTGCGGCTTTTCTTATATCTTTTCTTATATGGTTGTGGTTACATCTTGCTGTTTAAACATCGCTATACGCATAAAGCGAGTGATCAATATATTATTGCCTTTCTCATATACACTATTTACTTACGTATAGGGTCGCTTTGCCCTAGACGCGGGCTATTTAGCCACTACAATGTCGAAAGAATCTATCGGGAACTGCGGCACTAGATAGCTAGAATTACCTGCTTACCGCTGGGAGTGGGTGTTTCGCAGTGCCCAGCACACCGTATTTGAAAAGCATAATTCAACATCGATAGTCGATCACTTGTAGTCGTGCCGTCGAAGTATCTGTATCAAAAAGGATGTATTTATGGTTGTTGCCAATACACGTGGCTATAAACCTACTTTACTTGAAACGCTCTGCCGGTGGGGATATTCGCTTGTATTGGCGATTGCCATTCCCTTCGCATTTATTCATTTATTAATAAAAGCCACGAAAGCAAGCGATGACTCGCATCGAGGGAGATTTGAGCGTTTTGGTATAGTCCCAAAGCCGCTCACCCAGAATGGCTATTTGACTACAACCACGTCTACAGGCTCTGCTCGCGTTCGAGATATATTCAAAGACACCGTTCACCATTTCTATCTGCCTTACGATTTGTCGCTGACTATGTCTTCAATGCTGAAACGCATCAAGCCCAAAGCAGTAATGATTACAGAAGTTGAACTATGGCCAAACCTTATTCACGTGTGCTGGAAGCGCAATATTCCCGTTATGGTAATAAATGCTCGCATGACTGAGCGCTCGGCTAAACGTTATAAAAAAATCGGACAACTATTTAACCCTATGTTGGCTAAGCTATCTCACGTATGTGCTCAAGGGCAGAGAGACTATGATAATTATGCATGGCTTGGTGTTGCGCAAGATAAGCTAACCCTCACGAATAATATTAAGTTTGATCAAGCCGCAAATACAGCGAGCTCTTCTGCACATTTTCTTGGGTTAGCTAAGGGGGAAAGGCCAATACTAGTTGCAGGCAGCACGCACGAACCCGAAGAGAGCGTTATCGTTGAATCTGCAAAGGTTTTATGGAAAGAGAACCCTCAACTACGGGTGATTATTGTCCCTCGCCATCCAGAGCGTTTTGAAGTCGTAGCAAAATTACTTGAAAGGCATAATCTGAACTTCGTCAAAAGTTCAGAGGTGGATAACGTTCCAGACGATGTGAACGTTATCCTGTTGGATGAAATGGGTAAGTTAAATCATGCTTATGCGGTAGCAACATTTGCCTTTGTTGGCGGCTCTATTGCCGATAGAGGCGGCCATAATGCGCTTGAGCCGGCAGCATTCTCGTTGCCAATAATGATGGGGCCACACACCTATAATAACCCTGTTATCTGCGACTATTTAAAAGAATGTGGCGCATTAAGCATTGTAGAAGATGCTTCTCGCGTTTCTTCAACGGTACAAGAATGGCTTGAATCACCCAGCAAAGCTGAAAAAGCGGGAATGGCCGGTAAAAAGGTACTACAGGATAACAGCGGCGCGTTAGATTCTACTTTAGCGTGTATACATCGCAGTATTCATTAAATGCCGTCAGTCAAAAACAGCAACTCGTTGTTATTGAACAAAAAAGGAACCCCGCATTTGTGCGTCTGATGCACCAAATTAGGCGCTGTGACAGCTAAAAGATAATGAATAGGGACTTGGTTTTTAGCTATCTATTTGATTATACAAGGATTGTCAAAGTTGGTTCGCTGCTTGCTATAAAGCCTACGACAGCGTAGCGGCAGTAAAATCCAAATAAATATGCACCTTTAAAAAAGGGCACTGTGTTACGTGTTTTCCAGGGAGAGACCTCCTGCCGAGAGGCAGGAGGTTTTCTTACTTTGACCCTTCTACATTTTGTTCAGGCTCTGGCTCAATCAAGCTTATAACACGCCAGCCAGCTTTGGGCTGAATGCTGTTTCCGTTAATAAAGGTGTAGCTTTTACCTTCGGCGTTAATGGCAATAAGTGGCGTAGCGCGCTCGCCATACTGTTTAGTATATTGCTCAAAGGTGAACCTGACGCTAAATAGCCATAGGTAACACCCTCATCAAATAACGTAAGCTTTTTAGCATACTGCTCGCTAACTTGGTGACTAGGTCGCGTAGACTGTTCATTATTGGTAAGCGCCCACACTTTGTCTTTACCCATAGTGTATTCAAAGTGATAGGCAATAAGCGGGTTCAATTGTTTGTAGGGCGACATTATTAATACAGTGCCAAAGGTGTTTAAATCGAGATGTCGAGCAGCATGATCGGACATAGGGTTTCCAAAATACACCGGTATATCCATCATGCGCGCTTCTCTAATGGCATCCCAGTTGGTATCTGCAATCGTCACGTCTAATTTTTGATTTAGCATTTCACACGCCAAGGCGCGGTTAAATTTGCTGCCACCAAAAATCAGGTAGCCAGTTGGGGCAGGGGCACGTACTTTAAGTAACGATGCAACGGTACGTGATGTAAGGCTCTGTACCACAACCGTTGCGATAATCACCATAAAGACGATAGGCACTATAATGCCCGCTCCTTCGTAGCCGATTTCTTCAAGCTTAAGAGAGAACAGGGCTGAGACTGCTGCAGCAACAATACCACGTGGTGCAATCCAACTTAGCAACGCTAATTCATTAAGTTTAAGTCCAGTACCAATGGATGAAGCTAATACCGACAGGGGGCGGGCTACAAACATAATAGCGGCTAGCACCACAATCGAGCCCCATCCTACATCGGTGACAGACTGTAAGTTCAGTCTGGTGGCAAGCAGTATGAACAAGCCTGAAATAAGTAACACGCTTAAGGTTTCTTTAAATTCGAGGATGTCTTCTACATCAACATCTTTCATATTGGCTAACACCATGCCAGAGATGGTCACCGCCAGAAGGCCCGATTCATGCGCTACGTAGTTTGATGCAGCAAATACACCTAAAATAACGGTTAACACAGCGGTGTTAAGCAAATAGTGAGGTATCCAGTCTTTGCGTATAGATAAGCCCAGTAGATAGCCTGAGGCAAGCCCCAATACAGACCCTATACCGACGGTTTTTCCAAAGGCAATGAGCGTATGTGTGATAGCTGTTTCTTGTGACGCTACTATAAATTCGAATACCAGCACCGCTAGCAGGGCACCAATAGGATCGATAACAATTCCCTCCCAACGTAAGATATTGGCAAGGTTAGTTTTTGGTCTAACTGTCCTTAGCATGGGAACAATAACGGTAGGGCCAGTTACAGTAACGATGGCACCAAACAAAAAGGACAACTGCCATGAAATGTCTAGGCTATAATGTGCGGCTGTCGCCGCAACCACCCAGGTGACTAATACACCGATAGAGCATAGATTTCTCACCATATTGCCATGACCGGCAATATCGCTAAACTTCAGTGTCAGTGACCCTTCAAAAAGAATAATAGCAACGGAAAGAGAAACAACCGGAAACAGTAGGTCGCCAAACAGGTCGTCTGCATTAAGCACACCGAACACTAGCGGGCAACCTAACTTTGTAAGCTAAGTATTGGCAGGTAATGGACAATAGTCCTACTGCAACGAGTGATAGAAGCGGGTCTGACAAAGTGAGTCCTTAAGAAGTTGTTATTGTTCCATCGTATATTAGCTTAATCATTTATCATACTGAGACTTTAGAACAAGTTAAGCTTACAGCGATATACGCTTGGGTAAGAAGTTTAGACCAATAGACTGTCTTTAGCGTTGTAATATGCATGTTTGATGCTTCAAGCTTTGTTATTATTTGTACTTATCGTTTATTCTGGAGTTATTTTTTGAGCCGCATTTTTAAACTTGCGTTTTTACCGCTAGCGCTTTTGCTAATTTCGGCATGCGCGACTCAATATCCCACTCCAACTGCTTCATTGATTGTGAACAGTACTGTTAAATTACCTGAAGAACTGTCAGAAACGTCTGGTTTATTTTGCGACGTCGATAGCATGTTTTCGCTTAACGACTCCGGGAATGCGCCCGTCATTTATCGCATTAACTATCAAGGTGAAATAATTGAGCGCACGCGCTTACCGCTTACTAATAGAGACTGGGAAGCTATAACGGCTGACGACATGTCGTTTTATATAGCCGATGTCGGAAACAACAAAGGCAATAGAGAAAAGGTAGAGATTCACAAAGTAAGTCGCCGTAATGCAAATGAGATAACCACCTTTACGCTAAAATACGCGGGTAATAACGCTAACATTAATATCCCATACGCTCATGATTTTGATTCAGAGGCAATGGTAAAGCATGGTGATGAACTTCTCTTGTTCTCTAAAAGCTGGAGAACGGGCATAACTCATGTTTACAAAGTGAACGAAGGGGAGAGCGAACAAACTATTAGCCCTTTTACATCGATTGATGGCCAGCCTGGTGTGGTTACGGGCGTTGACTTCGACCGGCACCAAGACCGGTTTGTTATCACAGGCTATAAATCAGATCCCTTTGGCAATTTTGCTACCTTTATCGCACAAATCTCGCAAGACTATGCGCTTCTAAATATTTGGCCAATAAAACAATATAAGCAAGTTGAAGGCGTGTGTGTTGATACTAACGGCACCTATTGGTTTAGCGAGGAAGCGACAGAAGAGCGCGAAGCATCTCTATCTAGCTCAAAGGTTGTATCAAGGTAAGCGCCCTCTGACATGTCAGCGCGGCTCGCTTTTCGTGTGCTTAAGCCGTCACTGTTTGTGTGACTCATCACCATTCCTTTAAAGTTATCTTTTAGTCGATGTTAGTAAAATGGCTAATACCCAACTGCCTACTTTCCTGTCTATACTGAAATTGTGATCGAATAAGTTGTAGCCAACCACAATTTGAGAGGCAGCGAAAAATGAGACGCTTAAACCAGTCCTTTTTAGCAATGTGCTTTTTTCCATGGTTTTTATTGGCGGGTGCAGCTAATGCCTCTGTGGTCGAAAAGGCACAAGAATGGCTCAACAAATATTCGGACAGCGACGATACCTTCTCTCTGACCCTCACCAAAAATAAGATTAAATTCAAAGGCTGTAAGCAGAAGCAATATCAATTAGCGTTCAGCCAAAGACTGGCGCCAATGTTTAACGTTGAAGCCATTGTCCATTACAACAAAGGGCTGCTTGATTACGGCGTTATGTCTCAGCGTGTCAGAAGCCACGAATTTGAAGTGGTTAGCTGGTGGGATAGAGGTGATTATCGGTTGGGGTTAAGCCATAAAGTACGCCCCCGTCATGAGATGAGCATTCCGGTTGCCGATACAATTCGTCTGCCTACCAGTACATCAGCAGGCCTTTACGTAGAAA
>LUMI01000301.1_pt2 | contig 13509 bp, 9 predicted proteins | sample 729681 | NCBI WGS metagenome assembly LUMI01 (sample SAMN03860267, study PRJNA289734) | marine metagenome | biome: seawater column; feature: ocean; material: water; isolation source: Red Sea water column Station 34 - depth 10m | place: Saudi Arabia: Red Sea | collected 2011-10-15 | depth 10 m
GTATAGTACAAAGGATTATAGCTGCCGAAAGCAAGGGAAGTTCAGAGGATGAATATGGGCTTACTGAATCTGAAAAAGAACAACTTATGGGTGCAATAGAAGACGCGGCTGTAGATTTACAAACTCACTCAGATGATATAGAAGAGGATTTAAAAAGGATTGAAAATTAATGCCGTTTTTTAAAAGTAGAAAGAGTACAAATCGAAGAGGAGATAGTACAGGATTTCTAACTTATTCAGACGCTTATCAATTAATAAAAGAAAACATTGATGAAGCAGTTGAATTCTATGAGTTAGAACCTGCTATCGTATCACAGGTATTTTTAGATCCAAAAGATTTTCCAAAAAAGAGCACACCAGATGGTGGTGGTAAAATGCCAGACTATTCTTTTTTAGGAACTATAAGGGCTAGATTTGTTGAAAGTCAAGAAACAGGTGATGTCATAGATGAGTATATAAAACCTTTATCACCACATATGGTAGCATATCCTTTGATTGGTGAGGTAGTAAATGTAGCGAAACATGGAAATCAAATGTATTACTATCAACCTCTAAATATTAGAAATCATGTTAATATGAATGTAGCCAACAATGTTTCCACAGACCCAAAAGTTACGGCACAAACAACAGAATTTAACAGACATTTACTTGGAGAGTATGGTGATATAGTTTTTAATGGTAGATTTGGTCAGGGTATAAAGTTTGGTAGTGACCCTTTTTATCAGTATCCCGATATAAAAATTACAAATAGACAATCAGTACCACCACATAAAATACAAGATGAACGCTATCCTCATTTACAAAATATAAATGCTTATGGTTCATCTATTTTTATAACTTCAGGTCCTGCAAGAGTAATCGATTCACTTATTCCTGCCTGTGTGACTTTGACTACACCAGATGTATTAGATGGTGATATGATTACACTAAATTCTGATAGATTAGTGTTTAATTCAAAAAATACTGATATACATATGTTTGCAAAAAGAAATCTAAATATATCAGCAAATGAAGAGATAAATTTAGAATTAGGAATAAACGCATTTGGTGGTAGAATTACTTTAGGAGATGCTGACTCTACGAATCCAGCAGTATTAGGCAATCAGTTGGAGGATTTGTTTGAAAAACTAATCGGAACAATAAGTAATTTTTCTAACACATTGTCAAATGCAACAGGAGTATCTGAGATAGGAGATGCAGCTAAAGTTATGTTGGAAGATATGGAGAATTTGAAATCCAATGTTTTACCTGAAATACTAAGTGATACAATTTATGTCACAGAAAATAGAAACGAAGAAATTAGAGAAATAAATGAAGTTGAAGGTGAGGTTGAAACACCAACGACTGTAGCAGGGGTTAGGGGGTAATTATGAGCGCGATTTCTGATAAACTTAAAAGTACGATACAAAGCATATTTGACTTACCAAGAGATAGAATTGAAAAGACGGTAAATGCTATTATCAAAAACACTAGAAAAGGTAAAAGTGAGGGACAACAGATAAAAAAAGTTCTTAAAGAAATTGAGGATTCAGAGAAAAAAATCAATCAGGTAGAGTCTATTATCAAAACAGTCAATTCAGTTTTAACAAGTTTAGATGCAGCGAAAAAAGCAGCTGTAGCCACAGAAAAAGCCAGTACTATTTCAGCATCACTTAATCCAGCCTCTGCTGCTATAGCAGTAGCACAAAAGTATGTCATAGAAAAAGTAGACCAAGAAATAAAAGAATCAAAAGATGCTTTAAATGTAGCACCAAAGCAGATAGAAAACTATAAAGGATTTACATCTGAAACTAAGGAAAAATTGAAAAAAGTAGAAAGTGAACAGGAAAGAAAAAAACAAATAAAAGAAGAAAGAAACAGAAAACTAAATTCTTAATATTTATATATAAATAGGAGTTATCATGTCAAACACCAAAAAAGTAGTAAGTTTAATTAGAGAAATAGTTAAACAAGAGGTACAAAAAGAAGTTAAAAAGATACTTATTAGTGAAGGGGCTAAGGCTATATCAAATAATGTAAATGATGTACCCGAAGTACTATCCAAACCTGTTCCTAAAAAATCTGAATTCAAAGAAGTAAGTTACACTAAAAACCCAACCTTAAATAAAATACTTAACGAAACTGCACAAAACGATGAGTTCGCTGAGTATCCAACGATGGGTGGTGGAACTTTTGATAGTACAAAAATGGCTCAGGCTATTGGTTACGGAAATGTGTTAGGTGATGCAGAAAGTAGAAGAAAAATGTCAGCAGTTCAAACTGCTCAATCAGCTGGAGTAGACCCTAACAGTCCAGCAGTTCAAGATGTAATGAGTAACCTTACTAAAGATTACAGTGGTGTAATGAAAGCTTTAAAAAAGAGAGATGGTAAATAATGGGCGTAATATCAAACGATTTAAATGAAGACACTTATATTGGTTTAGAGTTGCCGCTAACCCACACACGAGATGGTTTTTTTAAAAGAACCAAAACAGCACTTGAACAGGCTAAATCCAATATCAAAAGTCTTTTGTTGACTAACAAAGGTGAAAGACTAGGAAACCCTACTTTTGGTACAAATCTTCTTTCATTAGTTTTTAGTCAAGAAAACACCGATTTAGAAAGTAGAGTCGAAGAAGAAATAAGGGCTTCAATGTCTGAGTTTTTACCATTTATTAACATTGTCAGTATCGAAACTAATTTTTCTGATACTAACAAAAATGTCGCTAATGTAACTTTAGAATTTACTCTAAATGTAGATGTAACATCAAAAGATAGTCTTAGTTTAGATTTATCAACTTATCAAAATGTAGGTAGCATTGGTTAACAGGAGAAAGTAAATGCCTTACACAACATCAAAAAAATCAGTTAAGGAAGTCAGATATCTGAATAAAGATTTTACATCTTTCAAAGACAATTTAATTGAATTTTCAAAAATATATTTTCCAAATGCATACAATGATTTTAATGAATCGTCTCCTGGTATGATGTTTATTGAGATGGCATCCTATGTTGGAGATGTTTTATCTTACTATATAGATAATCAGTTCAAAGAATCCTTACTATCATTTGCTGAAGAAAAAAGAACTGTTTACAATATGGCTCAAACTTTTGGTTACAAACCAAAACTATCATCAGCTTCTTCAGTAGATTTAGATGTGTTTCAAACTGTTCCCGCATTATCTTCTGGTACAGGTGGAAGCTACACTACGAAGCCTGATTTGAATTATGCTATGAAACTAAAAGCTGGTATGGAAATAAAATCAGAAACAGGTGTTTCATTTACTACAACAGAAGATTGTAATTTTAAATTCTCAAGCTCTTATGACCCTATGACGATTACAGTATATGAAAGTTCCAATAACGTGCCGGTTACATATCTTCTTAGAAAGGGTGTCAGAGCTTCAAGCGGAACAGTTACAACGGAATTTTTTACATTCAATAATGCTGAGAAATATAAAAGGATTGCACTAGCAAATCAAAATGTATTGGAAATTATATCGTGTACGGATAGTGATGGTAATAGTTGGTATGAAGTTCCTTTCTTAGCTCAAGATACAGTTTTCACAGATATGGAAAACACAGAGAAAAACGATGATGAACTCTACACATATTCTGACCAAGCACCATACTTACTGAAACTTTTGAAGACATCAAGAAGATTTACAACGTTTATAAGAGAAGATGGTAAAACAGAATTAAGATTCGGAGCTGGAACTTCTGATAGTCCTGATGAAGAGATAATACCTAATCCAGATGAAGTTGGTTCTTCTTTACCAGGCTCTCCTACTTACTTAAACACTGCTTTTGATCCATCCAACTTTTTAGCAACCAAAGCATATGGACAAGCACCATCAAATACTCAGTTGACAATCATTTACAGATATGGTGGTGGTATTAACAATAATATAATTGCTAACACATTGAGAAGTATTCAGTCGGCAAATATCGAATTAGATGAAACAGGATTAAATGCCAATTTAGCAGCAACAACAAAAAATTCAATAGCAGTAAATAATCCACAACCTGCTACAGGTGGTCGTTCTGCGGAAAGTATAATTGAAGTTAAGAATAATGCACTAGCTTACTTTCAGGCTCAACAAAGAGCAGTAACAAAGGAAGATTATATTGCAAGAGTTTATGCTCTACCACCAAAGTATGGAAATGTAGCTAAAGCCTACATTGTACAAGACACACAATTAGATAGTCAATCAGGTGCTAACTCTGATAGTAGAATTATCAATCCTTTAGCACTCAATATGTATCTATTGGGTTTTGATGCAAACAAAAAATTAGTTACGGTAAATCAGGCAGTAAAAGAAAACATACAAACTTACTTAACTCAGTTCAGAATGGTTACTGATGCTATCAATATTAAAAACGCATTTGTAATCAATATCGGAGTAAAATTCAATGTATTGACAAAAGTTGGTTACAATAAAGAAGAAGTTGTACTGAAATCTATACAAAGAGTCAAAGATTTCTTTAACATAGATAAGTGGCAAATAGGGCAACCAATTGTTTTAGCTGATTTAGCTTATCAGATATCTTTAGTAGATGGTGTGTCAGCAGTAGTTCCACCTGAAGAAGATAATCCAAATGGACATCCCGTGTTGATAACCAACAAATTCAAAGTTGGTAGTGGATATTCAGGTAATGCTTATGATATTGTTGGTGCTACTAGAGGTGGTGTTGTTTACCCATCATTAGACCCAAGTTGTTTCGAACTAAAATATCCGAATATAGATATTGAGGGTAGGGCTGTAGGAAACTCAACAGGAGGTAACTAATGAATTATTTTGTTTTTTCCGAAATAGATACAACTTTATATCAAGTTAGTGGTAGTGGTAATAGTGGATTGGATGAGATACTAGAAATACAAAAAACTATGAGCCCTGCTGGTGGTAATATAAAAGTTTCACGTATATTGATTAAATTTGATTTATCAGAAATATCTTCCTCAATAGTTGATGGTACGATATCAACAGATGCTAAGTATTATTTAAACTTATTCGATGCTGGTTCTGAAAACCTAAATGTAAGTCAATCGCTCTACGCTTATCCTGTCAGCCAAAGTTGGGTTGAAGGACAAGGAACTTTTAACGATGACCCTCAAACTTTAGAGGGAGCTAGCTGGCAATATAGAGATGGTATTACACAGAAAACATTTTGGCTTAGTGGTTCTGAAGCTGCTGTATCATCTTCTGGTGGTGCTTGGCATACAAATGTTTACGCTTCACAATCATTTCAATACGAATCAAAAGATATGAGAATGGATGTTACGCCTATCATAAATAAATGGTTAGATGGAACTTATCCTAATAATGGATTCATCGTTAAGAGAAGTGGTAGTTTCGGCAACTTAGATACAAATGTAGAAGAGGGCAATCAAGATAGACTTGGTAATTTTAAGTTCTTTTCTCGACAAACTAATACAATATATCCACCTAAATTAGAAGTTGAGTGGTACGATACGAAATGGAGTACAGGCTCATTAAGTCCATTAACATCTACTGATTTAGATGATTTGACAATCTATATGAAAAATCTCAGAGATGAATATAAAGAAAACTCAAAGATAAAATTTAGACTTGTCGGTAGAGCAAAGTACCCAACAAAATCTTTCTCAAATACCTCATCAGCTTATCTTACTGCGAAATACTTACCAAGCGGAAGTAAAGAAAGTATCGGTGGTACTGGTGCATACTATTCGGTAAGGGATGTACAGACTGAGGATGTAATTATACCCTATGGAACTGGCTCACTTATTAGTTGTGATTCAACAGGTAATTACTTTAATCTTTGGATGAATGGTTTACAGTCAGAAAGATATTATAAATTTGAATTTAAAGTTGTTAGCGGAAGTAATACGGTAGACGAAACAAATCAGTATTTCGACAATGATTTTATATTCAAAGTCGTGAGATAAAAAATGCCTTACACAAAAGAAGAATTACAAAGTTTGTCTTTTTACACAAATCTTATCAATGAAGACGAACAACAATATTTAGATAAAAAACAAAGACTTGCTACACAGGCTGCTGCTTCGGGTTCTGCTAATGATGGCGCGTTGATAAGGGATGAATCTAATACTATACTTTTGTTTGAAGACCCATATCAAAACCAAATTTTAGAAGATGAGGCATCAAAAATAGTTTATGATTTAAGAGTCAAAAAACTTAAAACAGGTGAGGGTGATACAATAATAGAAGAAGTTTTGAATAGAAGATTTAGAGAGTTGTAATGGCAAGTAAACTTACAGAAAGAGATAAAAATATTTTAGATGCCAATAATTTTGAAGTTGTTGGAAATAAACCATATGAGGATGGTAAGTGGGGAACTCAAGGCCCAAAAGATTTCGTACATCTACAGATATTTGATGCAAATAATAATCTAATTCAATATGAAAGTTTCGGTGTAGATAGATTTATCACAAATGTTGATAGTGATAAAATTGAATTTTTTCCTGGTAATCATATACGAAGTTTAGGTTTTGAAAGTGGAACTTTTACGGTAAGATATAACTTTCTAAGAAAACTAGCAGGAGACGAAGCCGCTGTTTTAGTCCACACTGTAGACAAAAATGATACAAAAATAGGTGATGTATATACCAATATTGATAACATTTATATCACAGAAGATGGTATTGTTTATGCTGGAACTGAAGAACAATACAGAGATAATCCCACCACAACAGAACAATTAAAAGTAGAAGATTTAAAATATCAAATACATGAGATATCTCCTAGTCGTACTGAGGTAAGGTTAAGAGCAAAAAATATAAGAAGTTCTTACATCAACGATTTTGTTGATATACAGACACCATATAACTTAGTTGAAGTAACAGAGCTACCTAATCCAAATGGTGATATAGATATTCAGACTCAGATTAATTTTGCAGGAAATTCTTTCGAAACAAAAGTTATGAACCTCATTCCAGGCGATCAAGGATTTTTATTCACAAATCAAATGATTGGTGGTACTCTGATTATAGATGATGTCTTCAAAGTAGAGGAGATAGATGTTGCTGTTAGGTCAGAAACTAATGTTATACAGAATCCATCGGGAGAAGAAGTTGAGGTTGATGATTTAGGAAATATAGTGAGCTATGGCACTAAAGAGGGTTGGGATGAATCTTTACACGATGATTCTGTACGAGCTTTGAATTGGAGGTCTGGATTCTTAGACTTTACAGGAGATTATTCAGGAACAGAACACATTGGTTATCATGCGAAATGGGTACAGAGAGAAGGTGTAGCTGGTGGTAATTGTATAAAATTTTCAGATTCCAATGGTTTGTTTGTTGGAGTTGATAATTGGTCTAACAATATAAGTGCTTTCAGAGATATGGAGATGACTCAAATTATGCCAAATCTTTTAGGTGAAGGTGTAAAGCACAATGACTTCATCAATATACGGATGGATATCAAAAGTACGGTTGCCGGAAAAGGTGTGGAGATAGGATTAGAGTATCCAAACGAATTATTAGAAGAACCACAACCAACTTCACCGCCTGACGGGTATTTCGATCCGAGTAATCCTGGACCTACTGAACCACAACCAACAGAACCACCAGAAGGATACTCTCCGGCTACTACAGCAGCTGCAGAAGCTATAGAGGCTCAACCACCATCAAGTGAGTTTCTCATCAGAGATGTGTATGGTCCTTCAGTTCCAACACCTCTTGATTTGACAGAAGGTGGTAATACTACAATTTGGGGCGGTGCAGGAGCTTGGGAAGTAGCAGTTCATCAACCAACGAAACCAAGCATAGAGTTCAATTGGCAGGTTAATACCGATGTGGTTGGTAACGCTTTGGATGGGGAACTGAGTATTGATGGACAGTGGAGTTGGAACGCAAGCGCAGAAGTTTGGAATGTCAATCCAGAGTTTGCTAATTCGTTGACTGCGCCTGATAGTTCGACAGGAAAAACTGGCGCTATCAATTATCACCCATCTCAAGAAATCGGACAAGGTATTGCATTTTATCCAAGAAAAACCGTCAGAGGTGAGAATAGTGGTTGGCAGACTGCCTGTAATATATATTATAACGATGGAGAGCCTGATAATGCTATGTCACTACTATTCAAAGACGATTTAATATGGAAACAAAAACATGGACAAACCGATTTAGATAAATTTGATTTTGTAAAATTCGATGATTACTTTCCCGCAACACGTGCTGTAGATGTTGATTATCAGGATGGTGTAAGAAGTTTATACGATGATATTTTTCAAAATGGTTTTATCCAATCTGTGGATAGAGTTCCGAGTGGAGAATATTTTTTCGAACCAGTATATCGTGCCAACGAATTTTTAATATTTTACAACAATGGTGATGTTGATTCAGATGGAAATCCAACTGAAGAGTCGAACAGATTCTTTTATACAAAAAGGTATGAGACAGGTCCTATCGGTATAATAACCAGACAAGATAAGAAAGTACAATTCGTACGTGATATCAATGGTGGTCTGAATGACGCTATAATCAATAATGAATTAAAATTTGAAGTTTTTTCAAAAGCAGATGATGATAATGTAAAGTACTATTTCTACACAGGACCTTTAGAAGGATCATCAGAAGAAAAGTATTACTCTATAGTAGATGGAGACGGGGGTGGTGATTTAGTAGACGGCTCTGGCTTCAATGGACCCATTGATATGAAAGAGGGTTTCGGAGATAATATTCCCGAGAATATTGATGCTATATTAGGTAAAAGTCACGGTTATGGTAGATACAGATACATCAAAGGTAATCAGATATGGCGTTCAAAAGGAACAACATCCGATGGTGTCGAATCCCCGCAATCAATGACAGACAATTTCTTCAGATGTGGTGAGGTTGGAAAAAATGGTGCTGAATTAACCTATGGTGTTAGAAGTCCGGCTGCAGAGAATTTCGGTCGGTTTGGTGGAGATCAAGGTGATGGAGATAGGTTGGGTACTGAGTTTATAAGTCCATTTACAGGTTATACAGTTCAAAGTAATCAAAATGAATGGGAACATATTGTATACGATAACGGTCAAGGTGAATACACATTTCCTGATAATCCTCTACAGATAGGCGCTTTAAGTCCATTGGAAGCTTGGAAGTGGAATGGTGAGATATGGATAGATAATAGTTTGACGCCACCTCGATATAGTAGGGTAATGCCAGATTTCGTAAGATCAGTTGTCGCGCCCGGAGAAGCAGGCACTTGGGAAACTTTAGAAACTTCAATAGAAGTTCCAGCTGATTGGGAGTTAGCACAGACTTGGAATCTTAAAATATTGGGTAGTGGTAAAGGTGCCAACGGTTTGTCTGAGGGAACTGTTTGGGTAGACAATGTATTTATGGATTTTACATTCACCGATCAATCAGAGGTTATAGATGTACTGAAACCGTTTAGAGCACAAATACTTTCTGTAAGTTCAGATGGATTGACAATCAATCTCGATAAAACTTTCAAAGACGCTGCATTAGCAGTTGGTGTTGATGACGATAGTCCAGGTGATGGTGTTTACGATTTGCCTGTATTTCCAGATACTTTTAAAAACTTTGCTGTTACATTTATAAATCTTAATCCAAAAGATTTAAGGACTTATTTGAAATTTGAAAACGATTTATTTCTAACAACAAATTTCAAACAGGATTTGATTTCTGTTTCAGAATATCCAAACTCTGTTGTATATAAACTCTATGAACCTTTACCATCTAATTATCAGAATTTCGATGAGTGTATAATTGTCAAAGAAATGGCAGACCCTTTAGAAGAAAAAATCAACATAGTAGATTTTATCCCTGAAGAAGAACCAAGATTAGTTCTAAAAACACCTGATTTAAATAATGTGGAAAGTCCTATAGAGAGAAGAGAAACAAGATATAAATCACAAACAGAGATATTAACTAATGATGCTGTAATTTCATCTGAACTGAGAAATGAATTTTTGAGTCAAAGTCTAGATAGTGTGGAGATAAATACAGATTACTCAAGATATGAAAATTTTATTAACTTTAGTTCTATTGAAAAAAGAATTATCAACTTTAAGTCTAAATTAGAAAACATAGAAAGTTACAAAATAACTAGCGCATCTTACGTTGGTGTTAGTGGTTCGTCAAAAGATTTAAATACATATCACAATAAAATAATAGAAACAAAGAATAATTTAGATGATTTCGAAAGGTATATGTATTTCGAAAGTTCTTCATATGTAAGTGGTTCTCTCGGACAATTTTACGATAATGCGTGGCCAAAAACAGGCGGTAGTGGAACGGTAAGTAGTCCTTATGTATTAGCACATACAACCTCATCGATTGCTAATACTTGGTTTAGTAAAGCTATGACATCATCTTCGATTTACGACAGAGAAAACAATAATAAGCTCAGTAATTTGATTCCAGAGTTTATTAAATTTGACGAATCAAATTCTGAATATCTAACCTTTACTGATATGATTGGTCAGCACTTCGACCATATTTGGGAATACATCAATGCACTATCAGATACTTTCGATAGAAGAGATAAATTAGATGAAGGTTTATCTAAAGACTTATTATACAATGTTGCTCAATCTTTAGGATGGCAACTAAATGATGGAAAGGATTTAATTGATTTACCACGATTTGTAACAGGAAAAGAAGTTACAGGTTCTGCTTTTTCAGATTACTCTACCACATCGGAGCGTGATATATCAAGAGAAATTTGGGGACGTATTGTAAACAATATGCCTTTCTTTCTTAAAAACAAAGGAACTGTAAGAGCTCTCAAAGGTTTGATTAACATTTACGGTATACCATCTACTATACTTAGAGTTAAAGAATATGGCGGTCCTGATTTACCAGACAATGCAACACCACAATTTGAAATAACAAGAAAGTTTACAAAAGCATTAGACTTCAGAGGAGGGCAATCTGTTAAAACTACTTGGGCAAATGATTCATCTACGAACAGAAAGCCAGATACAATAGAATTTAGATTTAGAGCCGCTACAGGTTCAAATCAAATATTAATAGAAAAACAAGATGCCAATAATCAGGACTTTTTTATTAGATTGAAAGATAACGGATCATCTGATAATTATGGATTCGTTTCATTTATGTTATCAGGTTCAAAAGTTGGAGTTGATGAAGGAGAGTTCAAAGAAATCATGTCTTCTGCTCTACCTGTATATGATGGAGATTTCTACTCAGTTATGGTTAGAAGAACATCAGGAAGTGCGAATGTCAATGTCTCACAATCATATGAATTGAATGTTGGTAAATATGACAGTAGTCGTAGTAAAATACATTTATATAGTACATCAACTATGGATGTCACACAAGCTGCCTCAGCTTCTTTCAGTAATGCTTGGACAGGTAGTGGTGATATATTTATCGGTGGTAGCGGAAGTATTGCTGATGTAGGAGTTCAGTTTAGTGGTTCTATTATGGAATATCGTCATTGGACTGAAGTACTCAATACCGGTTCTTTTAAAAACCACGTAAGAAATCCAAAAGCCTACGATGGTAACAGCGTATCATCTTCTTATGATAATTTAGTTCTAAGATATTCATTTGATGATAATAAAAATTTAGCATCAGATTCAGAAGGTATCAGAGATGTAAGCTCTAACCAAACAACAACATATTCAGGCTCACATAGTGGATTCACAGGCAATTTTTTTAGAAGTGTTGTTGATGAGCAAAAGACTCATATACCAAGTATAGGTGCACTCAGAAGAGTGAGTAATAAAGTTAGAATAGAAAATAATCCAATAAAGAATGGTGAGAATCTACAATATGATAGACGAGCAACAAATAGCGCATACGACACGGCACCAACAGATTCCAATAAAGTAGGAATATGGTTTGCTCCAACTGATGTAATAAATAATGATATTATAAATTCGGTTGGTAATTTAAATTTTGATAATTTTTTAGGAGACCCAAGAGACAGACTAAAATTAAGTTACAGAGGTTTAAATTTTGTATCGAATAATTATTGGAAAAAATATACTGCGCCAAATAACTTTTGGGATTACATTAGATTGATAAAGTATTACGACCAATCATTATATCCACAATTAAGAAAGTTAGTGCCTGCTAGAGCAAAACCCGATATTGGTTTATTGATAGAACCCAACATATTCGAAAGACCAAAAGTAATTAAAGGTAAAGACCCTTTTGCAGAAAATAAATTTTTTAGTTCATCCATAGATGTTACTCAAGAGATATTATCAGTCACAGGTTCATTTAACAACGGACCATCTATAACGAACTATGATGCTTATACTGGTAAAATAAATATTTTCAGTTATGAAACAGGTTCTTCAGTAATTTCTTCGAGTGGTGAAAATCTTCTCAAAGAAGCTAGTGGTTCGGAAATCAGAGATTCGTTTATGGATAGAAGTATTTGGCAAAGATTAGGAGAAGGAATTTATTCGAATGTTACGATGTCTTTTGGTGACACCCTCAATGGTGTAAAAGGTGGACAACAAGATATGATTAGTGGCTCACGTTTCTATGGTATTAATCAAAGAGAGATACCACATTACTCTTCATCCATAAGCGCTTCAGAGTTCAAAAATTATTCATCTTCTTTCTTAGATTCTGATTTGGATAACTTTAGTCATCTATCATCAGGACTTAGAAACTCATTCTACATAGGTGTAAAGAATACACCAAAGACAACTACTGATGGTTTACCACCTGTTCAAGTAATTGTTTCAGCGCCAACGAAGTTGGTTACTACGGATGAGGGTGACTCTTCACTAAAGACTGGTGATGGAATAGTTTCCGACTTCAAAGAACCAGTAAGTAAAGAGGAGAAAGAGATAGTCAAAAAATCAGAAGTTGGTAATTCTATTTTTACAAAACCACCTATAGAAAGTATTAAAATTAAAAAGAAGAGAGGTTTAAAATCACTAAAGGTAAAACCAGAAACAGATCAAGATAGAAAAAGAAAATTAAAGTTAGCACAAATCAAAGATAAACAAAACAAAGGTGAACTAATTGTAGAGGCTGATTCATCAGGTAAACCAATAGTAGAAACCAAGTTTAAGGGTGAAGAATTTGATAAAGAATTCTTAGAAAAGGAAAATCTAAGAGAGATAATCAAAGATATACCTAAAGAAAAAGCAGATAAAATCTTTGAAGGTATGCCTGAAGATGACCCTAGAGACAAATAATGAAAAATAATAATAAAAATTTAATAATATGATATTTATATATAACTCATATGATAGTCACATCGAAAAAAATATAATTAGGAGTAAACTATGGGATTTCTAAATAATACTACAGTTACCGTTGACGCTATACTAACAAAAAAAGGTCGTGAGTTACTAGCGCAAGGTACGGAAGCATTTAATATTACAAAATTTGCTTTAGCTGATGATGAAGTGGATTATAATTTATTTGATGTTACTCATCCTAATGGTACAGATTTTTTTGGAAAAGTAATTGAGAACATGCCTCTATTAGAAGCAATACCCGATGAAAATCATGTTATGAGATATAAACTTATAACTCTTCCAAAAAACACCATTAAGATGCCAGTTATAACATCATCCC
>LUMI01001361.1_pt1 | contig 13474 bp, 12 predicted proteins | sample 729681 | NCBI WGS metagenome assembly LUMI01 (sample SAMN03860267, study PRJNA289734) | marine metagenome | biome: seawater column; feature: ocean; material: water; isolation source: Red Sea water column Station 34 - depth 10m | place: Saudi Arabia: Red Sea | collected 2011-10-15 | depth 10 m
GGTCCTTGAAGCGCCCGTCATAGGCTTTCATGATCGTGTTCTTGGTCGACAGATAGACCGGCCAGCCAAGATCGAGGCCGTAATTCATGCAGGCGCGTGCAAAGCCGCGGATCGACTCGTCCAGATTATACATCGACATGGCGACACCGCCGTCCGGAAAGTCGAATACTTCGCGGGTGACAGGGGCGCTGCCGTCGGCCGGCGTGAAGGTCATGGTCAGCTTGCCGGCGCCCTGCACGACAAAATCGGTCGCACGATACTGGTCGCCGAAGGCGTGACGTCCGATGACGATCGGACGCGTCCAGCCCGGCACGAGGCGCGGCACGTTGGAGCAGATGATCGGCTGGCGGAACACAGTGCCGCCGAGGATGTTGCGGATGGTGCCGTTCGGCGAACGGTACATTTCCTTGAGACCGAATTCCTCGACCCGTTCTTCATCAGGCGTGATTGTCGCGCATTTCACGCCGACGCCGTATTCCTTGATGGCATTCGCGCTGTCGACAGTGATCTGGTCGTCGGTCTCGTCTCGCTTCTCGATGCCAAGGTCGTAATATTTCAGGTCTATGTCCAGATAGGGGAAGATCAGCTTGTCTTTGATTTTCTGCCAGATGATACGGGTCATCTCGTCGCCGTCGATCTCGACGACAGGGGTCTTCACTTTGATCTTGGACATGAATCGATCCTTCAGTTGTCACACTACATTCGTCCGGTGATGCCTCACTGCAACGTCAGGTCGGGGGCATCTGGAAAAGGGAGCGCCGAAGCCGGCACCGGCCGCGTCCCGTCAACGCCACGTCTTGTAACGGCCACGCTCGCCATGCGCAAGGCAAATGCTCGTGTTCCGCATGCAGGCCGGGCATGCAAATGAGGAAATGATCCGGCTGGTTCAGGTGCCGGACAGCCCTTTCAGATGGGGTGACAGTTCCTCGACCCGGGTCACGGTTTCGAAATGCTCGAGATGGTCGTGATGCATGAAACCTTCCCGGATGACCGTCTGCAGCATGGCGAGCAGATGGTCCCAATAGCCGTTGATGTTGAGGATGATTACCGGCTTTTTATGCAGGTCGAGCTGGCGCCAGGTGGTGATTTCCATGGTCTCGTCAAGCGTGCCCAGCCCGCCGGGGAGTACCACGAACGCATCGCTCTCGGCATACATCATCTCCTTGCGCTGATGCATGGTGTCTATGACATGCAGCTTGGTGACGCCCTCATGGCCGATCTCGACCTTGTCGAGAAATTTCGGAATGATGCCAGTGACATGGCCGCCGGAATCGATGGCTCCGTCGGCGACCCGTCCCATCAGTCCGCTGCGTCCTCCGCCATAGACGACCCCCATTCCATGGCCGGCGATCAACCGGCCAAGGTCATAGGCAGCCTCGGCATAGATCGGGTCGCGGCCGGGTGCCGCGCCTGAGAAGACGCATATATTTTTCATGTGCTTGCTTATCCTTCAATTGAATCCATGTGTTTCTAGCATTAGGCTTTACACAGTTTTTAGCCAGTGAAAAGGTGGGTTCGCGTGCGGTTGCTGACATACATCTTGGTCGGTATCGGGGCCGCCATAGCCGTGGTGGCGCTGGCTGTCGTTCTTCTTGATGATGGCGGTCCGGATGCGGTCGAACCACAGGCCGACAATGGCCAGTCCGTGACGGCAACGGCCTCTGCCGCCGGTGATGCCCCGGCCGATCACCAGGCAGCAGCCGACACTTCGGTCAGCGAATCTGCCGTGGAAATCGATCTGGCGCAGGTGACGCCCGACGGCGAGGCGGTGTTCGCCGGCAAGGCCGAGCCGCTTGCCGAGGTAACCATCTTCGAAGGCGATATCATTCTCGGCAAGACCACCGCCAATGAGGATGGCGAATGGGTTGTTGTTTTGGAACGGGCGCTTGGCCCAGGCGAGCATCTGGTGTCGGTCGGGACGAAGAGCGCATCCGGCGAAACCGATATCGCCAACCTGACGCTGGCCATCCGGGTAGGCGATACGGAGGACGAGCAGCCGCTTGTGGCGCTGCTGCCGCAAAGCGAGACGGATATCCCCGAACTGCTGCAATCGCCCGACGACAAGGTCGAAACAGCTGCTGTTGTCGAAGCGACGCCCGGGTCTGATGCGGATGGCAAGGTCGCGGGGACCGGGGAAGTCGATGTCGCGCCGCCGCCGGGATTCACCGAGCAACCGGCAGCCGACGCGCCGGCCGTCCCCGCTCTGGCGCCGCGATCGCTGTCCTGGAAGACCAATGGCGAGCTTGTAATCGACGGGGTCTCGCGCGGCGGGGTACGTGTTGTCGCCACGGCGGCAGGGCGGTCCTTCGCCGAAGCGGCGGTTGCCGAAGGCGGCGCCTGGCGTATGACGGGCAAGGTCGATGCCGGCCGTGCAAGCCGGATGATGAGCTTCGCGCTTCATGACGGCGAGGGAAATATTGTCGCCACCTATGAGCTTCCCGTCGCGACACGTGACCTGTCCCAGGGGCTTGACGGCAGCAAGCTGGTGATTGTGCAGCAGGGGGACGCCCTGTGGCGTATCGCCTACCGTTCCTATGGAGAGGGGATCAAATATGTCGATATCGTGCGCCGCAACGCCGCGGCGATTGACGATCCCGACCTGATCTTCCCGAACCAGATTTTCGCCATCCCCGAGTGAGTGAACCGGTCACCGCCGAACATCATGCAGGACAGCCCGATCATGGATGACACAACCGACAGTGAATGGATCGCCAGCGAAGGCTGGCCGGTCATGGCGCTTGCCGGCGGCGTGACGATCCTGCTGACCCTGATCTCTCTGCCGCTCGGCTGTTTTGCGCTGGGACTTCTGGTCTGGCTTCGCCATACGCTGCGTGTGCCGGTCCGGCGCGTCCCGAATATCACGCGGGCGGTTCTGGCGCCGGCGGACGGCATCGTCGTAGAGATCACGGATGCGGAAACAGACCCGCCTGCCGGCACCAGCGTGGGATCGGGCCACAGGATTACAATCCGCACCGGTCTCGCCGACGCGCATCTGCAGCGCAGCCCCGTTGCCGGACGGGTCACCGACAATTTCCTGATCCCGGGGCTGTTTCGCAGCACCGCCGACATCGCGCTCGCACGGCGCGACAATGAACGCCGTGAAATCACCATCGAGGGCGAGGACGGGCAGATGTTCCTGCTGGTCCAGATCGGCAGCGTCACCGCGCGCCAGCTTGTCTGCCGCCATGGTCCCGGCAAGTTCCTCGCCGCCGGAGCACCGCTTGGCATGCCGCGCATCGGCGGCCTGACCGACCTGTTCCTGCCAGCCGGCAGCAAGCCGGCCGTCCGGCCTGGCCAGACTGTGGTGGCCGGCGAGACGGTTCTCGCCACGGGCCCTCGCTGATCCCGTGTTCGACGCGCGTCTGAGGCCGCTGGTCGACTGCATTCTCGACCCGGTTGGCGCGTTTGTCGCGCGGCGTGGCGTCACAGCAAACCAGGTCAGCTTTGCCGGTTTCGGCCTCGGCATCGCGGCGGCCATCGCCGTTGCCCTCGGTTTCGAGATTGCCGCTGTGGTGCTGATCATCGCGAACCGCGTATGTGACGGTCTGGACGGCGCGGTGGCGCGTTCGGCGGGCGGCACCGATCTGGGGGCCTATCTCGATATCACACTCGATTTCCTGTTCTACAGCGCGGTGCCGTTTGCCTTTGCTGTTGCCGATCCGGCCAATGCGATGGCCGCGGCCTTCCTGATCTTCAGCTTTGTGGGGACCGGCTCGAGTTTTCTCGCCTTTGCCATCATCGCGCAAAAGCGCGGCATTTCGACCGAGATCAGGGGAAAAAAGGGCTTCTTCTATCTGGGCGGCTTGACCGAGGGCAGCGAGACCATCATTTTCCTTCTGGTCGTGGCTTTCCGGCCCGACCTTTTTGTGCCGCTAGCCTGGGCGTTTGGTTGCCTGTGCTGGATCACGACGATCACCCGGGTGCGGTACGCCATCGAGAGTTTTTCAGACCTCTAGCAGGAGACACAGCATGAAGTTCGGTGTTGGCCAGCCAGTTCTCAGGATCGAGGATTCACGCCTGATTACAGGTCAGGGACGTTACACGGATGATATCGAGCCAGGGACCGGCCTCGGTGTCGCTTTTCTGCGCGCACCGCTGGCGCATGCACGGCTGCTGTCGGTCGATACCAGCGCCGCCGCAGCCATGGACGGCGTGCTGCTGGTCGCGACCCAGGCTGAACTGGATGCCGACAATGTTGGTGAAATCCAGTGCCAGCATCGCCTGACGAACGAGGATGGCGAGGCGATGACCATGGTCTCGCATCCGCCGATGGTGCGTGATGTGAACCGCACGGCCGGCGATATTGTGGCCGTCGTCATCGCCGAGACCGACAGCATTGCCCAGGACGCGATGGAACTGATTGACGCCCGCTATGACAGCATGCCGGCGGTCACCGACGTCTATGCCGCGATCGAGGATGGCGCGCCGCAGCTTTACGACGAATATCCGCGCAACATCGCCTTCAACTGGGTGGAGGGCGACCATGTGTCGACCAACGCCGCCATCGCCGGTGCCGAAGCCGCCGGGATGGAGCTGTTCGATATCGATGTGGTCAACAACCGGGTGATCATCAATTCGATGGAAACCCGCCCGATGATCGCCGGTCCCGGCGAGGAAGAGGGAAGCCTCGATATCTGGTGCGGCACGCAAGGTCCGGTCGGTGTCGCGGAGCAGATTGCAGATGCGCTGGGCATGGCGCGAGACCTCGTGCGGGTGCGCACCGGCGATGTCGGCGGCAGCTTCGGCTTCAAGATTTTCCTGCATCCCGAACAGTTGATCATCGCCTGGGCGGCACGCCGCCTCGGGCGCCGTATCCGCTGGCAGCAGGCGCGTTCCGACAGTTTCGTGTCGGACCTTCATGGCCGCGACAACCGTACAAAGGCGCGCGCCGTGATCGACAAGACCGGCAAGGTGCATGCGCTTGCCGTTACGGTTCACGCCAACATGGGATCGTGGCTGTCGAATTTCAGCACCTACATTCCGACCCTGTCCGGATCGCGCACGCTCACCACGAATTATGCCATTCCCGTTGCCAGCCTTCGGGTGCTTGGCGTCATGACGAACACTCCGGCGGTCGATGCCTATCGCGGCGCCGGCCGGCCCGAGGCGAACTACGTCATGGAGCGGCTGATGGACCATATTGCCGAGCATGTCGGGATCGACCGGGTCGAGGTGCGTCGGCGCAACCTGATCCGTGCCGACCAGATCCCTTTCACCATGGTCTGTGGCGGCACCGTGGATGGCGGCGAGATGCCGGAACTGATGGAAGCGGCGCTGTCACGCGCCGATATGGCCGGTTTTGCGGCACGACGCGCGGAATCCGAGCGCAAGGGCCGCCTTCGCGGCTTCGGCTTCGGCATGTATCTCGAGCAATGCGGTGGCGGCACCGATGGCGGTGTCGATGTCCACTTTCGCGAGGACGGCACCATCCTTGTGCTGGCCGCGCAACAGGAAAACGGGCAGGGCCATCGCACCACGCTGACGCAGATTCTGTCCGACAGGCTGGGATTTGATGCCGACAAGATCGAGATCTTCCAGGGCGACAGCGCCATCACCCCGCCGGGCACGACCGGCGGCGCGCGCATGACACCCATTCTGGGCTCGGCCGTCGCCGAGGTGGCGGCGAAGACGATCGATACCGCCCGTCCGCATGCCGCGGAAGCGCTGGAATGCGCAGAGGAGGAGGTGATCTTCGCCGATGGTGTGTTCTCCTCGGCAAACACCAACCATTCCATCACCATCGAGGACCTTGCCCTTCGGCTGGTGCCCGACAATGGTGCGCATCCTTTCGACATCAAGCACCAGTACGAGACCGACGGCGCCACCTATCCCTATGGCTGCCATGTCGTCGAGCTGGAAGTCGATCCCGGCACCTGCAAGGTCGATCTGCTGCGCTATACGGTGGTTGACGATTTCGGGGCGGTGATCAATCCGATGACGCTCGAAGGCCAGGTCCATGGCGGCATCGCCCAGGGCATCGGCCAGGCGATTTATGAATATGCCGCCTTCGACGACAAGGGCCAGCTCGTTGCCGGCTCGCTGATGGATTACACGCTGCCGCGCGCTGACGATTTGCCGCGTTTTGACATCAGCTTCCGCAACATTCCCTGCAAGAACAACATTCTGGGGGTAAAGGGATCCGGCGAGGCCGGCGCCATCGGCGCACCGCAGGCCGTGATCGCGGCGCTGACAGACGCGCTCGGCGTGACCCATATCGACATGCCGGCAACCCCGCAGGCCATCTGGGAAGCGCTGCAAGGCAAGCGAGAGGCGGCGGAATGAGCGACAAGATCGTCAAGTCGGAAGAGGAGTGGCGCGCCGAGCTGACGCCCGAGCAGTATTACGTGACCCGCGAGCATGGCACCGAGCGGGCTTTCACCGGCGCGCTGGACAAGCATTACGAAGACGGAACATACGCCTGTGTGTGCTGTGGAGAGCCGCTGTTTTCCTCGGACACCAAGTTTGATTCAGGCAGCGGATGGCCGAGCTTCTATGCCCCGATGGACGGCGGTGTCGTCGGCGAGACCGAGGATAACAGCTTTTTCATGCGGCGGACCGAGGTGCATTGCAACAGGTGCGACGCGCATCTCGGCCATGTCTTTCCCGACGGTCCGGCCCCGACGGGCCTGCGTTACTGCATCAATTCGGCTTCGCTGGCATTCGAGGGCGACTAGCAGGACGGCTTGAAACGGGCAGCCCGAAGGCCGCCCGGTTGCGGATCGGCTGGTTCAGCCGCATTCAGCTGTCGGCCCCCGGTGTCTTTATATGGCCTTTATGGTGCCCGCCCTTCTTCATCCGGCGGGGCAACTCGTCACCCTCGAGGATGCCGTTCCCGTTGGTATCCATGCGTGCGAACATGTTGACCAGCCGCGCGCCGTATTCGTCAGGCGAGACCAGCCCGTCGCCATTGGCGTCGAGCCTGTCGAACCGGGTGCGGCTATGTGCCAGGACCTCGTCACGGGTCAGCTGGCCGTCGCCGTTGCTGTCGATGGATGTGGCGTGCACCAGATGCTGGCGCTTGTGATGGTGGCCGATGTTTCCGGCAACGGCGAGGCTTGCGACAACAATGCTCGACAGGACAAGTCCGCCCGCGATCACGATGCTTCTGTTCAGTGACTTCATCTCTATGTCCCTTTTCTGTCATATCCGCTGGCGGAGGTTGCAAGTCGGGTCGTGACACCGGTACACCCGGTGTCTGGTCCCTGTGTGGTCCCGAAACGGGGCGCAAAAGCGGCGCTGCCGTGACCATTTGTCGATTTCATGTGGCCGGCGCTGCCACAATTCACCGGAAAAGATGCGAGTATGAGCAGTGAGGACAGCAAAGTGACGCTTGCGACGACGATGCCCTTGGTGGCCGGCACCACGCGGGTCTTCGGCACGATCGCGCATCCGGCCGACCATGTCCGCGCGCCGACGGTGTTCAACTCCATTTTTGCCGAGCGAGGCCTCGACCATGTGATGGTGCCGATAGACGCGCCGCCGCACTCGCTGGCCGAAATCTTGGCGGCCTTGCGCGCCATTCCCAATTTCGGCGGCATGGCCGTGACCATTCCCCACAAGATGGAGATAGCCGGGCTGTGCGACACGCTGGGGCTGGCGGCCCGGCTGACAGGCGCGGTCAACGCGGTGCGCTTTGACGCCGACGGCAGCATGCATGGCGACAATTTCGACGGAGAGGGCTTTGTCGCAGGCCTGCGCCAGCAAGGGAACGATCCCGCCGGCAAGGATGTGCTGATGGTCGGGGCCGGCGGCGCGGCGCGTGCCATTGCGCTGGCCCTGTGCGAAGCGGGGGTCGGCAGGCTGCGGATCAGCAATCGTACATCGCAAAAGGCAGACGAGATTGTGTCTGCGCTGAAGGACCTTGGCCAGCACAGCCAGGCCGGGACGGCGGTGGATCATGATGGCGCCGGTGTCGACATGATCGTCAATACGACCAGTCTGGGGCTGCATGACGGCGACAGGCTGCCCATCGCGCTTGATGCGGTTGACCCGAAGACGCTCATTGCCGAGATCATCATGGTGCCTGAACGCACGGCATGGCTTGCCGATGCCGAGGGACGGGGGCTTCCGACGCATTACGGCCGGCACATGCTGGATTGCCAGATTGAGCTGATCGGCGGCTTTATCGGTGCGTTGCCGGGTGCGGCATAAGGCATTTGCCGATTGAGTTTGCCCGGCCACCGGATTATATCAGTTCAACCGCGCGGTTGCGGTGGATGACAGTGAGGATGGCATGACGGATTCTGCGAACGCATGGACGGAAGAACGTCTCGCGCAGCTGCGCAAGCTGTGGGACGAGGGCCTTTCCATTTCGCAGATTGGCGACGCGCTTGGCGTGTCGCGCAACGCGATCGCCGGCAAGGCCCACCGCATGGGTTTGCCGAAGCGGCCATCCCCGATTTCCAAGACCGCGAAAGAGACGAAAAAGCCTGCCAAGCCGAAGCCGGCTGCCGAGCCGGAGAACCTGCCGCTGCGGCTCGAGCTCCGCAAGCTGAAATGGTCGCGCAGCAAGTGCTGCTGGCCGTCCGGCGACCCGAAGCTGAGCGGCTTCACTTTCTGCGGCGACGCCGTCGTGCCGGGCAAGCCCTATTGCCTGAAACATTGCGAGGAAGCCTACACCACCTCGCGCGACAGCCGCTGACCCTGTTCGCCCGCAGATGCCGGGCAGGAGTGCCCGACCGATGCTGAAACACCGTTCAGACTACCAGACGCCGTCCTGCAATGTGCTTGCGGCCGATCTCGATATCCGCATTTTCGAAGACCGCACGCTTGTCACCACGGTGCTGAAGCTGGAGCGGGCGGGGGACGCGCCCTTCATCCTGAACGGCCGCGACCTGACGCTCCACGAGGTTGCTGTGGACGGCCGCGTGCTGGACGAGGCCGACTGGCCAGTATGTCCCGAGGGGCTGAGCCTCGACGGGCTGCCGGACCGCTGCGAGGTCAGGATCGTCTCGCAATGCCATCCCGAGACCAACACCGCGCTCGAGGGGCTGTATTTGTCTGGCGGGATGTATTGCACCCAGTGCGAGCCCGAGGGGTTCCGCCGCATCGGCTTCTTCCCCGACCGCCCCGACGTGATGACGGTATTTACAGTGCGCGTCGAGGCTGACAGTGCGTTCCCGCAATTGCTGTCGAACGGCAATCTCGTCGAGACAGGCGAGGCCGCCGTTGGCCGTCATTTCGCGATCTGGCACGACCCGCATCCGAAGCCCAGCTACCTGTTTGCCTGTGTCGTCGGTGACCTCGACCTTGCCGCCGACAGCTTCACCACCGCGTCGGGCCGCAAGGTCGATCTCCATATCTATGTCGAGAAGGGCAACCTGTCGCTGACCGGCCACGCCATGGAGTCGCTGAAAAAATCGATGAAATGGGACGAGGAGGCCTACGGGCTGGAATATGACCTCGACCTGTTCCAGATCGTCGCCGTCAGCCATTTCAACATGGGGGCGATGGAAAACAAGGGCCTGAACATCTTCAACAGCAAGTTCGTTCTCGCCGATCCGTCCACCGCGACGGACGAGGATTTGCACCGAGTCGAATCCATCGTGGCGCATGAATATTTCCACAACTGGACCGGCAACCGCGTTACCTGCCGAGACTGGTTCCAGCTGACGCTGAAAGAAGGCCTGACGGTCTATCGTGACCAGTGCTTCTCGGCCGACATGCATGACGAGGGCGTCCAGCGCGCCGGTGATGTCAGCCTGCTGCGGGCTGCCCAGTTCCCCGAGGACAGCAGCCCGACGGCGCATCCGATCCGCCCTGAATCCTATCGTGAAATCAACAATTTCTACACGCCGACCGTCTATGAGAAGGGGGCCGAGGTTATCCGCATGATGGCCAGCTATCTTGGCCGTGACGGGTTCCGGCGCGGCACGGACCTCTATTTCGAGCGCCATGACGGGCAGGCCGTGACCTGTGACGATTTCGTCGCCGCGCTCGCCGATGCGAACGGGCGCGACATGTCGGCTTTCCATGGCTGGTACAGCCAGGCCGGGACACCGAACCTGCGGGTCAGCCGTTCATTGAATGATGACGGCGGCATCACCCTGTCGATGGAGCAGGACATCCCCAAAACGGCGGCAGGCACGGCGCGCGACCCGTTGCCCGTTCCCGTGCGGCTCGGCTTCGTCGGGACCGATGGCGCGCCGGCACGGTTGCGGCTCGAAGGCGAGAACGAGGCTCGTGACGAGCATGTGCTGCTGCTTGCAGAGGGCAAGGCCAGCTACCGCTTCCATGCCGAGGAAGGGGGCGGTGGTGTGACGCCGAGCCTGCTTCGCGGATTTTCCGCGCCGGTCAGGCTTGAGGACGACCTCAACGCCGATGAGCGCCTTCATCTGATGGCGCATGACAGTGACCTGTTCAACCGCTGGGATTCGGCCCAGATGCTGGCCACCGACGCGATCCTCGCGCTGGCCGGCGGCGAGACGGCCATGGTCGACCGTCTGGCAGGCGGATATGCGCGGATCCTTGCCGATGACAGCCTGCTGGATGATTTCAAGGCAGGCACGTTGCGCCTCCCGGGACTTGCCGTTCTCGAGGCGGCAAGGCAGCCTGCCGATCCGGTGGCGCTGTTCGAGGCGCGTCGCGCGCTGCAGGCCGGGCTTGGCCATGCGCTGGCGCCGCAGATCGCCGCTGCGCTCGGCAACGGGGCAATGGCCGGCACATCCGGCGGGCGGGCGTTGCTGATGCAACTGCTGGAGCTTGGCGTCGCCGCCGATGACGGCGATTCCATCGCCGCGGCGGAGCGCATGGTGATGCATGAGAACATGACCATATCGCAGGGCGCGCTGAAAGCCCTGAACCATTGCGAGGACGAGGCGCGTGTTCGCGGACTTGCCGCATTCCACGACCGGTGGCAGGACAATGCGCTGGTCATGGAAAAATGGTTCCAGATGGAGTCCATGTCATCCGTCGGCGGCAGCATGACCCGCATGTCCGGCTATGGCGCCGACAGGCAGGCGCGCATGCGTGCGGCACTGGAGAAGATCCAGGCCGGTGCGCAATCGAATGATCTGAAAGAGGTTGTCGACAAGGCGCTCTAGCGCCTTGCGGTTCTGCCTTGTAGTCCCGTCTGCCCTAGCGAAGCAGGAACGCCGGCACATGACCGGTGTCGTGAAGCGTGTCGCCCTTGCAATCAGGTGGCGGCGGCAACTCGCCCGGATGCGCTTCTGCCTTGCGGCCACGTCCGCGTCCGCCACGCTCGCCATCGGCCTTCTTCTCGTTGCTGTTGGCTGCCGTGGTGGTCTTTTCGTCATCGGCCCCGGACTTGTCGGCCCTGGCCTTCGCAGCCTTGCCTTTTGATTTCGCCGGGGCGTCCTTTGCCTCGGCTACGGGCGTGTCGCCATCGACCAGCGGGATCGATTTGCCGATCAGCTTTTCGATCGAGGCCACATATTTGCGGTCGTCATCGCCGGCGGCGATGGTAAAGGCCCGCCCCGACTTGCCGGCACGGCCGGTACGCCCGATGCGGTGGACATAATCCTCGGCGTTGCCGGGAACATCGAAATTGAAGACGTGGCTGAGGCCGGCAATATCAAGGCCGCGCGCCGCCACATCCGATGCGATCATCAGCGGCACCTCGCCATCCTTGAATTTCTGCAGCGCTTCGAGGCGGGCCGACTGGGTCATGTCGCCATGAAGCGCCACGGCCGAAAAATTGTGCCGTTTCAGCGAGGTCACGAGGGTGCTGATATCGCGCTTGCGGTTGCAGAAGATCACCGCGTTCTTCACATCCTCGCTGTTCAGCAGACTGCGAAGCGCCTCGCGCTTGCCCTTCGGCGAGGTCCAGGTCAGGTGCTGGGCGACGGTGTCGGCGGTGCTTGCCGGCGGCGCCACCTCGATGACCTTGGGGTTGGAGACGAACTTGTCGCTGAGCTTCTTGATGTCGTCAGACAGGGTGGCCGAGAAGAACAGGGTCTGGCGAAGCGGCGGCAGCAGGCCGACAATGCGCTCGACATCCGGGATGAAGCCCATATCGAGCATCCGGTCGGCCTCGTCGATGACGAGGATTTTCACATCTGTCAGCAGCACCTTGCCGCGCTCGAAATGATCGAGAAGGCGGCCCGGCGTGGCGATCAGCACATCGACGCCCTTGTCGAGGGCGGCGTTCTGGTCGGCGAAGCTCACGCCACCGATCAGCAGCGCCATCGACAGCTTGTGGTAGGTGCTGAATTTCTCGAAGGAGTCTGCGACCTGAGCCGCCAGCTCGCGGGTCGGCGCAAGGATCAGCGAGCGCGGCAGGCGCGCCTTGGCGCGGCCGGATGCCAGGATCTCGATCATCGGCAGGGTGAATGATGCGGTCTTGCCCGTGCCCGTCTGCGCAGATCCGAGGATGTCACGTCCCATCAACACATAGGGGATGGATTTTTCCTGGATCGGTGTGGGGGCGGTATAGCCGAGGTCTGCGACTGCCTGACTGAGTTCGTCGCACAGGCCAAGTTCAGAAAAATTCAACAGGGACGTCCTTTGGAAACGTGGTTGATCTTTTGCACGGGAGAGAGGCCCTTGACGATATGCACTTCCGGTTCGGTTCAGTGGATCGGCGTTAAACGCTGGGCAATACTAGAGCGAGGTGATACAGACTTAACGCGCAAAGGTCAATCAAACTCGACAGAACGGCGCCGATAGGCCGCACGATGCGTTCCCATGACAATTTCCGTGACACCGATCTTCATTCCGGGCCTAATCCTGACGCGCGATATTTTCGCCGCGCAAATCGACGGGCTCGTCCATCCGGCTGCCGCAAAAACGGCGGATACGCTGGGCCGGGACAGCATCACCGCGATGGCCGAGGCGGCGCTGGCGCTGGCTGACGGTCCGCTGGTGCCGGTGGGCATCTCGATGGGCGGCTATATCGCCATGGAGATGGCGCGGCTCGCCCCGCAGCGCCTTGCCGGCATCGCCTTGCTTAACACGCAGCACCGCGCCGACCCGCCGGAACGCCGGAAGCAGCGCGAAGCCACCATCGACATGGCGCAGAGCGACCGGTTCCGGGGCGTCACGAGGCATCTGCTGAAGAGCTTCCTGTCACCCGTGGCGATGGAGGACGAGACGCTGGTCGCCCGGGTCATCGCCATGGCCGAGGAGGTCGGACGCGAGAATTTCGTGCTTCAGCAGCGGGCCATTCTGGGGCGGCGCGACCAGTCGGACACGCTTGGCGCGCTGACCGTGCCGGCGCTGGTGCTCGGCGGCGGGCTGGACACGCTGACGCCGCCGCAGATCTCTGAGGAGATGGCACAGCTGGCACCCGATGCGGAGCTGGTGATTCTGCCGGATGTCGGGCATCTCTCGTCAATGGAGGCTCCGGACGCCGTTACCGCCAGCCTGAACGGTTTCCTGGAGCGGCTTCGCGAGGGCTGACATATGCCGTCGGGGGATCAGAGGTCGAGGTCGGCAAGAACCTCTTCGGACACATTCGGGATGTCCCGAGTGATCTCCTCCGGGCCAAGCTTGGTGTCGCGGGCATCGATTTCAT
>LUMI01000730.1_pt1 | contig 13444 bp, 12 predicted proteins | sample 729681 | NCBI WGS metagenome assembly LUMI01 (sample SAMN03860267, study PRJNA289734) | marine metagenome | biome: seawater column; feature: ocean; material: water; isolation source: Red Sea water column Station 34 - depth 10m | place: Saudi Arabia: Red Sea | collected 2011-10-15 | depth 10 m
CTATCGTTATGAGTTGTGCCAGCAATTAAACCAGAATTAATTATTGTAGCATTATTTAATGAACCATGAGATTTACCAAGTCTAATTCCATGTCTTAAATTTGTAATTGTTCCAGTGTTTGTTATTGTTGCATTTGTACCATTGGTAAGGTAAATGGCAGCTCCAGTTGTTTCATTTGCAGAAATAGTACCACTGTTTGTAATGGTTATATCGTCAGTTTGTAGACCTTGTATAGAATATTTTCCACCATGAATAGTTCCACTATTAACAATCTCAGTCCCATCTGTTTTCTGAACTAAAACAGCAATGCCACCGCTATCATTTTCATTTTGAGCTGTATTTATTGTACCTGAATTAGTAATTTTATTTGTTCCAGGGGCGCTTTTCATATTTATGGTGTCACCCGTTGCACTTATCAAACCATGGTTGATTACGGTTGTATTTGATGCACCAACACCATTATTTGCACGAACTGCTTTACTTCCACTAAATATAATTGAACCAGTTGACTTAACAGTCAGGGTTTCACTCGTCCCACAAGTTTGCACATCAGTTAGCGCAGTAGTTATTGTTTTAAGACAAGTAGCATGACCTAATGAGCTAAATAAAAAGAATAAAATTATGCTAAGGTATATTTTTTTCATTACACCTTTTTATTAATTTTCTCTCCAAGACTTTCTGTAAGTTTGAACTTCACCAGTAGCAGCATCTAAAGTAACAAGGTCAGCAACTGCTCCTAACGATTTACCAGATATATTTGCAAAAATTTTGCCAGCGAAAAGTACAATTTCTGATAAGACTCCTTTACCAACAAATCTACACAAAGTTTTTTGTTGTTCTGTTCTTTTAGATTCTAATCCAATAAACGAGTCATGTGTTCCACATTCATCATCAGTTACACAAATTAATGCATCTCCCAAGTCACATTTGTTTTGAGATACAGATGGTCTATAAACTGGGAAGTAAACCATACCATTGTTTACTTTTGGTTGAGCAGTAACTTTAGCAAAATCTTTTAATACAACATACCAACCTCTGTCTTTGTCTGTCACTCTACAAGAAGTTCCGCTTCTATCATTTGATGTATTTTGACATTTTGTTATATCATCTGCATTTTTTGGAGTTGCGATAGATTTATAGAATGGATAATCTGGATCTTTTATTCCAATCATTAAGTTATTTGTTCCTTTTACTCTTGCATTCAATCTTTGAGCATCTCCAGTTCCAGCGTACAACCATAAATTATTTGTTGTTCCACCAATTGAAGCATCTAATGGTTTATACATGTATCTACCATTTGATTTACTTGCTCCTGCTTTAAATAATGTTGTTATGTCATACATTTTTATAGGTACATTTTGAGGATCTGTGCTCATATTTGTTAAATTTAATTTACTAATTTTACCTTCTAAATCAGACAAGTATACAAGTGCTCCTGCAAAGTCAGCACCCCTTGCTTTATCTGGAGTAATAACTGTTAATGATGCGGGAACAGAATTATCAATATCGCTTGCACTAGTATCTTCTACCGTAATTGTCTTTATTAATTGTCCAAACTTATCTTTTGATTGCAGATCAATAACAAATACGTTACTACCAGCTCCTGAGAATTGAGCACCAAAACCTCCACCCATTACAGCGACTGATATATCGTCATCTCTGACATTGTCTCCAGCACCAGCATTAGGTAGTCTAAATATTCTTGGATCTGACCATGTTTCTCCAAGAGTACTGTAGTCCCATTCAGGGTCTGTTACAACTCCAGTACCAACTGCTCCTTGTTTTATATTCACTCCGATCGGTGAGTTGTCTCTTTGAGTTTTGGATTCATCAGCATCAAATTTCATTTTTTTGTTGAAATTAATTTGAGTGTTTCCAGATGTATCATAGCTAATTGTAATGCTATTTGTTATATCAACTCCATCTTCAAGAACTGATAGCATACTTTTAGTTAGACTTTTTACTGGTAAAGTCCATTTTGTGCTTTCGTAACAATACTTAGTTTGTGTATCATCACAAGTTTGCTTACTGGCAACTTCATTATCTTTATCTGGAGCATAAACGTTACCTACTTCTTGTGCCTCTAGAAATTCACTTAGAGGATAAGATGTACCTATATAATCATATACAAAAACATTATTTGCATGATCCATTCTGTACACCTGATTATTAATCATATCATTATATATTGAGACTAAATGCTCTGGTTTTGCAGGATCAGTCACATCTAATACAGAGAAACCACTACCTCCTCTTCCATAAGGTACAAACAATACGGTATGCCAATTTGCAGATGTATCATGTGGACTTTGAAAGAAAATATCATGTTGAACGGGAGATCCATCAACACCATAAATTGCATTTGAACCTCCTTTGTTTGGATTAATTTCATTTAAGTTAGTATTCATTATTGTAGGTAATCTTGATGCTATAAATGGTGGCACAAATCCCCACAATTCTACTCCTGAGCCTGCATCTAAAGCATGCAAAACTCCACTATTTGATCCAGCATAAATTACAGGTTTTCTCAATCTCTGAGATTCTGCCCAACTATCATATCCCTTAGTTGATCTCCAATAAGCCTCTTGATTTTCACTTGTAAAAGCTGTTTCTGCAGTTGGTGGTCCTACAACAACTAATTGTGAATGGTAAACATCTCCCATTGGCTTAGCTCTAGTTTCTGTCAGATTACAATCTGCATCATAATCAAAATAATCTGTCCCTCTTATAAAATTAATTAAGCCTTTTAAATCATCATCTGTTCCATCTGCTACACCACTTGTGTTTGCACATCTTTTATTATTTATAGAATTATCAGTATTTTTAGTTTTTCTGTGATAGTCCTGAATATCAAACCCTTTTAGAGTTAAGATACTTTCAATCGCTGAAGAATTACTTTCTACCCAGTTGTTATAATTTGTCGAATAATCCGTTCCAGGAATTGGACTCCATATCTTTCTATTCCCTGGTTTAGGCAGTACATCAACAGCTGACCAGTTACCTTTATCTTTTGTATCAAGATTTCCTTTTTTATCTATTTTTGTTCTCTTAATAGTTCCAGTCCATTCTTTATTTTGAGCATAATCAAACTGTGCTTGATACAATGATCCATCAGAGTTTAATGTTGCAGTAATAGCAGGCGCTGTGAAAGATAACTTAGATGCAATTATTTGAGAAACAGCAGCAGCTAGTTGAGTTTTGAGTGACTCTGCTGTTGGAGCAACAATAGCTTTTGTTGTTCCTCCTGCTACAGCTAGTTCGTTAAAGTACCTCATTCCTCTATTGCTAATTCCTGTTCCAAAAGCAATAGCGAATGTGGGTATCTTATAATTATTAAATAAGTTTTTTGCCATAGCCACAGCTTTAGAGTGATTGTACCAGTCACCATCTCCAATAACGAGGACATAACTTTTTTGACAAGGTGAATTTTTATCAATTGGGCTTAAACTTCCATGAAGATAATAGTCTTGAGCTATTTTCATAAATGTATAGGCATCAGTGTGGCCATGCTTTCGATCTCCATGAACTTGACCAATAACCAAAGCCAAAATTTACTCCAGATGTTAAATTTGAGTCTGTAACCACTGCTTTTATGGCTTTATGTGCTGCTGCCATTCTTGTAGTTGCAGCATATCCACCAATAGACTTTATATATGTTCCATTTTCATCAAAAACCTGAACTTTTTTTGCATTATATCCATAGGTAATAATCCTATCATTACTATGATCATAACTAATTCCCCAAGGATAATAAAAAAATGTATTACTTGCAGTTGAAACACCCATGTAACGGTATCTGCCTTTGTCCCAATTTAATGTGTATCCAGTTCTTGATGAGTTAACAGTTATTTTACGCATCTTATTATAGCTCCGAGCCATAATATAAAGTACATCATTTGTGTCAGGGTCTGCTTCCATTCCATAAACGTAGCCTGAACCTCTATCGTAAAAATTTTTACTTGGACTTCCGGTAGGACACAAAGTGCCTCCAACACTAGTTAAAGGAGCACTATAAAGTCGACGACTATAGTGACTGTAAAGAGTATTGTTATTTGCTGCAATAGCATATGAATATCTCCAAGCATTATTTCGAAAACTACAATTTCTTCCACTATTAGTGTTCAGGTTCATTGAATACAATCCACTGTTGGAAGTTGTAAATAAATAATTTTGATAAACTGTTACACCTCTAGGATAAACGCCAGTCGATATACTTCCTAAACAAGCACCATCTGAAAGTCTAATCTTTCTAATTCTATGATCATATAAACTTGCCACATACATGACCCCGTTATAAACATCTGCATTGTAAGGATAGTAAGTTCGACATGACCCACTCATGCCAACTCTTCCATTTGAACCCCAAGAAGTATCAGTTTTACCAGTAGTATAATCTATTTTTCTAACTCCATATCTTGCAAATTGTGCAATATAAATATTTCCTGAACTATCTGTAACACCATCCATCATTCTATTAATTGATTGTGCGTTACTCATTCTCCAACCCATACTTCCAGATTTATCTAAAAGAATTAATAAGTTCGAAGGAACATCAGCTTGAGTTCCAGTGCCTGGTGGTAACAATTTTGCATGCAAGTTTGATGCAAAAAAAGAAAAGAACAGTATCAGGCTGGATATAAAAATTTTAAATTTCATTAATTTTGAGACTCACTTTCTGCCATCTCTTCTTCAAGTTGATTATAGAAAATTCCAAGTAACTCATCATATTTTTTGTTAGAAAGATACATTTGCTCTTCAATAAATCCAAGATCATCCAAAATTCTTTGGTAAACTATAAACTGCTTTGTTTTTTCAAATACTTCATATCCAAGATATGAGGTTGGGGTTTGACCTGTATCAAAGTCACCATAATTTCTTTTTACATATTTCATTATAGTTAATTTTTCAGATTTTTTTGTGTCGCTTTCAGTATTTAAACTAATTAAATTAACCGCAGCTAGTTTGTCGTTTAAAAATCTATACTCAATAGCAACATCTTTTAACCTGTGGTTTGGGCAGACTTCATCAGCAACAGCAATGACCATGCTCAATTCATCTTCTCCAAAATTTTCCAGTGGCATTGCTGGGCCATACTTACCCTCTATTTTTGAAATATCCTCTCCAAAGTCTAGATCAAATTTACAAGCTGCGTGAGCATGAATTGAGAAAAGGAATATGAAGCTTATTAAAATAATTTTTTTCATAAACGTATATATTATTTTATTTTATTCATATTTTATTAGTTAATAAAACCTTAATTTTTAGGTAAAACTACCACACTTTCTAACGAAACTATCATTCTATCTTTTTCTTTTTCAGCTCCATAAATACCACAACCATAAACTCTGTAAGCAATACCATTCTTTGAAGCATCAGATGCCGTTAATTTAATGCTGGATCCGATTGCTTGTGTACTTGCAGCACCAATTCTCTCAATAAAGTACTCATAATAATAACTTTTCATTCTAACTGCTTCTTCTTTTTCAAAATCTTTTCCTTTATTTCTGAAGGTATTTTCAAGAATTACTCCAAGATTGAAACTGTGAGCCACTTCTTTTTTCGTGGTTTCATTCTTTATAACTCTCATCCTTTTTTTGTTGTCTGGATTATCTCTATCAATATCTCTATAGCTTTTAAAACAAGATGTACCTGTATTTATAAATTTTCGATCAATTGTTGATGTAAATTTATATTTAGCACCTGGATTATAGTTTTGCGCACTCATAGTTCCTAAAAAAGGAGAGGTATGATCTTCTGGTAAATTTGCTTTCGAAGTATCTCTAGTGCTTTTTCCATCCCATGGTCCACTTTTCTCATTTAAAATATATTTCTCACCTTGTAGAAGTGCCATCTCTGCGGCATAAAATGTTTGTTGATATTGATCACTGTTATTATTGCTTTGATGGTCACCCGATGAAATTAATATCAATGCCCCACCCATTAATGACATTGCCAATAGCAAAACTAATGACAAAACCATTGCAAATCCTTTTTCTGATTTTCTAATTATCATAGTCCCATATTTCTTGTGTGCGCTGATACAACTAAAGCTTCTCTTAAAAACTTATCTGTGAATTTCTTATTAGATTTTTGACCTAAAAGTCTAAATGGTCTTTCCTGCTCTTTTCTAAAAAACTCACCTTGAGATCTTAGAGATACCATTATATCAACAACTTTAATCTTGTTACTATCGCTAAGTGTTTTAGGAATTGGATTCATAACTTTACCCCTGCTATCAATTGGAATAAAAATTAATTCTTGAACGTAATCAACTACTAATTCGTCTTTATAAAGCAAGTCATCAGTTGATTGTGTTGGTGCCGTCCAGCTAGATCCATTCCATTCATATTTTGATTTATAAATAGCATATGCATTAATTTTTTTGCTTGTTTTTTTGTCTACAATATTTGATGCTTTACACTCGTAAACGACTTTGTATGTTTTATATAAAAAAACTGGTGGTTTAGCGTTAGGATTTTTAGGATCTCTAATTCTATCACCGTAAGTTATTTCAATTTTATCACAACCGCTACCTGGAGCTTTTGTAATTAAAATTGGAACGTAATTTGTTGGGGTTTTACTGACATCATCAAAATATCTAAAACCTGCAATTCTTATATCTCTCACTAACATTCCAATCATATCTCTTCCTGTCTGACTAATTTTTGCTCTATCAATTACTTGTGAATAACTATTATTAACTGCGTTGTAAGATGTAAACATAGCAGCCATCATTATCATTGAAATCACAACCCCAATAAGAATTTCAATTAGCGTTACTCCAGTTTCTGAATTAAATTTTTTCATCAGTTCATTTGGAAATATAAATATTTCTTTTTTCTAACAGGATCACCTTTCGCGTCTGTTCCTGTTGTTGGCATTAAAATTTCCATTCTGCCGATATAAGTTTTGTCCCAAATATCATCATTACGATAATCACAGTTTGGTCTACTCTTCCCATTTTCTTTTACGTTATTTCTACAAATCTCATAAACTTTTAATTTTTTTATGTCTTTAGTTGTTGTTGAGTTAATACTTGTTGGTTGGCATTTAATTCTGTCGCTTGATACTCTTAAATTCCATTTTTGGGTTTTATTATCAATTGCAATATCTGTACCTTTATAAGGATTACCTGTTATATTTTGTCTTTTTCTGCATTCTGCATTTTGCCAAGCGTAATCATTCTTATCCGTTAAGTTAGCTAGATGTTCATAAAGTTTATCATCACCTTTTTTTGAATTTGCATCTCCAATTAAATCTTCTGCTATCATAGCAGTTATATAATTAGATTTTGTTCTTTCCCCAGAAACATCAATTGATCTAACTGAATAATTGACCATCTGAAAAACCGCTATAAAACCTATTCCAACAATAGCCGTTGCAACTAAAGCTTCTAAAAGCGTTAAACCCTTTTCTTTTAATTTACTGTCTATTCCAATCACTTCCATTCCATTTAAATTTACTTACATTACCAAATCTTGACCATTTTACTAAATAGGCTGGTTTTTCAAGAGCCTTTCCTTTTGTAGGACATTTGTTTCCATTTTTTTTTGCGTTCTCATAAGTGCAAATAACAATGTAATTAGGAGTAGCGCTACCTTCAACAATGATGTTAACGTTACTTCCTTTTGAAAGAGCATTGGTTGCTTTATAATAATTTCCTCCTTTACCAAAACATATTGCAGATGTTAATAGAAAATGAACTGCAATTTTAGACTCGCCAATTACATTTTCCTCAGGATTGAAAATTTCGTAATACTCACTAAAATTTGTTCCCTCAATATTTTTACGTGGTTTACCAAAATCATCCCAATAACCTGATGAGGATACTGGACAATTAATTTGTCCATTCTGCAATTTTTGTTTGAAATTTTTATCTCCCATTCCCTTTGATACAAAAATTGAGCTTTCTTGGTTTTTAGAGCCTGTAAATGTTTGTACCATTAATTGGCTATAAGCTAAGTTTCCTCTTTGCGTTTGTGTTGCAATATTAGAAATCATGCTTGCAACTTTTTCTGTTGCAGCTCTTACTTTTCGTTCTGTGCTCCATTTTGAAAAACTTGGATACGCTACACCAGATATGATTGCTACAATTGCAATAACAACTAGCAATTCTAAAATTGTAAAACCTTTAATGTCCTGATCTTGCTGCACCTGGATCTATCTTACCCGACTTTACTAATTCCTCCAGTGATTTTTCCATAGTGATCATTCCATCACGCACAGCAGTTTGCATAATGCTTGGTATTTGGTGAATTTTTGCTTCTCTTATTAAGTTCTGAATTGGCGCAGTGCACTTCATGATTTCAAATGCACCAACCCTACCAGCACCATCTCTTGTTTTTAACAATCTTTGGGTAACTACCATTTTTAGTGATGTAGAAATTTGAGCTCTAATTTGTTCTTGTTGCTCTGGAGGAAAAACATCAATTATTCTATTTATTGTGCTTGGGGCACCACTTGTATGCAAAGTTCCAAAAACTAAGTGACCAGTTTCTGCAGCAGTAAGCGCTAAACTAATTGTTTCAAGATCTCTCATCTCACCAACAAGAATTACATCTGGATCTTCTCTTAACGCAGCTTTAAGCGCTGCTGCAAAAGATTGAGTTTGTTTTCCAACTTCTCGATGAGAAACAATACTTTTTACATCTTTGTGAATAAATTCTACTGGATCTTCAACAGTTATAATATTTGATGTTCTTGTTTTATTAATTTCATTTACGATTGCTGCAAGTGTCGTTGATTTACCCGAACCTGTTGGTCCAGTTACAAGCACCAGTCCTTTATGGAAATCTACTATATCATAAAGAGCTTGCGGTAGACTAAATTGATCCATATCTGGAATTTTACTTTCAACTCTTCTTAAAACTGCAGCTGGTCCACTAATCGTTTTATAAAAATTTGCTCTAAATCTTAATCCGCTTAACATGACTGCAGAGTCTAACTCATGAGTCTTTTCAAATTTTTCAGCTTCGTGTTCGTTACAATTCATTGAGATTAAATCTTTTAGATCTTGAGCTGTAACATTTGTACCTTCAACTTTTACGATTTCTCCAGTTTGTCGATATGCTAGTGGAGATCCCGCTCTAATATGAAAATCAGAAATTTTCTTATTATCTTTTGCTAACTGCTCTAATTTTTCAAACATTTTAATAGTTTATACTTTAGTACAATAAATTGTCATTAAATTACTAATAAATATTTGCAAAAACCCATTTCAGACACTTTGCTTGAAAGTTCGAGTATTAGTTGATTTAATGTAAATATATAATAATGGTTTAATATTATTACTTAATTAAAAAATGAAAAACCCTTTTGCTAATTTATTCAAAAAGAAATCTAAAGAAGGTGAACAAACACCCGTTCCAAAAAAAGAGGAAAAAAAGAAAAAAGAAAGTTTTTTAGGTAAGTTTTTTAAAAATAGGATTGGAAAATCTGCAGTTCAAGGAGAAGAAATTGTAGGTGTTGAACTTTCACCAACAGAAATTAGATTAGCACAACTAACAACTGATAAATCCAACAAATGGGTTTTAGAAAAATTTTTTATTCACCCAATTGAAGGTTTAGATAAAAGTGCTACTGTTTTAGATAATCAAGATAAGTTTGGAGACGAACTTAAAATTGCTCTTCAAAAATCTAAAATAACTACGACAAATGCTGCGATTGCTATTCCTGTAACCAGTGCAATTATCAGAGTTGTAACAGCACCTTTAATGACAGATGAAGAGCTGAGTAAAGCAATAGACACAGACTCTCTTTGGGAAAACCTTGTACAATTAACAGATAACTTAAATGATTATTCAATTTTTCATCAAGTAATAAATAGAGATAAAACCGCAAATACAATGGATATTTTATTCGTTGCATCCAAACTATCAGATATCAATAGTTATACAGCAATAATAAAGAAGGGTGGATTAAATGCAGTTATAATTGATGTTAAGTGTTTTGCTCTTAAATCCGCAGTCGACCAAATGAATCAATTAGCTGGCTCAATTGAGGATGCAAACTTAACTGCAGTTTTAGAATTTGGATTAGATGAAAACTATGTAATGATTTTGTATGAAAATAATCCAATCATCACAGATATATTTATAAGATCTCAAGATAGAAATACTCTTCAAAATTCAGATAATCAGGAAGAGATGGATGCTTTAGTTAGAAGATATGTGACCCAAGTTAAACAAGCGGTGCAAGATTTTGAAACAAAGTATGAAAAAAGAATTAGAAACCTGAAAGTAGTATCAAATTTAGAAAATGTAGAAACTTATCTTGGCACTTTTAGAAAAAATTTAACAAATACAGGATTTAATTTATTAGATCCAATTAAAGAAATAAAAGTTCCAGCACAACTAGAAGAGAGCGTTAAGTTAGATAATAGGTCTTATCTTTCAACTGTTATTGGATTGGCGTTTAGAAAACTTGATGTATTTGGATATTACAAATTTGTAACTGCTGTAAAAAATATAAATCTACTTCCTAATAGAGATAGCATGATAGCACAGAAAAAAGCCAAAGTATTTTCTAATTTTGCTTTCAAAGGCGCAATAGGAGTTATCGCAATAATTTATATAGTGTTATTTGGCCTTTCTTTTTGGCAAATAAATACATTGAATAAACAATTAGTTGGATATGATGATATTCTTCAAACACATGAACTTAGAACATTAGAAAAAAATAAAGTAGAAAAAGAATTAGCTTTAATTTTAAAATCTTTAAAAATTAGTAAATCAATAAAATCAAACAAAAAAGTGAGTTTTAGAGTTCTGGCTCAAATAGCCTCAGCTGTTCCAAAAAGAGTAAAATTCAATTCAATAGAATACAACGGATCAAATCAGATTATTATACAAGGTACAGCATCAAGCGACCAAGATATTTTAAAGTTAATAAGTAATTTAAATAATAAAAAACTAATAATGCAAGCACAATTAGCTACAATGACTTTACCAGATGGTCAAACTGCTGGAGCCCCAACAATGAAGGGATTTAAAATAGCTTGTATTCTGGAGAACGCATAATGGATTTGAAAAATATAGATTTAAAAAATATAAATGTAAGTGATATAGCTGCAAAGTTAAAAACTGTTGATAAAAAAACTCTTATTAAATTTGGAGCTGGTTTTTTTGCAATTATAATTTTTTTAATTGGGTATTACTTAATCTTAAATCCAATTGTTAAAGAGAAAAAAGCGTTATACGAAGACAAGGTTTTAAAAGAATCTGAAATCACTCAATTTGAGGATGAGATAATTACAAACAAAAAAAGATTAAAGAAACTAAAACCTCAATTTAAAGAAAGTTCAACATTGTTTCACTCAAAAGCTGAAGTTGAAGGATTGTATCAAAGCTTAAGTAGATTTGCAGGCATAAATGGTTTGACGATTTCAAAAATAGAAAAGAAAAAACCAAAACCTATTTTAAAACCTGGTGTTGCTCAACAAGCAGAAGAACTGTTAAAAAAATCTGATATCTCTTATTATCAAATACCTGTCGAATATGAGATAAAAGGTAACTTTTTAGGCTACATTAAATTTAAAAGATCAATTGCAAAATCCAAGAAAATGTTAAATAAGAAGAGGATGTTCCTTTGAATGATCCATTTGCTGGAAACGAAGGATCTAATTCATCTTTAAATCCTGAAACAGGAGAAGAAAGAGATCCAATGAGTTTATATAATTTTAAATTATCAGGATTAATATCAGGAGCAAATGCGAGCTATATAAGTCTTACAGATGCATCAGGGGATGTAATGACTATTACACTTGGTCAATATCTTGGGAAAGTAAAATTAATTGACTTAAGATTAACAGAAGCAATCTTTTTAAAAGAAGATAAATCATACATAATTATAGATTTTAATAACCAAATAAGAGAGGCAGATGAATACTAAGAAAATAATTACATCTGCATACTTAATAATATTAGCAATAATTTTAAATAGTTGTGGTCCAAATTCTAAATTTAATCAAAAATATAATAAACCTTTTAAACACAACACACCTTTAATTAAAAATGATATAAGACAAACAGGTCAAGCAGAAATTGCTAAAACCTTAGAAATGGGACCCAAGCCAGTTGATGGTGATGCGGTCAAATTAAAGAAAAGAAGAAAAATAACATCAGAAACACAGAGAAATTATCTTTTAATTCCTGAAAGCTACCCATTACTTAAACAAAGAGTAACTTTGAAATTTAAAAATTTAGATTTTAAAGAAACAATGAAAATGATGGGTAAAATTGGTGAAATTAATGTTTTAGTAGGAGATGAGGTTGCTGGTGCAATATCAGCTGAGTTAGTTGATGTGCCATGGGATAAAGCATTCCAAGCTCTTTTAGACATGAAAAATTATGCTTCTGACATAGATGTTAATAGCAATTTAATAAGAATTCACTCTCCTGAAACATTAACTGCACAAGAAAATTATAAATCTGAAAGAGCACAGGCAGTCAAAAATAAAGTAGAATTAGAAGATAGTGTTGAACCAATTATATCTGAAATTTTTAGATTATATTATATATCTCCTGAGTTAGCAAAAGCTACAATTGAAGAATTATTTCAGACTGGTTCAGGAGAAGCATCAACATCTCCTATAAAAATTACAGAAGAGACAGCCACTAGATCAATTATAGTCAGAGGTAAGGAAAGAGATTTAGATACTGTAGATAAAGTTCTGACAGAAATAGATATTAAAACTGAGCAAGTTCTTATTGAAGCATTTGTAGTAAAAGCTACTTCTGAATTTGAGAGACAACTTGGAACAAGACTAGGGGGATATTACCAAAGACAACAAGAGCAAATTGGTGGAGTTATTGGTACAACAAGCTCATCAGGAACTTTAGATGATACATCTGCTGCACTTGTTCAAACAGCTAAAGATAGTTTAACAAATTTACCTGCAATTGGAGCGACGAGTGGTATTGGAGTATTAAAAAGAACAGGATCGGCTGTATTAAAAGCTGAAATTACAGCTTTAGAAAAAACAGGTATAGTAGAGACAATTTCAAATCCAAAAGTATTTACAATCAACAATCAACCAGCATCGGTTACGCAAGGTAAAGAAATTCCTTACGAAACAACATCTGAAGGTACAACATCAACATCATTTAAAGAGGCAGCATTAAAACTTCAAGTTACACCTAGCATTATTGGAGATGGTAATGTGTTGTTAGACATTCAGGTAAATAATGATGATGCTGATACTTCTCAGTCAGAACCTCCTATAACTAAGATGGAAATTACCACGAAATTATTGGTTGCTGATGGAGATATTGTTGTAATTGGTGGAATAAAATCAAATAATGTGACAAAAGCAAATGAACAGGTTCCAGGTCTTGGAAATGTCCCTGTAATTGGTAATCTATTAAAATATAAAAAGAATGAAGACAATTTGGAGGAATTGCTTATATTTATAGCACCAAGAATTTTATAATGCTTAAAATTAGTA
>LUMI01000459.1_pt1 | contig 13436 bp, 10 predicted proteins | sample 729681 | NCBI WGS metagenome assembly LUMI01 (sample SAMN03860267, study PRJNA289734) | marine metagenome | biome: seawater column; feature: ocean; material: water; isolation source: Red Sea water column Station 34 - depth 10m | place: Saudi Arabia: Red Sea | collected 2011-10-15 | depth 10 m
GTTGGAATTATTATTAGCTATCACACTTTAGGGATGTTTCTATTTTCACCCATTCTCGGAAATTATGTAGATAAATATGGATACAAGAAATTTACATATGTAGGAACAGTAATTTTATTTATAAGTTGCTTAATTACTTTAATTAATTCTGGACCTACTGCGTTAAAAATAGGTTTATACCTATTAGGACTTGGATGGAATTTTAATTATGTTGCAATTAGTGCAGCTATTTCAAAATTTTCAATCAAGTACAGAACTCCTCTAAACATAAAAAGTGACTCTTTTGTTTTCTTAGGAAGTTTTGTAGCTCATACATCTTTAGGCTTAAGCTACTTGCTAATTGGATTTAAAGGCTTATCTTTTGTAGGAATTGCTGTAAGTGTTTTTTTATTTTACAATTTAAAAAATCTAAATAAGTTAAATATTGAATGAATAAAAATTTTTCAAAAGCTGAAAAAAGTTTGATAGAAAGTGATCCAAAATTAGGAAAAGTTATTGAAAATAACGGTCATTTACAATTTTCAATCAAAAAAATAGACCCGTTTAATGAGTTAGTAAATATTGTTATTTCACAGTTCATTTCCACAAAAGCTGCCAAAGGCATCAAAGAAAAAATGTTGAAGCAACTCAATGAAGAAAGTTTTAAAATTTTAAGTTTCAAAAACCTTACTGTCAGTCAAATAAAAAGCCTCGGATTAAGTAAAAACAAGGCTAAGTCTATTAAATCGTTAGTGTTGTTCTTTAGTCAAAATCCAAATTCTAAAAATCTCTATAGGCTGTCCGAGGAAGAACGATACGATAATCTAATTAAAATTTTTGGAATCGGTAAATGGAGTATTGAGATGTTTGAGATGTTTTGTGTTAGAAACAAAAATATTTTTTCTAGCGGAGATGCTGCTATTAGGGTCGCAATGGAAGAACTTAAAATGGTCAAAAAAACTAGCGATTTTGAAAAATATGATAAATATGCAAAAAAGTGGGACCCTTATAAAACTATTGCGTGCTTACATCTTTGGCAATTTATTGAATCTTAGGCTGAAACAAGCACATCTTTAACTGGATGTGGTATCGGGGTTGGCCTTATTTCAAGGGATTCATCTATATCAAAATTGTCAATATTTTGAACAAATTTGTAGATTACATTTTTGTAAATATAGCTTGCAAAGAACTTACCTAAACATGTATGAGCCCCTCCAGCAAATGGAAAATAAGCTTTGTTATGATAGTTTGGATCAATAAATCTATATGGATCAAAAGCATCTGGATTGTCCCAGTACCTATCATCGTGATGTAAAAGTAATGGACTTATCGTCACATAAGTGCCTGCTTTAAGTGGGTAACTCTGAATTTCGGTATCCCTTACAACATATCTGATTGAAAATGGCACAGGTGGATAATATCTCATAGCTTCTTTAAATATTGATTCCCCTACTAATCCATTCTTCAATGAGGAGATGTCAGAATGATTAACTTCATTTGCTTCTTTAATTAAGTCATTCCTGAAATCTACATTTTGAGACAAACTATAAATTGAATTTGTAAGAGTGATAGTTGTAGTGTCATGAGCTGCCAACAGTAAAAAAATCATATGTTCAGCTATCTCAAAATTTGTTAATCCCGCATCCCCTTTATTTGTATTTACTAATTCAGCAAATAAAGTCTTTTTACTGTCATCATTAATAAGTCCTGCTTTTGATTCAAAATAATCAAGCAAAAACTCACGTGCTTTGAGTCCTTTTTTCATTTTGGTAAATGGCAGTGGCCACCTTATTGCAGAAGTTGCAGAAGCAATTGAATCCATAAAAAGTTTGTTTAACTTTTCAGATTCGTCTTGTTTTACATCAAGAAAAAAAAGACTTAGAGAAATATCAAACATGAGCTGTTTAACAGATTGATACAAATTAAAGCTCCCAGCTTTCTTTAAGTTTTCTACCCATTGATTAATAATTGGTTGAATGATTTCTAAATATCCATGAATTGCATCGTGTCGAAAAGAATCTTGCAGTAAAGTTCTATGATATTTATGATCATCAAAATCTCTTAACATTAACCCATTTTCAAAAGTTGGTCCTAGTGTTACAGCCCAACCTTCTTTGGAAGAAAATAGATCGTCTTTATCTAAAAAAATATCTTTTGTAGCCTCTGGGGTTAAAAGTGCAATAAACTTTTCATTTAACAATGAAATCTGAAATACATCTCCATATTTTTCTTGCATTTCAGAAGTAAATTTAAGCGCATTACGTTGAAAAGGTAAAGAATGTCCAATTATAGGTAGGCTTGGAATTACTGGAACTGTCATGTAAATATTTTACAATTTAAAATTAAAGTTTAAAAAGAAAAAAGCATATTTCTATTAGATATCAAACTGCATCAAATCTTTACCAACTACAATTTCTCCATCAAAATGTTTAGCAATTCTCTCTACTAAGACATCTTCATCAAAAACAGGAGGTACAAAATGGTTTAAGACTAATTTTTTAACACTTGCATTACTGGCTAATACCCCAATTTCTTCTGGGGTTGTATGATAATCACTTATATTTTCAATCGTGTCCGATGACATTCGTACTGGATCATAATCCAAACCCACAAACACTTCATGTACTAAAATATCGGCATCTTTTGAAGATTTTTCTAGAACCTCACAGTATCGAGTATCTCCAGAAAAAATTATATTTTTTGGTCCAAGAATAAATTTATACCCAAATGCAGGATCAACAGGATGGTGGTCCACTTTTACACTTTCTATGGTTGCGTTATCAAGCTCGATTTTTAATTCATCATTAATTTCGGTAATTTCATATGCTAATCCCTCTACGTTAGGTCTTTTCTCCCATTCTTTTCGTAAATCTAATTCTTCTTTATAAGCTTCAAAGATTTTATCGAAATGGCTTTTTAGACCTTTTGGGCCAAATACTTTAAATTTAGTTTCTCGCCCAGTGTGCCACCCAGATATGAATAATTGATATAAGTCAACAATATGATCTGAGTGTAAATGGGTAATAAAAAAATAGTCTATTTCTCCTGGCTTTATTCCTGCTTCACTAAGCCTTTGAGTGACTCCCGAACCAGCATCAATTAAATAATTTGTTCCTTCATAGGACACTAAACTACTCGGTCCATATCTTAAATGACTTGGACTTGGACAACCTGTACCTAAAAGGGTCAATTTGTTCATATTATTAAACCTCTAGTGACAAGTTGCTTAAGACTACTTGCGGCCTCATGCCAGAACTTATGTCTGCCATAGCTATTTCAACTTTGACCGCAAATTCGTACATCTCTCTTGATATGTTCTGTTGAATGATTATTGAGTTAGTTAAATACTCAAGACAACTAACAATAAGTGAATTAAGAGTTAAAGATTTATCATCAAGATTATCAATGACTTTCTTACATTCGTTTACTAAAGCAAATGAGTGGACCAAATTACTTAACTCTTTTTTTTGGATAGTTAAAATATCTAAAATTTTTTTAAAAGACTGATTTCCATCAACTATTTCAAAATCTAAAAAATCAATAAAGTCTTCATCTGAATAATTAAACTTTATATCTTTATCAGTATCAACAAAAATAGTTCTACATCTACTTTTTATAGTTGAGAGAATCATATTGTTTGAATCATCTCTACTGTGAGACCAAAAATTCCCAGTAGACAGTATCAAAAATACACTTGTTTTTGATGGCTCTTCTATAGTCTTTAATAGTGCATTTGATGCTTCCTCAGTCAAAGATTTTAGTGGTGGAAATATGACGACCTTATATCTTCCCTCAATTGGAGAAAGATTATCTTGTGTTATAACTGTCCTAATATCTTCAACACCTAATGTACGAAGATTGTCAGATTCAACTATTTTTATATCTGGATGGGCATCTATAGATTCATCGTTAAACGCAATAAGGCCCGCAAATTTTTTTGCTTGTTTGATAAGTTCTCTTGACGAGTTTGAAAACAGAAGATAGGCATGGAATACGCCATCTAGTTCTTTTTCAAGTGATTTATTAAGCTTTGTCAATTCCTAACCAGTTACATATTTTCATCAAATTTTCTTCTAAATTTTTTTCAGCGTCTAATACCAAGAAGCTTTCTGAAAATTCTTTTGAAAGCCTCAAATATCCTTCTCTTATATTTTGAAAAAACTCTATTTTGTCACTACCAATTCTGTCAGCAACTTTTTGACGATCTAAGGAAACTAATGGATCAATATCAAGTAAAACAACTTTTTCTGGCCAGAAACCTCCAATAGCAATATCGTTTAATTGATAGATTTTTTCATAGCCTAATTCTCTTCCAACACCCTGGTAAGCAACAGAGGAATATGCACTTCTATCTGACAAAATTTTTATTTCATTTTGAATTGACGGTTTTATAAGCTCGTTTACTAATTGAGATCTTTGAGCACAAAATAATAAGGCTTCTGTGAGAGGGTCAACTTTGTAGTCATGGCTTAATAATAACTCCCTTATACCTTCACCAACTTTAGTTCCGCCTGGTTCTCTGACAATCTTATTTTCTGTTTTGTTCTCATCTAAAATTTTTGAAAGCTGTTCAATGATGCTTGACTTTCCAGATCCATCAATCCCTTCAAAAGCTACATAGTCACAATTCATAATGGTTCATCTTCATCAGTATCAAGGTTTAATCTTAACTTGTTAAAATTGGAATTTTCAAATCCAAAATCTTTAATTATCGTTCTGTACCCTTTAACAAAAGTAATCAAACCAGAAAGCAAAATAAACCCAGAGCTTATTCTTAAAACAAAAAGTACTCCATCAAACTCAAAATATTGATTTATAAAATTTGCGGCAAATCCAGAAATAAATAGTGAAAGTAGGATTGAGAGTCTACCAATTGTATAAAAATTACCAAATACTCTTCCTCTTAAATTTTTATCTGTTGTGCTTTGAAGATAACTTATGGTTAACAAGTAAACAGATCCTGATCCTATTCCTGAAATAAAAATAAAAAATAAGATTGTTGAAAATTCTGATGAGTTAAATGCAAATAAAAGTGAGAGGCCAGTAATTACCATACTTATACCAATAAAAAATGGAATTCTGCTAAACGAGGTTACAAAGTAACTTAAAATTACCATTGTAAAAATAATCCCAAACCCAAACGAAGCAATCATAAAACCAAAAGAGCTTTGGGTAAACTTAAGTGACTCTGTCAAGTACGTGTTTCCTAAAACAAAAAGAGCTCCTGCCCCAACAAGACTTAACGATATCGATGTTGTTACTGTTCTAAGTTCTTGAACAGAAAGAAAATAATTTAAGCCTTCCTTAAGATCACCAAGAACATTCGATTGCTTTTCTATATTTTTATTTGGAGAATCTGTTTTGAGATACAAAAGTAAAAATGATGAAATTAAAAAAGTGACCGAATCAATTACAAATATTACAGACCCATTCCAACCATTTCCATAAGAAACAATTTCTTCGATTAAAGAATTATCAGAAATTACACCAAAAGCTAATGAAGCTAGTGGAAGTGACGCGTATGTGCCTACTGTAAACAGAGAATTTGCTTTAACTAAATATTCATTGTCAACTACTTCAGGAACTACTGATTCTCTTGAAGGTTGTCTGATAAGGGAAAAAATTTCAGATAAGAAATTTATAAGAAAAAGTTGAATTAAGGTAGTTGTAAAAAAAAGTCCAAGAACTATAACCATTCTTGATAGATCACATATGATCATCACATTTTTTTTATTAAACCTATCAGCCAATATTCCTGCGAAAGATGACATGAGCGCAGGGATTATCCTTGCAACAATTGGAATAACAGCTGTCAGCTCAGAATTGCCGCCTTCAGATCCTAAATAACTTGCTAATGCGACAGAAGCAAATAATGTTGCCCAGTCTCCAAAGCTTGACAAAGTACCCGACCACCATAGAACTGAGAACTGAGATTTTGAAAATATTTTTATTGATTTCATTGCCTTATACCCATCCTAGTTTATGTTTAGAATACTTTTTTTCTTAAATCCTGTACATATGACAAAAATAGTGTTATCAATAAGGACATGTCAAAACCTTTAGTTATTGTTGAGTCGCCAACAAAAGTAAAAACTATTTCTAAGATTCTAGGTTCTGAATATATCGTTAAATCAAGTGTTGGCCACATAAGGGATCTTCCACGTAATGCTAAAGCTATACCTGCTAGCTATTCCAATAAGGATATCTTGTGGGGTGCTGTTAAGCCTAAGAATTTTGAGAATATATATGTAATACCTGAAGACAGAAAAGCAATTGTTAAAGAACTAAAAGACCTAGCAGATGAAGCGTCAGATGTATATCTAGCGACTGATGATGATAGAGAAGGTGAAGCTATTGCATATCATTTGATGGAATCACTTGAACTCAAAAGTGAACCCAAGAGAATTAAGTTCAATGAAATTACAGAAGCTGCAGTCACAAACGCAATCAATAATCCTGAAACTATTGATATTGGAAAATTTAAATCTTACGAAGCCAGGAGAACTCTTGATAGGATGATTGGATATGAAATTTCACCAAAAGTTAGAGATCTTGGAGGAGCATTCATCTCAACAGGAAGAGTCCAAGGTCCTGCTATCAGGTTAATTGTTGAAAGAGAAGAAGAAAGATTAAAATTTGTAAAATCAAAATATTTTGAAATCAAGGCATTATGTAAAAGTAATGATTATGAATTTACAGCAAATCTTAAAAGAGTTGGTGGAAAGAGGTTGGCTTCATCTTCGGATTTTAATGAAAATGGAAATAAGACTAGTAAGGATAAAAAATACCTTGATGAAAATGAAGCTAACGAAATTGTTAGCATATTAAAGAATCAAACTGCATCAATCTCATCCATTAAAGAGTCTTCACGGAGTGGTAAGCCTCCTAAGCCATTTAAAACAACAAGTTTACAATCTTCCGCTAGAAGTAATTTAGGTTTTCAGCCAAGAAAAACTATGAGTGTGGCCCAGCGACTTTACCAAGAAGGTTTAATTACATATATGAGAACTGATTCAATTAGGTTGTCAGATGTTGCAATTAAAGCCTCGAGAGCTTATATTAAGGATAATTTTTCTGAAAAACACTTACCTGATTCTCCAAATCTGTATGGTGACAGCAAAAATGCGCAGGCAGCGCATGAAGCAATTAGGCCTTCTGGTGAAAGCTTTACTACTCCTCAAGAATTACTGAAAACACATAAAGAAGACAGCGATGAGTACAAGCTTTACAGTTTAATTTTTAACACAACAGTCGCATCTCAGATGACTGATGCTCAAGGAATTACGAAAACTATTGAAATAGAAGCGAAAGAAAATACTTACTCTCCTTTAATTTTGGGAATCTCAGGGACAACTTGGACATTTGGTGGATATAGGGATTTAATTAAAGATTTGTCAGAGAAGTCTCAAGAGCTTCCAGACTTGAGAGAAAATGATGAAATAAAAATTATTGAATCAGAGAGCGAAGAAAAATATACAAATCCTCCCAATAGGTATTCTTCAACTTCACTTATTAATAAATTGGAGGAATTAGGTATAGGTAGGCCATCAACATATGTTTCAATTATTGAAAGTATTACTTCCGTATTTATTAATTCTGAATCTAGTCTGAAACCAAGAATTTTAGCTATAGCTTTAATCAATAATTTCATGAAACCTTATTTCAATCAATACATTGATTATGAGTTCTCAAAAACTATGGAAGATGATTTAGATTTAATTCTTGAAAGTAAAAATCCAGAGGAATCAAAAATTGAATTTCTCGAGAAATCTCATGAGACAATCAAAAGCCACGTTGAAGATTATGGTGTCCAAGACCCACTGGCTTTGACTACTGTAAAATTACCATTTGAATCACGGTACGTCGTAAAAACAGGAAGAATACAGGGGAAAATACCATATCCATATTTATTGAGAGATGATGATTTTAAGGTTGGATTACCCCCTGAGATAACCATAGAAGAAATAGAAGCTGAATATATAAGTGAGGTTGAAGCCCAACAAGAGAAAAGCTTAAAAAAAGAGAGAATAGTTGCAAAATGCCCTGAATGTTCTTCATCCATATTTATAAAACTTGGACCAAATGGAAGTTTTTATATACAACATGGAATAAAAGAAAAGGGTGTAAGGCAAGAAAAATGCGTTTATAAAAATTTAATTGGACCTATTTTTGAAGACGAAGATCCAGATAAATTAACAGAAGAAGAATGTATTAAAAGATTTTCACTATCAGCAAAAAATCCTAGATATGTCACATCGTTAAATGAATGGACTTATTCTGCAGCAGTTGGACCCTATGGAGGTTATGCAATGAAACAACGAGACAGAACGGTATTTGAAAATTCGGAATTAGCGGAAATGAAGAAGGATGAAATAAGAGAGTTGATAGAAAATGAAAAATCAAGAAAAATATCTAATATTCTTGGTGGTGAAATATTGAAACTTCCAAAAAGTGCAAGCAAAGAAAGTATGATTGATAAAATTTCTAAACATTTTGAACTTAATGAAAAAGATATAAAGACATTATCGAAAGACAATTTAGTTGAACTTGCCAAATCATTAGAGATTGTATTTTATAGAGGAAGATTCAGAATGAAGCCTGAGGATGCAACTAAAGATAATCTTATTAACAAAATTCTTTTTGAGAAAAAAAACAAACCACTTGAAAGTCCAAGAAAAGCTCTAACTGTTTCCCCTTCAGAAGTTCTTGAATTGTTTGGAGATACTGAATCTAGTTAGTGTTTATTTTGAATTTTTCAACTACAGATTCCCATGAAAAATTTTCTTCGACAAATAACTTTGAATTACTTCCAAATTCTTTAATCATGTCCTTGTTTTCATAGAAATATTTAATTGCATCATATATTTCATTTCTTGAACCAACGATAAAACCAGTTTTTCCAGGAATAATAGTTTCGAAAGCCCCTCCAGAACTTCCAACAAGAACTGGTAATCCATAGCTTGCAGCTTCTAAATAAACTAACCCGAGACCTTCATATTCTCTTCCAAAAAATCTAGATTTTGCAGGCATGACAAATAAATCTAAGTCTTTGTAAAAACTACCCAACGCATTTTCATCATCATCTGAGTAAAAATTTACTTCTTGAGATGAAATATCGGAAAGTTTTTTTAGATACTTTTCTAGTTTTCCATAACCGAAAATATTTAATGTAACTTCATATCCATCCATTTGTAAATCATTTAAAGAATCAATAACCCAATCAATTTTTTTTCTGGATACAAATCGACTACTTACTCCTACAATTAATTTTTCAGTTTCATTAAATTCTTTTTGATATTCATTTTTTTCTACACCTGCACCCATAAGTACAATCTCAGTTGAAGTAATTTCTTGTAATTTTCTACCTGTAAAGTAGCTAACAGTAAATATTTTTTCTAAGGATTCAAGTGATCTTCTAAATATTTTTTTGACAATTGGAATCGAATCAATCACATTGAATTCCGCTCCATGAATAATCATATACTGCTTCAATCCAAAATTTTTTAATTTATTAACCAAGTAGAACTGTGGATTGCTTGATGCGTGTAAAATTATTTCGATGTTGTGCTGATTAATTATTTGATTAATTTCTCTTAAATGAGTTCCACTACCATAGATAAACCTTGATTTAGAGTTAACAACATTAGGTCCTTCTGCCCAATTTGGGGCATATATTATTTTTTCAAATTCAAGATGGTCTTCAAAAGATTTTATGTAAGTAGAAATTCCACCTTTTTTTGGAAAATAATCATTCGTTATAACTAATGTTTTCATATCCTATTTTTCCTACATTATACGACCATAAAGAATATTTGTTGTCCTTGACCTCCAAACAAGATACTCCTAAATTATTCGGAATCGTAAATGATGAAGCAGCTTTTAGTTCTGGACAGTTTAAAAAAGTTGTAATTGCAGCTTTAATAGTACCGCCATGACTAGCAACTAACATTTTGGCTTTATCATAATCGTTTAGTAAATCTCTTACTCTAATGCCGGCATCATTCATTGACTCTCCATCTATTCCGTACTTAACTCTAAAGTTAATGAACAAGGACTGAATAAAATTTTCTCTATAATTTTCCATTATTTCTGATGTGCTTAAACCTTCCCACTGACCTAAGTCCATTTCAGCTAAAAGTTCAGTTGCGATTATATCTTTATCATCAACTATTAATGAGATAGTTTCAAAAGCTCTTTTAAATGATGAAGATAAATATAAATCATAATTTGAAAATTTACCTTTGAGTTCTTTTGCAGTTTCAACACCATATGTATTTAAAGGATTGTCAACATGACCCTGCCATACGCCTTGAGTGTTAGAATCGGTCTGACCATGTCTAATAAAAGTTAAAATCCTACTTTTATCTTTAGCTGGATAATCAATATATGAATTAGGTAGGTGAATAGCATCGTTGAATTTATTAACTTGCATTACAGAGTCTCTTTTTATAACTGTAGAAACGGATGTATTTTGAATATTGCCAATTGGATATGGATACTGATTAAACCCTAGAACTAACCCTATAGCTGTACCAATAAAGAAACCATGTGTAACTACTATGCATTCAGAGTCTTCATCAATATTTTCAAAAATATAATCAACCTCTTGTTGGACTCTTGTTTCTTTTACAGACTTTCCTGTGAAGTCTCCAACATTTATTTCTCTTAAATTCTCTCTTACCGTTGGTGAATCTGATAAGAAATAAGCAGTTTCTTTTGCTCTAGCCAGATCTGAGGTGAAAACTGTTTGATTTTTTAAATTTAACCTATCTGACAAAAGCTTGGCTTGAGCTTTTCCAATTTTACTTAATTTTGTATTTGTATGACCCTGCCAAATTCCATCTTTATTTTGCTCTGTTTCTCCATGGCGAACAAAATGAACTGTTTTCAATTAAATTTTAAAACGCAGAAGCAAATATCAGACTTACTATAGTCATAACTTTGATAACAATATTCATTGCCGGACCAGATGTGTCTTTAAATGGATCCCCTATAGTATCTCCAATTACTGCAGCTTTATGTTCTTCAGATCCTTTACCAGCGCCGCCACCAGCTTCAATATATTTTTTTGCATTGTCCCATGCTCCACCTGAGTTAGCCATAAATATTGCAAGTAAGAACCCTGTTACTAAAGCACCAGCTAAAAAGCCACCAAGAGCTTCTTTGTTCCAGAAACCAATAATTAAAGGCGATACAATTGCAAGACCGCCTGGAAGAAGCATTTCTTTTAAAGCTGCTGAAGTTGCAATATCAACACATTCTTCATATTCAGGAGTTACACCTTCTTTTCCTTCACGCAATCCAGGTATTTCTCTAAATTGACGCCTGACTTCTTCAATCATTTTAAATGCAGCTCTTCCTACTGCATTAATTGTCATTGCAGCAAATAAGAAAGGAAACATTCCACCTAAAAATAATCCTGCTGTAACTTCTACTTGCGTAATATCGAGTTCAGTCAGGCCTGCGCTTTGCACAAATGCAGAGAATAAAGCTAATGCTGTTACAGCAGCAGACCCAATTGCAAATCCCTTTGCAATGGCAGCTGTTGTGTTTCCTAATGAATCGAGTTCATCTGTAGCTTTTCTAACTTCAGGATCAAGATGTGCCATTTCTGCAATACCACCTGCGTTATCTGCAATAGGACCATAAGCATCGACTGCAACAGTTATTCCGAGTGTTGCCAAAACACCAATTGCTGCAACAGCAACGCCATAAATTCCCCCAGACTCTCCTAAAGCCCATGCTCCAGATGTGTAAGCTCCACCAACACCAATAACAACTACTATTACAGAGAATGCAGCAGATCGCATTCCTTCAGAAATTCCAGATAAAACTACTGTCGCTGGTCCAGTTTTAGCTTGATCTGCAATATTTTTAACAATTGAATAGTGGTCAGAGGTAAACCATTCTGATATTTGACCAACAGTAATACCAACGAGCAAACCGATAATAACTGATATAAACAACCCTATTGGGTTTTCAGAAAAATCAGCAAACATCGTATCTGATAGAAAATACACGCCAATAGCAGTTATCCCTGCAGCTGAGTAGGTTCCTCTGTGAAGTGCTTGAGCTAATTTGCCTTCCTTAGGTACTACAAGAAAAGAGGAGACAATAGATGCCAACATACCAATAGTTCCTACTGCTAGCGGGAAAAATAGTAGCGAAGGCAAAACATCAGTTCCAGCAAATACAATTGCTGCATAAGCTAATGGTGCAACTAGAGATCCAACATAGCTTTCAAAAAGATCTGCACCCATTCCTGCAACATCACCAACATTGTCTCCAACATTATCTGCAATTGTTGCTGGGTTTCTTGGATCGTCTTCGGGTATTCCTGCTTCTACTTTTCCAACTAAATCAGCACCAACATCCGCTGCTTTTGTATAGATACCGCCACCGACTCTGGCAAAGAGAGCAATTGAAGATCCACCTAAGCCTATTGCAGCTAAAATATCATATCCATTTTCTAAATCCATTATGTCGATAAATACCCAGTAACCTAATGCCACACCAAGAAGGCCTAGTCCAGCAACAGAAAATCCCATTACTGCTCCACCTCTGAACGCCACTGGTAAAGCTTTGAGTGTACCTCCGTCTCTTGCAGCTTCTGTAGTTCTACCGTTAGCAGCTGTTGCAATTCTCATTCCGATAAATCCTGCTAGTGATGAAAAAAGAGCACCTCCGATGAATGCTATTGCTCCATATGGATAGCCCCAATCTGTTAAGGTTGAAATTAAAACTGCAAGAATTACAACAAAGATACTTACCCAGGAATATTGTCTTTTAAGAAATGCCATTGAGCCTTTTCTTATCGCATCAGATAGGCTTTGAACTTTACTGTCTGTTACCTCTATTGAAAGTATTCTGTTTGCAAAATATGCTGCTAGACCAAGACCGAGTAAAGCTGCAATGATTGAACCTTGGTAGTTTAATAACATTTAATTTTCCCCTTTTTTGAACAAATTAATAATAATAAAGTTTAATTATTTTGTAGCAAAAAATTACTCTACTACAGGAGTTTCGAACCTTTCATCATCATCTCTCTCAGATAAAGGCACTTTTTGCAGTATTCTATTAAGCAATATAGGCGCGATAACTGTTGTTACTATGACCATCCAAATAATTATTGAGATAATATCACCTGTAATTATGTCTGATAATGTGGTTGTAGCTACAGCAACAAATATCAGCCCAACCTCTCCTCTTGGAGACATTCCAATTCCAATTAAAGAAGTATTTAATCCTTTGCCCATAGCTCCTAGAGCTGAAACATATTTACCAACAAGCGCTAAAAGACTTACCAACATTCCGTATAAAAATACATCAAGAGAAGCTAAAGTTTGAATGTTTACTTCTGAACCAATATATACAAAAAATATTGGAACGAGTAAAAAGTTTAGAGGCTTCATCTCATCTCTAATTCTATGAGTCATGCCTGATTCACCAGCAACTAC
>LUMI01001670.1_pt1 | contig 13389 bp, 14 predicted proteins | sample 729681 | NCBI WGS metagenome assembly LUMI01 (sample SAMN03860267, study PRJNA289734) | marine metagenome | biome: seawater column; feature: ocean; material: water; isolation source: Red Sea water column Station 34 - depth 10m | place: Saudi Arabia: Red Sea | collected 2011-10-15 | depth 10 m
GCCTAATACTTATTGCAACATAAGACATTCCTAAAACAAAAATAACTGGGAAAATATAATAAACATTAAGTGAACTTAAGCCGGGCTCTGATATAATTAAGATCCCTATAAAACCTATAAATACAGCTAACCATCTAAAGTAACCTACTCTTTCACTTAAAAAAAAAATTGAAAAAATTGTTGTGAATATTGGAGCTGCAAATGAAATGCTTACGACAGTTGCTAAAGGTAAATTTCTCAATGCTGTAAATATTGAGAGTAAAGCAGCTAAGCCAAAAAAACATCTTGAAAAATGTAATAATGGTCTTTTGGTATAATAAAAGTCTCTAATTCTTTCTTTTGGAATAACAAAATAATAAAGCACTATTCCAAAGAAACCTCTGAAGAATATTACTTGACCTAATGGATAGTTGTCTGACCACTTGACTATTAAATCCATTATAGAAAAGGCACAGACTGACAAAAACATGTACAAAAAGCCTAATTGATTTTTAGACAACATAAGTTAACTTTAGATAAATAAAATTAATAATCAATGGAAATAGCAGTTTTAGCTTGTGGGTGTTTTTGGGGTCCAGAAATCAAGTTCGGTAAACTTGAAGGTATTTACAGAACAGAGGTCGGATATTGTGGAGGAAACAGTTCAAAAACTTCATACGAAGAGGTTTGTACAGGTACCACAAATCATGCAGAGGTAGTTAAATTAGAATTTGATCCAAATAAAATTTCATACGAAAAAATATTAGAATTTTTTTTTCAGATACATGATCCAACAACACTAAATTCTCAAGGACCAGATTTTGGAACTCAATATCGAAGTGAAATATTTTACTTAAATGATAATCAAAAAAATATTGCTGAAAAAATCACAAAAAAAATTAATGAGAAACTTTCGGGAAAAGTAGTAACTAAAATATCATTATTGAAAAATTATTGCATAGCTGAAGAATATCATCAAAAATATTTAGATAAAAATTAAATGAGTTTAGTTTCTACTGAATGGCTTCAGAAAAATTTAAATAATGTTAAGATAATTGACAGCTCTTGGCATTTACCAAATACTAAAAGAAATGGCTATAAAGAGTATTTAAAAAATCATATAAAAAATTCTTTGTTTTTTGATATAGATACGTATTCCAAAAAGAATACTGACCTACCACACATGTTAGTGGATATAAACGAATGGGAGAAAATTGTTTCAGATATGGGGATAGAAAATAGTGATGAAATAGTTATTTATGATAATTCTGATTTAGTAAGTTCATGTAGATGTTGGTATAACTTTTTATATTTTGGGCATAATCCTAAATTTGTTAAAATTTTAAATGGCGGCTTTAAAAAATGGATGAATGAAGGTAGGGAAGTAACAACTGATATTGAGAGAGTGAATAAAACTAACTACCAAGCAAAAGAAAAAAAAATACTAGTAAAAAATAAAAAACAGATCGATGAAAATATTCTAACAGCTGAATTTAAGCTTATAGATGCAAGAAGTCTTAATAGATTTAAAGGTATAGAAAAAGAACCCAGGGAAGGTTTAAGATCTGGATCAATTCCAAATTCATTTTGTTTGCCTTTTAGTAATTGTATAAACAAAGATACAAATGAATTTTTAGACGTATTAAAATTAGAGGAAAAATTTAAAGAAATACTTAAAGATATTAAAGACACCAATATAGTATTTACTTGTGGATCTGGAGTGACAGCTTCTGTTCTAGCTTTCGCACTATCTTTAATTAATGATAAATATTCACCAAAAATTTATGATGGATCTTGGAGTGAATATGGTAAATATCCTTCATGAAATTATCTAAAAAAATAACAATATTTATATCTATAATATTTATAGTTATCTTTGGAATAATTATAGCAAGATATTTTGTAGGTAAACATTTTGAAAAAAAATTTTCACAAAGGCCGCCTCCAGGTGTAATTATAGAAGTAGTTGATAACTCTCAATTTTTTGAAAAAATTGAAACTTTTGGGACTGCTGTAGCACTTAAAACGAAAAACTATAGGGTAAAAAAGGAAGAGATTAAAAATCAAAATATAAAATTTGGTAAACTTATAAAAGAAGGTGAGACAATATTTATAATTAATGATGAAAAGGTAAAAGCACCATTTAAAGGAGTTTTGGGTAAAAGAGAAATTGCACAGGGAGTTTTGGGAACAGACTCATTTATACTTACTTTGGATGATATCTCTTCAATTATGTTGGATATAAAAGTACCTGAAAGTTATTTATCTATTTTAAAAACAGGCTTGGAAGTTAATATAAAATCAGATTCATATAAAAAAAAATTTAATGGAGTAATAGAATCTGTAAGCTCAAGAGTCGATCCAAATACAAGATCCGTTCTTTGTAATATTAAGGTTAAAAATCCGAAACTTGAATTAATTCCAGGTATGCTTTTAAATGCAGAAATAATTTATAATAAAGTTGATGCAATTGGAGTTTCAGAGTCATCAATACTAGTTCAAGGAAAATCTAATTTTGTATACAAAGTTTTAGAAGATAACTCAGTTGAGAAAATTGAGGTAAGTGTAGGAAAAAGAAGTTACGGAAAAATTATGGTTTTAGAAGGATTAAATGTCAATGATAAGTGAGCTTAATACTTGTTATTTTTGGACTTGTAGTTTTTAACGAGATACCTACAGATGAGCTCCCAGATGTGGAAAGACCAATTGTTACAATACAAACCAATTACCAAGGGGCATCAGCAGAAATAGTTGATACTCAAATAACTCAAAAAATTGAAGATAGAGTTGGAGGCACACCAGGCCTAATAAATATTGAGTCAATGAGTGAAGATGGATCATCAAGAATTGAGATGACCTTCAAGTCAGATTTAGATTTAGACAATGTTGCAAATGATGTACGAAGTTTTGTTGCAAGAGTAGTTGATGAACTTCCCGAAGAGGCAAGTGCGCCCGAGGTCTACAAGCAATCTGCTGGATTTAGAACAACTATGTGGATGAGTTTTAGTTCAGATTTTATGTCTGATATGGAGTTAACCGATTATGCTGATAGGTACTTAACTGATTACTTTGCAACTGTAGAGGGCGTTGGAAGAGTTAGACTAGGAGGAGAAAGAGAAATATCTTTAAGAATATGGTTAGACCCAATAGCGTTAGCTGCAAGAGATTTAACGACACAAGAAGTTGAACAGACTTTAAGATCTGAAAATTTAGAATTTCCATCTGGAAGAATAGAATCAAAAGATATAGATTTAACCATTAAATTAGAGAATGCATACGATAAAATTGAAACCTACAAAAATTTACCACTAAAAAAATCTTTTGACGGATCAATTACAAAATTATCAGACGTTGCAAGAGTCGAATTTGGTCCTGTCTCTACAAGAACTGTTTTCAAAGGTAACGGTAAACAGGTAGTTGGAATTGGTATTTATCAACAATCAGATGCTAATACCATTAAAGTTGCAAATAGATTAAAAAAGAAAATAAAAGAAATCCAACCAACACTACCCGATGGGACATCATTGGAAGTATCTTTTGATAGAAGTAACTATATATCAACAGCTATTTATGAAGTTTACAAAACCCTTGTAATAGCATTAATTTTAGTGACCATAATTATATATTTATTTCTAGGTAATATTAGAGCTTTAGTAGTACCAATTATTGCTTTACCAGTTTCATTAATATCTACTTTCTTAGCAATTTACTTTTTTGATTTTTCTATAAACTTATTTACTCTTATGGCATTAGTTCTTGCTATTGGAATAGTTGTAGATGATGCAATTGTTATGCTTGAAAATATTGTTAGACGAGTTGAAAAAGGAGAAACATCGCTTGTTGCGGCATACAAAGGTTCAAAACAGGTGTCATTTGCGATTATAGCAACAACATTAGTTTTAGTTGCAGTATTTATCCCACTTATTTTTATTAAAGGTTTAAGTGGTACTTTATACACACAAACAGCTGTGACTTTATCTTTTGCAGTAATTATATCTAGTTTTGTAGCTCTATCTTTAAGTCCTATGATAGCAAGTAAAGTTTTGGTTAAAAAAAATATAAAATCAAAAGTTTCTCAAAAATTTGAAGTAAGTTTAAATAAATTTAGAGATTTTTATAAAAGAACATTATTGTTTTGGCTAAAAAGAAAAAAAGAAATAATAATTTTTCTAATAATCATATTATTTTTAACTACTTCTGTATTTTTATACGCTCCAAAGGAACTAATGCCAAAGGAAGATAGAGGGGCATTTTTTGTTATTATAAAAGCTCCTGAGAGTTCCGGTTTTGAATATACGTCAAGTAAGTCTCAGGAAATCGAGGGATTTTTATTACCTGAGGTGGGAAAAGGGGAATATAGAAGATTGCTTTTAAGAGTGCCCGGATTCGGAAAAAGTTCAACACAAGTGAATTCTGGTTTCATTATTGTTTTGTTAGAACACTGGGATAATAGGAAAAGAGATGGTCAAAGAATAATGATGGAATCTTTTAGAAAAATTTCAAAAGTTCCAGGTGTATTAGCTTTTCCAGTTATGCCACAAGGTATTAGAACAGGAGGGGTGCAAAAACCTGTACAGTTTGTTTTGTTGGGAAATACTTATGAGGATTTAATAAAATGGAAAGAAGTTATAAAAAATGAAGCTAGAAAAAATAAAAATTTAATTAATGTTGAAGATGACTTTAATCAAACTAAAGCAATTTTAAATGTAAAAATTGACCAAGAAAAAACTTCAGATTTAGGCGTTTCTACTTTGGAAATAGGTAGGTCAATAGAAACAATGTTTGGTTCAAGAAATGTAACCAAATTTACTAAGGATGGTCGTGAATACGATATAATATTACAAGGTGATATAAAAAATAGGAAAGAACCATCTAACCTAGCAAAGGTTTATGTAAGATCAAAAAATACTGGTAAGCTTGTTTCAATATCTAATTTAGTATCTCTTGAAGAAGAAGGTATAGCCCCAATATTATCAAGATATAATAGACAAAAAGCAATAACCATATCAGCTAACATTGTTGGAGACTATTCACTATCTGATGCACTTAATTTTCTCGAAAAAACAACAAATGATAATTTCCCCTCTGCTAGAATTGCTTATAAGGGCGAAAGTGAAGAATTGAGAGAAACAAGTTATCAAATATATTTAATATTTGCTTTAGCTCTTTTGACTGCATACTTAGTAATGGCTGCTCAATTTGAAAGCTTCAAACATCCATTTACAATAATGTTAACAGTGCCACTTGCAATTTTTGGGGGAATATTGGGCCTTCTAGTCGTTGGCAGTTCAATCAATATCTTTAGTCAAATTGCATTAATAATTCTTATTGGACTTGCAACTAAAAACGGAATTTTAATTGTTGAATTTGCTAATCAGCTTAGGGATGAAGGAAAAGATATTGAAAAATCTATTATTGAGTCTGCAAATATAAGATTAAGACCAATTTTAATGACATCAATATCTACTATAATAGGTGTATTACCTTTAGTCTTTAGTAGTGGACCAGGTGAAGCAAGCAGATTAACGGTAGGAATTACAATTTTATTTGGTATGATTTTTTCAACTTTCTTTACTCTATATGTTATTCCAACAATTTATTTAGCAATTGGTAAAAATACTAAAAGTATTAATCACATTGAAAAAGAACTTAAAAAACAATTAGATTAAAATATAATATATTTTTTTTTATTTAATCTTTTTTCACATTTGTTCAATTGAATTTTATATCTATCTGAATGCGCTTTTACTTTTTTTGCTAAATTAATAACGTTTAAAAGAATCTTTCATTGAGATTTTAAGTAATTTAGAGGATTTCGAAGTGTACCATCCTATAAAATCAACGCTATCCTTATACCTGGTTCTTAAAGCCAATGGGTTATTTGTCTCTTTTTTATATTGTTTCCATGTACCTTTTACAGCTTGAGAGTAACCAAAAGAACTAGACGGTCTTTTAAAAGGAATTACTTTAAAAATTTTTTGTCTTTTAGGTTTTGCCAACCAATCAAAATCGGACTCCATTTTTATTATTGCAAGTTGTATATAAATTGGGGTTCCCCACTTTTTTTCTGTTTTTTTTGAATATTTATACCAAAGGTATCTTTCAGAGAAAATTGAACAACCGCTTTGAGTATTTTTAGGAATCGATGAGCAAGATGTTAACAAAAAAGAAATAAATACTAAAAAAATTATTTTACTTTTTAACATTTTTTCTCCAGTCCCAAGGCATATCAAATGTACCTTTCCATAGCCCAAGTTCCTCCCTTTTAGCCTCTCTTTCAGCACTTAAATATTTTTTTGAATATTTTTTATAAGCTACTGCATAGCCCAACCTAACCATCCTAGAATTAATATTAATTTTATTTTTATAACAAGTTCCTAAAATTCTATTATATCTATCAATTCCCTCGACTTTGCATCTAATGTTATAATTTTTAGTATAACCCTGTAGTTTTTTTTTTGAAATTTCTCCACACTTATAATTTTTATTAAATGAAAAAATAAATATGCTTAAGAAAGTTCTTTGACATAATTGTTTCATTTCAGGAGCATCTATTCCATGTAGTCGGATTTTCTTATTATCAATTTTTAAAGTGTCGCCATCAACTACTACCGCGGTTCCTTTAATTATTTCACTATTTGCAGGAATTACGAAAAATAAAAAAAATACAATTTTAATTAATAGATTTTTTTGCATAGAAATAAACAAATAAAAAAAGATATATAACTATTACACCCAAAAGATTTCCATTTAAATCAGAAAATTGGAAAGATCTGTTTGGAATAAAAATATGTAAAAACTCTAAAATTATTGAGGATGAAAATAAATAAATAGAGATTTTTTTTAAATTATCTTTATAAAACAAAAATAATCCAAAAAATGAAATAAACGCAAATGCAAATGTATGATTTGAGGAAAAATCAAAGATACTAAAACTAAAATCGTTTGTTAATTGAGGTTGTTTATTTAAATCACCATAAATTATTTTGCCCAGTATACTGCCGGGAAAAATATATAAAATGATGAATATTAGATTTACTAAATAAAAAAATAATTTTAACATGCTTATTAATTAATATAATAAATAAATTAATGAGTCATTTAATTTTAGTTAGACACGGACAAAGTGAATGGAACCTTCAAAAAAAATTTACAGGTTGGGTGGATGTTGATCTCACACCTGAAGGTAAATTAGAAGCATGTAAAGCTGGGGAGTTGATTAAGGATCTAAATATTGAAATTAATTATTTCTATTCATCATATCAAAAAAGAGCTCTAAATACTTTAAAGTTAATATTAAACACTATTAGAGATAAAGATGAAATGAAAAAAAAATTAGGAGAAAAAAAGATTCATGAATTTAGACGGTCGTGGGATTTAAGGCCAGATCCATTGAATAGAAATAGTCCATATCATCCTATCAATATGGCAATCTATAAAAGTTTAAAAAAAGAAGATATTCCAGACACTGAGTCTTTGAAAGATACTTTTGATAGAGTAGTTAAATACTTTAGAAACAACATCCAAGATAAAATCGATAAAAATAAAAATGTACTAATTTCAGCTCATGGAAATTCTATAAGATCTCTTTGTAAATATCTTTTTAATTTAGATAATAAACAAATTACCAAACTAGAAATTCCTACTGGGAATCCCCTCTTGATTCAATTTGATAAAAATAAAAAAATTTTGAGTTGTGAATATTTAGATAGTGATAGATCACAAGATTTAATTGTTTTTTAATAAACTTTCATAGACTTTAATATCAGTAACATGGATAAATTTATTTTTACTTTCAAAACCAAATAAATTATTTTCTTTGATTAAAGTATTCCAGACATTATTTATTGAAAATTTACTATTTGAAAAATTAGATAAAATTTTTTTATTCAGAATTTGGCACCCTGTATAAATAAAATCTCTTGGATTTTCTCTGCTCAATTTATTTATATTTAAATTAAAATCGCCATTTAAATTTTTATCGAAACTTAAATTTTTGTGAACAGTTAATAATATATTTTTGATGCTATGATTAAAATAAAGTTTCTCCATTTTTTTTATATATTCTAAGTAATTTTCATCCCAAAAAGTATCAGGATTTAAGACTAAAAAATCTTCCTCATCTAAGTTTTTAGTCATATTAAAAATTCCACCACCTGTATCTAAAATTTTCTCACCATCGTTAATAATATCTATTTCTAGTTTAAAGTTTTTATTAATTAAAAAATTCTCAATTTTTTTAGGTAAATAAAAGGTGTTTAATTTTACTTTTTTTATATTTAATTTTTCTACTAGATTTAAGGTATGTTCGAGTAAAGTTTTATTAAACAATTCCAATAATGGTTTTGGTTTATCAAGTGTTAAAGGGTTTAGCCTTTTTCCAAAACCAGCACATAATATGATAGCAGTTTTAATTTCCATATTTATTTCTAATTTTTTTTGGAAAATATTTGTGAAGAAAAATTATAAGATCTTTCAATAATTCGTTATTTTGGCATCTCAAATCTATTAATCTCCATGTGTAAGGTATTAATTTTAAATATAATTTTTTGTTATCTCTTTTTGCTAATCTAGTAAATATTCCAATTATTTTAAGATTTCTTAGAACATCATAAGCTTGATTGCCTATGACTGCATCTTGAGTATCAATAAAAGCTAATTTATTTTTAAAATACATAAGATTCGATACATGAAAATCTCTATGCACAAAAGTATCATTTTTAAGTTTCAATTTTTGTAGCAGATTTTTAATTTTTGTGACTAATATTTTATTTATTTTAGATTTATTTTTTCTTACATTTTCAGGAACATACCAGTCACAAAATAGTTTTGCTTCATTGAAAAGCATTTTATTACTATAAGTAGGTATTTTATAAAGCTGATTTTGAAAATTTTTTATTTTTTTTGTTTTTATCCCTTGCATTTTAATTAATAAGTCAATTATTTTCTCAAAAGTTGAAAATTTACTTTTTTTTCTTTTTATAACATCAAGCGCTGTTTCCTTTCCCAAATCCTTTACTTCAATAAAATTATTTTTGTATTCTTGATATATTAATTTAGGAGCAATAAATTTATTCATGATAAGAATTTTATTTATAGCATCGTAAATTAATAAGTTTTTTCTTTTTTCTTTTTTTGAGAAAATAATAATACTGCTTTTTGATTTTATTTTTTTTCTATAAAACTCTCTGAACGAGGCATCTCCTTTTATTTTATGAAGTTTATGGCTTATTTTTAACATTAAATATATGACCTTTTTTTTTGTTTCTAAATTCTAAAAATCTTTTTTCTGACTTAAAATTGTATTTAAAGAAAAGGTTATAATTATTGCCAATCTTTTTTTTGATTTTTTCTGGCCATTCAACAAATGTGAGAAAATTTTCTGTGTTTTCAAACATCCCTATATTTTTGATTTCTTCAGAATTTTTTATTCTAAATAAATCATAATGTCTAATTTTTATATCTTTGATTTCATACTCATTTAAAATACTAAAAGTCGGTGATGTAATCTCGCTTAATTTAATTTTTTTTTCTTTTTCTAAAGAATTAATCAAATATCTTACGAATGTAGTTTTGCCTGCTCCTATATCTCCATACAAAAAAACTATATCACCATGTTTCAATACTTTTGAAAATTTTTTAGCAATTTTAGCTGTTAGGCTTTCTTTTGATATTTCTATTTTGCTACCACTAGTAGCGATATGCATCTGGTTTATACGGACCTTCTGGTTTAACGCTTATATAATCTGCTTGGTCTTTTGATAAAGGAGTTAATTTAGCTCCAACTTTCTCAAGATGTAGCCTTGCAACTTTTTCATCTAAATGTTTAGGTAAAACATATACTTTATTTTCATATTTGTCCGAATTATTCCAAAGTTCAATTTGCGCTGTTACTTGGTTTGTAAAAGAAGCACTCATTACAAAACTTGGATGACCAGTTGCACATCCTAAGTTAACCAATCTTCCTTCAGCTAATAAAATAATTCTTTTGTTATCTGGAAAAGTAATTTCGTGAACTTGAGGTTTTATTTCATCCCACTTGTAGTTTTTAAGAGCCTCTACTTGTATTTCATTATCAAAGTGTCCAATATTACATAATATTGATCTATCTTTCATCGCTCTCATATGATCTGCTGTTACAATATCTTTATTGCCTGTAGCAGTAACAACGATATCTGCTTGTCCAATCATTTCATCCATTAAAACAACTTCATAGCCTTCCATAGCTGCTTGAAGAGCACAAATAGGATCAGTCTCTGTTACCATAACTCTTGCGCCACTCTGTCTTAAAGAAGCTGCACTTCCTTTTCCAACATCACCAAAACCTGCAACAATAGCGACTTTTCCTGACATCATTACATCAGTTGCTCTTTTAATTCCGTCAACTAAGCTCTCTCTACATCCATATAAGTTATCAAATTTAGACTTAGTAACTGAGTCGTTTACATTGATTGCTGGTACTAAAAGTGTTCCTTGTTCTTCCATTTTTTTCAAAGCTAAAACACCAGTTGTAGTTTCCTCACTTAAGCCTTTTATATCTTTCATTAAATTTTTATAATCTTTGTGCATTAATGCAGTTAAATCACCACCATCATCCAAAATCATGTTTGGCTTCCAGTCCTTTTTACCTTCAATTGTTTGTCTTACACACCACCAATATTCTTCCTCCGTTTCACCTTTCCAGGCGAAAACTGGTATTCCAGCTTTTGCGATAGCGGCGGCGGCATGATCCTGCGTGGAAAAGATATTACATGATGACCATCTAACTTCGGCTCCTAAATCAACAAGAGTTTCTATCAAAACAGCTGTCTGGATAGTCATATGTAAGCATCCTAATATTTTTGCACCCTTAAGAGGTTTTTTACCTTTGTATTCTTTTCTTAAAGCCATTAATCCTGGCATTTCTGTTTCTGCTAATGAAATTTCTTTTCTTCCAAATTCTGCTTCGGATATATCTTTAACTTTATAATCGGTCATAAGGTGGAATGTTTAACAACATATTATTGATTAATCAACTTTACTTTAAGCATTTGGGAAAATAATCTCAATTTTAGCACCTTTTTTGTTCAAATTATTCCCTGCGATGATTTTCCCACCATGCAAATCTATTAAATTTTTTACAATATTTAAACCCAAACCAGAATGTTCACCAAATTTTTCAGGTCTGTTACTATAAAATCTTTTAAATATTTTACTTGTATCTTTTTCCTTAAATCCAATTCCCTCATCGATAACATCTAGTGTAATTTTTTTATTTTTATCTTTGCTTAATTTTACAATTATCTCCTTGTTATCCTCACTAAAAGAAATCGAATTTTCTAAAAGATTGGCTAAAATTTGTTCAATTCTATTTTCGATACCGTATATCTCAAATTTTTTATATTGATTGTTTATCTCTAATGATATTTTAATTCCCCGTTTGGGTAGATAAATACTGTTAAAATCATCAACAACTGAGTTCACTATTTCTTTTAGATCAATTTTATTCATTTGCTCTTTTGTTATTGCTACCTCATCTTTTAACATTTGAGAATAATCTGTGATTAATCTTTCTATTCTTTCAACATCATGACTCAAAATATTAACTAATTTATCTCTTTGGTTTTTATCTTCAGTCTCAGATATAATTTCAGATGCACTTTTAAGAGACGCTAAAGGATTTCTTATTTCATGCACTAAGTCTGTTGAAAAATTTTCTGCAGTATTAACTCTATTTTGAAGTTCTTGGGTCATATCTTCAAGTGAGTTTGTTAATATTCCAAGTTCATCTTTCCTTTTTTTAAGATTTTCAATCTTTGTTTTTTTATCACTCTTACTTTTTATTATTTTAGTATAATCAACTAAGTTTCCTATTGGTTTAAGAAAAAATCTATTCAGAACAATGGAAAATACAAGAATTACGATCGCGACTAAAATTGCAGTTCTTATTATGAAAATTTTTCTCTCATCTATTGCTGATTTAATTTCATTTGAGTTTTCCGATATTAATATGTATCCAACGTTCTCATTATTTAACGAAACGTTTTTAATAGTTGTTAGAACATACCTATCGTAAAATTCCTGAGTTAACGTATAAGGTCTTCCATAATCTCTGGAAGCTGCATAATTATCTACAATTTCTTTAATTGTTAATATTTTTTTACCACCACTATCTTTTTTAACCTCAATTTCGACTTTTTTCTTATTTGTAAGATCTTCAAATTCTACAACATCTAATCTTTGAGAGAAGGAACGTGGATCCAAATCTAATGTATCTGTATCAGCAATTAGATTATTTTTAACATCAATGAATATAACTCTATCAAGATTTTGAAATAGAAAACGTGTTGATAGCAGAAATTTTTTAATATCTTTTTCATTGAATTCAATACTTAATCTTTGCAAATGATCAATTGTATTGTCAATAACTCTAATATGATTTGAAGTTTTTTTTTTTATTAACCCTGGTTGTATACTCTTTAGATAAACCAAAGTTAAAATACCAATAATTATAAAAACAATTAGATTAATGAAAAGAAATTTTCTTAATATTGAAAGGTCCTTTATTAAAGATACCATATTTAACTAACATTCCACCTGTAACCACTACCATAGCGAGTTTCTATTGCGGAAAAACTTGTATCAACCTTTTTAAATTTCTTTCTTATCCTTTTGACATGACTGTCTATAGTTCTATCTTCAATATCTGTATCTTCTCTATATGCAATATCCATTAACTGTGATCTTTCTTTAATAATTCCAGGTCTTTTTGCAAGTTCTTGCACAATTAAAAATTCTGTTGTTGTAAGTTTGTCAGGCAACTGTTTCCCACCCCACTCGCACTCAAGTTGTGAAGGGTCAAGTTTAAGCTTTCCATGTGATATAATATTTTTATTTTCCTCAATATTAGTTTGAGTTTTTTTTCGTAGTTGAACTCTTATTCTTTCAATTAGAACTTTAATTGAAAATCCACCTGATTTTTTAACAAAATCATCTGCACCTAACTTAAGTCCTAACAATTCATCTATTTCATCATCTTTAGATGTCAAAAATATCACTGGCATAGATGTTTTTTTTCTCAATTTTTTCAATAACTCTTCACCGTCCATTTTCGGCATTTTAATATCAATTATTGCTAAATCTGGTGGTTGCCTCGTTAGTCCAATTAAGGCACTTTCTCCATCTAGATATGTTTGTACTTTAAATCCTTCTTTTTCTAGAGCTATACTTATACTAGTAAGTATGTTCCTATCATCATCTATTAATGCTATTGTTTGTGTCATTAATACTATTAAAAATACTAAATTGTTCTAATTTGGGCAAGAAATCTAATTAATGAAGTATACCCCAATTTTCACCGGTATTTACATCTACTGTTAAAGGAGTTGAAAATGTGTGTAAATCGCTATCTTTGACACTTGCCATTTCATT
>LUMI01000614.1_pt1 | contig 13340 bp, 8 predicted proteins | sample 729681 | NCBI WGS metagenome assembly LUMI01 (sample SAMN03860267, study PRJNA289734) | marine metagenome | biome: seawater column; feature: ocean; material: water; isolation source: Red Sea water column Station 34 - depth 10m | place: Saudi Arabia: Red Sea | collected 2011-10-15 | depth 10 m
ACCCTCACCCGGGATGTAGCTCGAAACCTCGAAACCGTTGGTCAGTCGCACACGTGCGACTTTCCGCAGGGCCGAGTTCGGCTTCTTTGGAGTGGTGGTGTAAACCCGCGTGCACACGCCGCGCTTCTGCGGGCATGCTTCCATGGCAGGAACCTTCGTACGAGCAACCGGACGCTTGCGTCCGTGCCGGATCAACTGGTTAATGGTCGGCATTTCTGCCCCTTTTCGTCTCAACCAAATAAAGCACTGAGCGTGCAACAGGGCCGGTCCTCCCCGAAATCAGGGAGATCCACCCTTACATCAGAACCCGGAAGGGTCTGTTTTTCGTCACCTATATACCGGTACAGCGTCTAGCCCGTTGCGAACGAACCCGTTCGGTTGGGCCACCACCAGCACCAAAAGGTGAGCGGAAACTATGTCAGCGCCCTTGGCGGGTCAAGCAGTTTTTCACCGCAAACCGCAGGCCTAGGGCAAAGTCCCGGCCATCACCGCCCGGCAAGGGGCGGCGTGGCGGAACAGCAACCGAAACCCGGTCAGGCCTCGGTCTGGGCATCGTCGGCAGTTGCCCCGAATCCGTCTGCGGATTCGGCTGCCGCGTCTTCCAGCGCCGGCGTTGCCGCCGCACGCTCTTCCATGATCACGCGATCACGGTCGGCGGCGATTCGGCGCAGCCGCTTCATCACCGAACCGGTACCGGCCGGGATCAGGCGTCCGACAATGACGTTCTCCTTCAGGCCGTCCAGCGTATCCTGGCGGCCGCTGACCGAAGCTTCGGTCAGGACGCGCGTCGTTTCCTGGAACGACGCGGCCGAAATGAAGGAGCGTGTCTGCAGCGATGCCTTGGTGATACCAAGCAGCACCGGATGCGCGACCGCCGGGCGCAGGCCTTCCGCCTCGAGCGAGGCGTTGGAAGACGCGAATTCCTCGCGGTCGACCTGCTCGCCGATCAGGAAGGTGCTGTCGCCGGCGTCGGTGACCTCGACCTTTTGCAGCATCTGGCGAACGATCACCTCGATGTGCTTGTCGTTGATCTTCACGCCCTGCAGGCGGTAGACGTCCTGGATTTCCTTCACAAGGTAGGCAGCAAGCTGCTCGACCCCGAGGATCGCGAGGATATCGTGCGGTACCGGGCTGCCGTCGAGGAGAAGGTCGCCCTTGCGAACGATGTCACCCTCATTGACCGCAAGCGGGCGGCCTTTCGGCAGCAGATATTCGACCGGCTCGCCGTCACCCTCGACCGGGGTCACCTTGATCCGGCGCTTGGCCTTGTAGTCATTGCCGAACTCGACACGACCGTCCGATTCAGAGATCACCGCGAAGTCCTTCGGCTTGCGGGCCTCGAACAGCTCGGCAACACGCGGCAGACCGCCGGTGATGTCACGTGTCTTCGACGATTCGCGCGGGATACGGGCCAGCACGTCGCCGGCCTGGACCTCGGCACCACTCTCGACCGACAGGATCGCGCCTGCCGACATGAAGTAGCGGGCCTCGAGGCCGTTCGACAAAGTCAGCACCTCGCCCTTGTCGTCACGCAGGGTGATCCGCGGGCGCAGGTTCTGGCCACCGGCCGACGCCTTCCAGTCGACAACCTCGCGGCTGGAAATGCCCGTCGCGTCATCGGTAACCTCGCGGACCGAGATTCCGTCGACGAGATCGACATAGTTCGCCGTGCCCTTCATCTCGGCGATGATCGGCATGGTGTAAGGATCCCATTCGATCAGGACATCGCCCGCGGCGACAGTCTTGCCCGCCTTGACGAACAGCTTGCCGCCATATGGCAGGCGGTGGCGCTCGCGCTCACGGCCCTGCTCGTCCATGATCAGCAGCTCGGTGTTCCGGCTCATCACGATCTGGTTGCCCTCGCGGTCCTTGACCAGAGCTTCGTTCTCGAGCTTCACCTTGCCGCCGATGGCGGCTTCGATGTTCGACTGCTCCGCGCCACGCTGGGCAGCGCCGCCGACGTGGAACGTCCGCATGGTCAGCTGGGTTCCTGGCTCGCCGATCGACTGGGCCGCGATGACACCGACAGCCTCGCCTATATTCACCGAGGTGCCGCGGGCAAGGTCACGTCCGTAACACTGGCCGCAGATACCGGTCTGCGCCTCGCAGAGAAGTGCGGAACGGATGATCGCCTGGTCGACACCCGATTCCTCCATGCGCTCGGCATGTTCCTCGGTCACCATCTCGCCGGCCGCGACGATGACGTCGCCGGTGGCAAGATCTACCATGTCCTCGGCCATGACCCGGCCCAGAATGCGGTCATACAGTGTCTCGACGACATCACTGCCGTTCATCACCGGGCGGATCGTCAGGCCCTTGCTGGTGCCGCAATCCGTCTCGTTGACGATACAGTCCTGCGCCACATCGACCAGACGGCGGGTCAGGTAACCCGAGTTCGCGGTCTTCAGCGCCGTATCGGCAAGACCCTTGCGGGCGCCGTGGGTCGAGTTGAAATATTCGAGAACGTTCAGGCCTTCCTTGAAGGAAGAGATGATCGGTGTCTCGATGATCTCGCCCGACGGCTTGGCCATCAGTCCGCGCATGCCGGCGAGCTGCTTGATCTGCGCCGCCGAACCACGCGCACCGGAATGCGCCATCATCCAGACGGAGTTGATCGGCTCGCCCTCGCGGATGGTCGAGATACCCTTCATCATCTCGTCGGCGACGAGATCCGAACAGCGCGACCATACGTCGACAACCTTGTTGTACTTCTCGCCCTGAGTGATCAGGCCGTCGAGATACTGCTGCTCGAAGGTCTTCACCTCGGCTTCGGCCTCGTTGACGTATTTTTCCTTCAGGTCGGGGGTCGTCAGGTCGGCGATACCGAACGAGATGCCGGCTTTACAGGCCTGGCCGAAACCAAGCGCCATCAGCCGGTCACAGAAGATGACCGTGTCCTTCTGGCCGCAGTGACGGTAGACGTGGTCGATCACGTCACTGACCTGCTTCTTGGTCATCAGCTTGTTGACCAGGTCGAAGGAACAGTTCGGGTTGTCGGGCAGCAGGTCGGCAAGCTGCGCGCGGCCCGGTGTCGTCTCGATCACCCGGCTCACACGCTCGCCATTCTCGTCACGGGTGGCGACCCGTGCCTTGACCTTGGCGTGCAGGCTGACGGACCCGTTGCCGAGCGCCAGCAGGATTTCCTGTGCGTTGGCAAAGACCATGCCCTCGCCCTGCTCGTTCTCGCGCTCGAGCGACATGTAGTACAGGCCGAGAATGATGTCCTGCGACGGCACGATGATCGGCTTGCCGTTGGCCGGGCTGAGGATGTTGTTGGTCGACATCATCAGGACGCGGGCCTCGAGCTGGGCTTCCAGCGACAGCGGCACATGAACCGCCATCTGGTCACCGTCGAAGTCGGCGTTGAAGGCGGTACAGACCAGCGGATGAAGCTGGATGGCCTTGCCCTCGACGAGGACCGGCTCGAACGCCTGGATGCCAAGACGGTGCAGCGTCGGCGCGCGGTTCAGCATCACCGGATGCTCGCGGATCACCTCTTCAAGGATATCCCAGACCTCGGGACGTTCCTTTTCCACCATGCGCTTGGCCATCTTCACGGTGCTGGCCATCGAATAGAGTTCCAGCTTCGAGTAGATGAAGGGCTTGAACAGCTCCAGCGCCATCTTCTTGGGCAGGCCGCACTGGTGCAGCTTCAGCTCGGGACCGACAACGATCACCGAACGGCCGGAATAGTCGACGCGCTTGCCGAGCAGGTTCTGGCGGAAACGGCCCTGCTTGCCCTTGAGCATGTCGGAAAGCGACTTCAGCGGGCGCTTGTTGACGCCGCTGATGACACGGCCGCGGCGGCCATTGTCGAACAGCGCGTCGACGGCCTCCTGCAGCATCCGCTTCTCGTTCCGCACGATGATGTCCGGCGCGCGAAGCTCGATCAGGCGCTTCAGGCGGTTGTTCCGGTTGATCACACGGCGATACAGGTCGTTCAGGTCGGAGGTGGCGAACCGGCCGCCATCCAGCGGAACCAGCGGGCGCAGCTCGGGCGGAATGACCGGGATCACATCCAGGATCATCCATTCCGGACGGCAGCCTGACTCGCGGAAGCTGTCGACCAGCTTCAGGCGCTTCACCAGCTTCTTGCGCTTGGCTTCGGACCCGGTCTCGGCGAGTTCCTCGCGGATTTTCACCCGCTCCTCTTCCATGTCCATGGCCTCGAGGACCTTCTTGATCGCCTCGGCGCCGATGCTGGCCTCGAACGCGTCGTCACCGAACTCGTCCTGCGCGTCGTAGAATTCCTCTTCCGACAGCAGCTGGCCCTTCTCGAGCGAGGTCAGCCCGGGCTCGATCACCACGAAGTTCTCGAAATAGAGAACCCGCTCCAGATCCTTCAGCGTCATGTCGACGAGAAGGCCGATGCGGCTCGGCAGCGACTTCAGGAACCAGATATGCGCGACCGGCGACGCCAGCTCGATATGGCCCATCCGCTCGCGGCGGACCTTCGACAGGGTCACCTCGACGCCGCACTTCTCGCAGATGATGCCGCGATACTTCATCCGCTTGTACTTGCCGCACAGGCATTCATAGTCGCGGACCGGGCCGAAGATACGGGCGCAGAACAGGCCGTCCTTCTCCGGCTTGAAGGTACGATAGTTGATCGTTTCGGGCTTCTTGATCTCGCCAAACGACCAGGAACGGATACGTTCCGGCGATGCGATCGAGATGCGGATCTTGTCAAAGCTCTGAGGGCCCTGGTTCTGCCCGAAAGGATTCATCAAGTCGTTCATGTGGTCATCTCCCGACGGAGTGTGGTGTTATCTGGTTCGGATCGAGGCGGTCGCGATCAATATTCGGCTTCGTGGAGGTCCACATTCAGGCCGAGCGAGCGAAGCTCCTTGACCAGAACGTTGAAGGACTCCGGAATGCCGGACTCGAAATCGTCGTCGCCGCGGACAATGGCCTCATAGACCTTGGTCCGGCCGGACACGTCGTCCGATTTCACCGTCAGCATTTCCTGAAGCGTGTAGGCGGCGCCATAGGCCTCGAGGGCCCAGACTTCCATCTCGCCGAAGCGCTGGCCACCGAACTGCGCCTTGCCTCCCAGCGGCTGCTGGGTCACGAGCGAGTACGGGCCGATCGAACGGGCGTGGATCTTGTCGTCCACAAGGTGATGCAGCTTCAGCATGTAGATGTAGCCGACCGTGACCGGGCGGTCGAAGACCTCGCCGGTGCGGCCGTCTGTCAGCCATTCCTGGCCGGTGTCGCTGAGGCCGGCCTTGCCGAGAAGCGAGATCACGTCGGCTTCGCGGGCCCCGTCAAAGACGGGTGTCGCCATTGGAACGCCGCGGCCGAGAAGCTCGCTCTGCTCGAGGATCTGGTCGTCATTCATGACGTCCAGTTCGCCCTTGAACTGCTCCTTCGAATAGATCTCGGACAGCTCCTTGCGAAGCGCCTTGGTATTCGCGCTCGCACGCGCCTTCTCGGCAGCCTCGCCGATCTTCTTGCCGAGGCCGCGGGCCGCCCATCCGAGATGGGTCTCGAGGATCTGTCCCACATTCATCCGTGACGGAACGCCGAGCGGATTGAGAACAATATCCATCGGGGTGCCGTCTTCAAGATACGGCATGTCCTCGGCAGGCACGATCCGCGAGATCACGCCCTTGTTGCCGTGACGGCCGGCCATCTTGTCGCCCGGCTGCAGCTTGCGCTTCACGGCGACGAAGACCTTGACCATCTTCATCACGCCGGGAAGCAGCTCGTCACCGGCCTGCAGCTTGTCGACCTTGTCGTTGAAGCGGGCCTGCAGCTCCTGCACGGCGCTGTCGAAGTTGGCGACCTGCGCCTCGACCAGCTTCTGGACGGCATCATCCTTGACGGCGATCTGCTGCCACTGCGACTTCGGCATGTCCTCGAGCATCGCGGCATTCAGCTTGCTGCCGGCCTTCACGCCTTTCGGCCCCGAGGCAACGGTCTGACCGTCGAGAAGCTCGACCATGCGGCCGTGGAAACCACGCTCGAGGATGATGCGCTCGTCATCGCGGTCCTTGCCGAGACGGTCGATCTCGGCACGGTCGATGGCAAGGGCACGCTCGTCCTTCTCGACGCCGCGGCGCGAGAAGACGCGCACCTCGACAACCGTGCCGGAACCGCCGGGCGGCAGCTTCAGCGAGGTGTCACGGACATCGGAGGCCTTTTCACCGAAAATCGCGCGAAGGAGCTTTTCCTCCGGCGTCATCGGGCTCTCGCCCTTCGGCGTCACCTTGCCAACGAGAATGTCGGACGGGCCGACCTCGGCGCCGACATAGACAATGCCTGCCTCGTCGAGGTTCTTCAGGGCTTCCTCGCCGACATTCGGGATGTCGCGGGTGATCTCTTCCTGGCCGAGCTTGGTGTCGCGGGCCATGACTTCATACTCCTCGATATGGATCGAGGTGAAGACGTCGTCGCGGACGACGCGGTCGGAGATCAGGATGGAATCCTCGAAGTTGTAGCCGTTCCAAGGCATGAACGCGACGAGCACGTTCCGGCCCAGCGCCAGTTCGCCATCCTCGGTCGAGGGGCCGTCAGCCAGAATGTCACCCTTGCGGACAACATCGCCGACCTTGACCAGCGGACGCTGGTTGACGGTGGTGTTCTGGTTCGAACGCTGGAACTTCAGCAGCGAGTAGATATCGACCGGGGACACGTCCTCGGCGCTCTCCTCGCTGGCGCGGATCACGATGCGCGTAGCGTCGACCTAGTCGATCACACCGGCGCGGCGGGCGACGATGGTCACGCCGGAGTCACGGGCAACCCGCGATTCCATGCCGGTACCGACGATCGGCGCCTCGGCGCGGACCAGCGGCACAGCCTGGCGCTGCATGTTCGATCCCATCAGGGCGCGGTTGGCGTCGTCATTCTCGAGGAACGGGATCAGCGCCGCGGCGACCGAAACCAGCTGCTTCGGCGAAACGTCCATCAGCTCGATGTCGGTCGGGCGGGCAAGGCCGATCTCGCCGGCACGGCGGATCGGGATCAGCTCGCCGACAAAGGCGCCCTTGGCGTCGAGTTCGGCATTCGCCTGGGCGATGGTGTAACGCCCCTCTTCCATCGCCGAAATGTAACGCACCTCGTCGGTGACCTTGCCGTCGACGACCTTGCGGTACGGGGTTTCGATGAACCCGTAACGGTTGATCTTGGCGAAGGTGGCGAGCGAGTTGATCAGGCCGATGTTCGGGCCTTCAGGCGTTTCGATCGGGCAGATCCGGCCGTAATGGGTCGGATGCACGTCGCGCACCTCGAAGCCGGCGCGCTCGCGCGTCAGGCCGCCCGGCCCGAGCGCCGAGACGCGGCGCTTGTGGGTGACTTCCGACAGCGGGTTGGTCTGGTCCTTGAACTGCGACAGCTGCGATGAGCCGAAGAACTCGCGGACAGCGGCGGCAGCCGGCTTGGCGTTGATCAGGTCGGCCGGCATGACGGTGTCGATCTCGACCGAACCCATACGCTCGCGAATGGCGCGCTCCATGCGGAGCAGGCCGACGCGATACTGATTCTCCATCAGCTCGCCGACCGAACGCACCCGGCGGTTGCCGAGGTGATCGATATCGTCAACCTCGCCGCGGCCGTCCTTCAGGCCGGTCAGCACGCGCAGGATCGCGAGGATGTCTTCCTTGCGCAGCACGCGAAGGCTGTCCTCGGTCTCGAGCTCGAGGCGAGAGTTCATCTTCACCCGGCCGACAGACGACAGGTCATAGCGGTCGGAGTTGAAGAACAGGCTCTCGAACAGCGCGTGCGCGCTTTCAAGTGTCGGCGGCTCGCCCGGACGCATCACGCGATAGATATCGACCAGCGCTTCCCAGGTCCTTGTCGGGGGTGAACACGCGCTCGATGCCGGCTTCAGCCAGCTTGCGGAGCGAACGCGGGGTCATCTTGGTGCCGGCCGAGGCGACAACCTCGCGCGACTTGGCATCGATCAGGTCGCGGACGAGCTTGTTGCCCTTCAGCGCGTCGGCGTTGAAAGCATAGGACCAGCCGTCACCCTCGCGGGCGTAGCTCACTGACTCGTAGAATTCCTTGAGGATCTCGTCACGCGCCATGCCGATGATCCGCGCCGGATCCAGCTCTTCGCCACTCTCGGCGCAGCCGGCAGTATAGGCAACAGACTCGTCATTCGGCAGTGCCATCAGGAAGGTTGTGACAGGCAGCTTGCGCTTGCGGTCGATACGCACATTCAGGATGTCCTTGGCGTCGAACTCGAAATCGAGCCAGGAACCGCGATAGGGAATGACACGGGCGGCGAACAGCAGCTTGCCGGACGCGTGGGTCTTGCCGCGGTCATGGTCGAAGAACACACCGGGCGAACGGTGCATCTGCGAGACGATCACGCGCTCGGTACCGTTCACAATGAAGGTACCGTTCGAGGTCATCAGGGGCATGTCGCCCATATAGACGTCCTGCTCCTTGATGTCGCGGATCGAACGGGCACCGGTGACCTCGTCCTCTTCCCACACTTCGAGGCGCAGTGTCACTTTCAGCGACGACGCATAGGTCAGGCCGCGCTGCTGGCACTCTTCGACATCATATTTCGGCGTCTCGAGATCGTAGGAGACAAATTCCAGCTTCGCCCGGCCGGCGAAATCCTCGATCGGGAAGATCGAGTTGAAGGTCTCCTGAAGGCCGTGCTCTTCGCGATCCGCCCTGGAGATGCCCATCTGCAGAAATGTGTCGTAGCTCGAGCGTTGCACATCGATCAGGTTCGGCATGGGCGTAACTTCCGCCAGCTGGCCAAAGCTGCGGCGGACACGCCGGCGACTGTCGAGAGTGCTTACATGCGATGCCATATGAGTTACCTCGTCAAATTTCCGTTTGATAACAGGTCATTACATAATGACCTGCCTGATATTCGAGCCACCTGCCAGCGGGCTGGAAAGGCTGCCCCGGTAAAACGGCCTTGCACCGGGCGGAAAATCCACCCGAAGATGCCGCGGCGTCGGGTTTACTTGACCTCGACGGTCGCGCCAGCTTCCTCGAGCTTGCCTTTGATTTCGTCGGCCTCTTCCTTGGACACGCCTTCCTTGACGGGCTTCGGCGCACCTTCGACGAGGTCCTTGGCTTCCTTCAGACCGAGCGAGGTGATCGCGCGGACTTCCTTGATCACGTTGATCTTGGAAGCGCCGGCCGAGGCCAGGATCACGTCGAATTCGGACTTCTCTTCGGCAGCGCCGCCGGCGTCACCGCCACCGGCAGGCATGGCCATGGCGACCGGAGCAGCGGCGGCGGATACGCCCCACTTGTCTTCCAGCAGCTTTGCCAGCTCGGCCGCTTCGAGAACGGTCAGGTTGGAAAGGTCTTCTGCGATTTTTTCGATATCAGCCATGATTTACTCCATTAGGCTTGAACGTCTGATCGGGGCGGTCAGCCCTGCTGCAATTGGTCTGCACGTGCCTGAATCACGCGTGCCACCTTGCCGGCCGGAGCCTGGGCAACACGTGCGAGTTTGGCTGCCGGGGCTTGTACAAGCCCGACAAGCCGGCCACGCAGTTCGTCAAGGGACGGCATCTTGGCCAGCGCCTCGACGCCAGCCTTGTCCAGGGTTTTCCCGTCCATGCTGCCGCCGACGATGGTCAGCTTGTCGTTGTCCTTGGCGAAATCCACCAGGGCCTTGGCGGCCGCTACCGGGTCTGCCGACGTGCCGATGGCAGTCGGTCCGGTAAACATGCTCTCCAGGTCCTCATAGGCCGTGCCTTTGAGTGCCAGCTTGGCAATCCGATTCTTGGTTACCTTGAAGCCAGCTCCAGCTTCCCGCATTTTCGCACGCAGGTCGCTGCTCTCTGCAACGGTCATCCCTACCTGATGCGTCACCACGACAGTGGAAGACGCGTTCAGAGTGGTCTGCAGCGTTTCGATCAGTTCGGCTTTTTCTTGTCTGTTCACCGATCGTCTCCGCTATTTGGGGTGGCGAGACATTCACCAACCCCGGTTGCAATATGAACCGGTCTCATGACCGGTCCGCTGGCCTGCCCATCAAGAAGTTCAAGCAGAAACCTGCTCTTGCTCCCGTCTATTGCAGGGTATTAAGCCGCCGCCGCCGGCAAGGCCGGCATTAGCAGCACCTGCAGTCTTGGACAGGTGCGGGGCGTGATTTGCACCACACCCCTGTTCACCGGCGCCGAGGCGCCGGAGAATTCGGTTCACATCGCCGGTCAGGCGACGTCTTCGACCGCGACGCCGACGCCCATGGTCGAGCTCAGCGTGATCTTGCGGATATAGGTGCCCTTGGCGCCCGACGGGCGTGCCTTGCGGACAGCCTCGATAAAGGCCGAAGCGTTCTCGATGATCTTCGCCTCGTCGAAGCTGGCCTTGCCGACACCGGCATGCACGATCCCGGCCTTCTCGGCACGGTACTGGACTTCACCGGCCTTGGCGGCCTTGACCGCAGCGCCGACGTCCGGCGTGACGGTGCCGAGCTTCGGGTTCGGCATCAGGCCGCGCGGGCCCAGCACCTTACCAAGACGGCCCACAACACCCATCATGTCGGGTGTCGCGATCACACGGTCGAAATTGGATTCGCCATTCTGCATGGCCTCAGCCAGTTCCTCGGCACCAATCAGGTCGGCGCCGGCTTCCTTGGCTTCGTCGGCCTTCGCATCGCGTGCGAACACGGCGACGCGCATGGTCTTGCCGGTGCCGTTCGGCATGGCGACCACGCCACGGACCATCTGGTCGGCGTGACGCGGATCGACACCAAGGTTCATCGCGACTTCAATGGTCTCGTCGAACTTCGAGGCGGCGGCGTTCGCCTTCACCAGGGCAACAGCCTCGGCCAGCGGGTAGGCGCGCTCACGATCGACACTGGCCAGTGCGGCCTGCTTGCGCTTGCTCTGCTTCGCCATTGTCTAGCCCTCCACTACATCAAGGCCCATCGCGCGGGCGGACCCGCGGACCATGGCCATTGCGCCGTCGACATCAACAGCATTCATATCACCCATCTTCTGCTCGGCGATCTCGCGCACCTGCGCCTCGGTTACCTTGCCGGCAACCGTACGGCCCGGCTCCTGCCCGCCCTTGTTCAGGCCGGCGGCCTTCTTCAGGAAGAAGCTGACCGGTGCGGTCTTGGTGGTGAAGGTGAACGACTTGTCCTGGTAGACGGTGATCACCACCGGAATCGGCATGTTCTTCTCGAGCGAGTCTGTCGCCGCGTTGAACGCCTTGCAGAATTCCATGATATTCACACCGCGCTGACCCAGTGCCGGGCCGACGGGTGGCGACGGGTTTGCCCCGCCGGCAGGAATGTTCAGCTTGATGTAGCCTTCGATTTTCTTTGCCATCTGGTGTTGTCCTTACCCCCGGTGGTCCGTCTCTCGAACGGTTGCCACCGCATTACTAGATTTTCTCGACCTGGCTGTATTCCAGCTCGACAGGAGTCGAACGGCCGAAGATCGACACGGTCACCTTCAGGCGCGCCTTGTCGTCGTCAGCTTCTTCGACATAACCGTTGAACGATGCAAACGGCCCATCCGAAACGCGTACCTGCTCGCCGACGTCGAAAGTGACGGTGGCGCGCGGACGCTCTACGCCCTCGCTCATCTGGTGGATCAGGCGCTCGGCCTCGGCATTCGTGATCGGCACGGGCTTGCCCTTGCCGCCAAGGAAACCGGTGACACGCGGCTGGCTTGTCACCAGCTGCCACGCCTCGTCGGTCAGCTCCATCTTCACCAGGATATAGCCAGGGAAAAACTTGCGTTCACTTTCAACACGGACACCGCGGCGCACCTCGACGACATCCTCGGTCGGGACCATGACCTCTTCGATCTGGTGATCGAGACCATTGCTCTCCGCCTGCTCGGTGATGAGCTGCGCAACCTTTTTCTCCGAGCCGGAGAAAACATGCAGAACATACCAACGCTTAGCCATGACCAACGCTTTCCGTCTCAATCAGGTCCGTACGACAGGCCCGGCGTCAGCCGCCGAAACCCAGAACAAACTGAACGATGTTCGAGAGCACCAGATCCACAAGAAGGAAGAAAATCGCAGCAATTGTCGCCATCACGAAGACAGTAATGGTGGCGGTCCCGGTTTCGCGACGTGTAGCCCAGGAAATACGGTTGATTTCCTGGCGGACCTGCCTGACGAATTGTGCTGGCGATGTCTTTGCCATGGTGGATCGATGCCGATACAAGTTTCCAAAATCGCCAGCGACGCCAAGGCCAGACGCAAAATCGGACACGTCGCGCGGTTCGTTCCCCACGATGTGCCGGTTCAGGTTGTCAAGTGACTTGTGTCGCTACCGTGGAGGGTGTCTAGCAAAACGGACCCACCATGGCAATAGGGTATTGACCGGTGGTGACCGAAATTTCCCGCTGTGGTCCGGCCTGCGCTTCGACCGGCAATTTCAGCGCGGCTGAACGTCTCCGGCCTCAGTCATCTGCGCGGCGCTGCATCGCCACAAGACCACACGCCAGCCCGACCGCGGTCATCACCCAGCATATGCCGGCGGCAAGCCGGAAATCGGCATCGCCGCCAAGCCAGATCACAAGGCTGCCAAGCCCGGCGCTGCACGCCATCTGAAGGGCGCCGCACAGGCCCGTTGCCGCGCCGCTATGCGGCCCGGCGGCGCGGATCGCCCCGACCAGCGAATTGGCGACGATCAGGCCGTTCGCCACACCATAGCAGAACAGCAATGCCGAGATGGCCGGTTTTGTGGCGAGGCCGGCAAGAGCCAGCGCCAGCAGGACCGATATGGTCGCCACGCTGAAGAAACTGCCGACAAAGGCGGCGCGATCAAGCCCCAGTCTGGGCCCGAAACTCCGGCTGAGGCTGTTCCCGCACATATAGCCGAGCGGTGTTGCGCTGAAATAGAGACCGAATTCGAACGCACTGGATCCCAGCCGCTTGAACTCGTAAGGCAGGAATCCCCCCATCGCGAAGAACACCGCCGTCACCGTGGCCGCCATCATAGCATTGGTGATGAACAGCGGCGTCACCAGCAGCCGCCCGTAAACGAAGAGGATACGGGATGCCGGCACCGGCTTGATGGACGGGTCGCGGCTTTCCGCCAGAAGAAGGGAAGCGCCAAGGAACACGATCGCGGCCGTGACCACCATCAGACCCACCGACCCCCGCCAGCCGACAAGGTCGGCAAGCATGCCGCCGAAGGCAAAGCCGAGCAACGGCACAACCGACTGGAACATGGTGATGGTCGACATCTGCCGGCCGGCCTCGGCACGCTGGAAACTGTCGCTGATGATCACCCGTCCCATCGCCATGCATGTGGCGGCCCCGAGCCCCTGGAATATCCGCATGGCAACCAGCATTTCGATGCTTGTAGAGAACAGGGCGCCAAGGCCGCTCAGTAAGAACAGAAGCGAACCGTAGACAAGCACTGGCCGGCGTCCGATGCGGTCCGACAA
>LUMI01000308.1_pt1 | contig 13239 bp, 16 predicted proteins | sample 729681 | NCBI WGS metagenome assembly LUMI01 (sample SAMN03860267, study PRJNA289734) | marine metagenome | biome: seawater column; feature: ocean; material: water; isolation source: Red Sea water column Station 34 - depth 10m | place: Saudi Arabia: Red Sea | collected 2011-10-15 | depth 10 m
AACATGATCACGTTCATTCAGATAAAGGTGAAATAAAGAAAAATTAATATGTTTGATGATTTTTTTATAAGAGCACTTATTGCAGGTTTGGGAGTAGCACTAGTAACAGGTCCTCTTGGTTGTTTTGTTGTTTGGAGAAGATTATCTTACTTTGGTGATACATTAGCTCACTCAGCTTTACTTGGTGTAACTTTGGCTTACTCGTTTGAACTAAATATTGCACTTTCAGTATTTATTATTTCATCTCTAATTGCTTTAATTTTAATTCAATTACAGAAGAAAACTTATTTACCTGGTGATGCTTTGCTTGGTCTATTAGCTCACTCATCATTAGCAGTCGGGCTAGTCGTAATTGGCTTTTTAACCTTTATTCGTTTTGATATCATGGGTCTATTATTTGGCGATATATTAGCCGTAACAACTGATGATTTATTTATTATCTGGACTGGTGGTGCCGTAATTTTATTAGTTCTAAAATTAATTTGGAAACCACTGTTTGCATCGACAGTTAATTATGAGTTAGCTGAAGCAGAAGGATTAAATCCTGACAGAGCAAAAGCAATATTTACAATTCTTATGGCCGCAGTTATTGCAATATCAATTAAAATGGTTGGACTATTATTAATTACAGGAATGTTAATTATACCTGCTGCAATGGCTAGAAACATATCAGACAGCCCTCAAAAGATGGTATTATTTTCAATAATTGGTGGCTTGTTGTCAGTATTATTAGGACTTTTTTCTTCGTTAGAATTTAATACATCATCTGGGCCTTCAATTATAATGGCTTCTTTGATATTGTTTATATTTTCTTTACTTAACATTAAACAATCGATTAAATTGAAAAACTGATAAGTAATTGATAAGTATTTAAAAATGCAAAAAGAACACAATCTTTCCAAAAATCAAAAAATCATTTTTGATCTTATAGATAAATCTGGTGGGCCAATGAAAGCTTATTCAATTTTATTTAATGTTCAAAAAAAGGGAATAAAAGCACCACTGCAAGTTTATAGAGCACTAGATAAGTTAGTTGAAATTGGAAAAATTCATAAGATTGAGAGTAGGAATGCTTTTATAGCTTGTCAAAATTCAAGTTGTCAGGTTTCAAAAGCAACCGCATTTTCAATTTGTGAAAGTTGCGAAAATGTATCTGAAATAAGTAATTCAAAACTTTCAAAATATTTATCTAATTTTTCAGATAGTTCAGGAATGAAATATAGCAAATATAATTTAGAATTTTTTGGTTTATGTAAAAAATGTAAATCAAAATAATGAGCACTGTATCCTTAACCTTAGATGAAATATTTGAATTAGCTAAAAAAACTCTATTAGCAAATGGTTGTGACGATGATACTGCAATAATCCTGTCAGATTTAATTAAAAATGCTGAAAGAGATGGTTCCGTATCACATGGGTTATTTAGATTGCCCGCTTATGTAACAGGATTAAAAAGTGGTAAAATAAATGGAAAAGGGAAACCAGAGGTAAAAAAAATTTCTCCATCTGTTATTAAAGTTGAAGGTAATAATTGTTTGGCACCAGTTGTTTTAAACATTGGTTTGCCTGAACTTGCTAAAGCAGCAAAAGACAATGGTGTAGCTGTGCTTGCTATAAATAATTCTCATCACATGGCAGCGATGTGGCCAGAAACAGAAAAATTGGCAGAAGAAGGTCTTGTTGCTTTTGCTTGTACTTCTTATAAACCTGCTGTTGCACCTGCTGGTGCTATAAAACCATTATTTGGAACGAACCCAATTTCATTTGCATGGCCAAGACCCGGAAAAACTCCAGTAGTATATGATATGGCAACTGCTTCAATGGCAATGGGAGAAGTTCAAGTTGCTAAAAGAGAAGGCCATAAAGTTCCATTAGGAACCGGTCTGACAAAAGATGGAAAGGACACAACAGATCCCGCTGAAATAGCAGACGGTGGTGTTCTATTACCATTCGGTGGTTACAAAGGATCAGCTATTGCAATGATGGTTGAATTATTAGCTGGAGCTTTGGTTGGAGATAATTTTAGTTTTGAAACCGCTGCAAAAGATAATAATGATGGTGGTCCCCCAAGTGGTGGAGAATTTATATTGGCAATTAACCCTGATAAAACATCAGGAACAAATTGGCAAAAACACGCTGATGATTTTTTTGAAAAAATGAAATCAATGGGAGAGGTAAGATTACCTGGAGAAAGACGACATAAAAATAGGTTAGATACTGGCCCAAGAAATATTAACGAAGAACTAGTAAATAAAATTAAATCACTAAGTTAATTCTATCTCTATAGGTGTATGATCTGATGGTTTCTCTCTTCCTCTAGGAAATTTATTTATTTTTACATCTTTAACTAAATTTATTATCGAATTAGATACTAAAAAATGATCAATTCTCATTCCATTGTTCTTTTGCCAAGCACCACTTGTGTAGTCCCAAAAAGTATAACCTTCTTTATCAGGATACTTATATCTATAAGCATCATGAAATCCTAAATTAATCATTTCCCTTAATCTTTTTCTTATTTCCAATCTAAACAAAGCATCATTTTCATAATTTTTTGGATTATGAACATCTTCTGCAGACGGAATGATATTAAAATCACCTCCTATAATAATGTTTTCATTTTTTTTAAGATAAGTTTTTAATTTTTTTATTAAATTATCCAACCAATACAGTTTGTAAGAATATTTTTCTGTATCAACTGGATTTCCATTTGGAGTGTAAATATTTATAAGTTTAATTTTTTTTGATTTATGTTTGATTTCAGCTGTAATTATTCTTGATTGTTTGTTTTTATCTTTGAATATATCTTTTTCAACATTATCAATTTCTTTTTTAGATAAAATTGCAACTCCATTATAGCTTTTTTGACCAAAGACATAATTTTTGTACTTAAGTTTTGACATATCATCATAAGGATATGTCTCATCCTGAGTTTTAATTTCTTGCATCATTAATACGTCAGGAGAAAATTTTTTTAAATATTCTTGTATATTAGAAATTCTTGCTCTTACCGAATTTACATTCCAGGAGCTAATTATCATTAAAGAGAGAATGAAACACCACAGCCACAAGAAGATTTACTTTGTGGGTTATTAATTTTAAATGAGTCTCCAATTAATTCTTTAACAAAATCAACCTCTGATCCTTTAAGAAGATCAGCAGATGTTTTATCAATTAAAATATTTTCATGTCTTAAATCATCTTCATTTGGTGTTTTATCAAATGAAAAGTCATATTGAAAACCAGAACAACCCCCACCTTTTATTGCGATTCTAAAAAAGGAACCTTCATCTTTTGATGATAAAAGATGGTTTATTTGTTTTATTGCATTATCTGTAAATTTAATTTCTTTAATCATGATTTAACACTGATATTACTAATATAATATCATTTTACCAAATTTAAAGAATGAAAAATTATTCAAAATTAGGATTGTTTAAATCAAAAGGAAGACTTTTTTTTGAACCAGAAAATAAATATAGAACTGCTTTTCAAAGAGATAGAGATAGAATTATTCATTCTGCATCATTTCGAAGGTTAAAACATAAAACACAAGTATTTGTAAACACAGAAGGGGATCATTATAGAACAAGAATAACCCATTCCATAGAAGTTGCTCAAATCGCAAGATCTATTGCACGATATTTAAATTTAAACGATGACTTAGCAGAAACACTCAGTCTTGCTCATGATTTAGGACATACACCATTCGGTCATGCAGGAGAAAGTGCATTGAATGATTGCATGTCAAAACATGGAGGATTTGATCATAATCTACAAACTTTAAGAATAGTAATGTTTTTAGAACACAAATATTTGAAATTTAAGGGGTTAAATTTAACAATAGAAACACTTGATGGTCTAATAAAACACAATGGTCCTTATAATGAATTAGCTAAATTAAATAAAATTTTAGGTAAAAAAAATTTTAAAAATAAAATTAAATTTAATCAAAATACATCTTTAGAGGCACAAATATCTGCAATTTCAGATGATATTGCATATAATAATCACGATATACAAGACGGCATTAAAGCAAATTTATTTAATCTTGATGATTTAATTGAGATAAATTTTTTTAAAGAAATTTACAAAAGTTATAAAACAAATATAAAAAAAAAAGATAAAAATATAATAATTTACCAAATAATAAGAGACTCGATCAATTTAATGGTTCAAGATGTAATTAAAAATACTTTATTAAACATAAAAAATTATAAAATAAAAAAACAGATAGACGTGATAAAAAATAATAATCAAATAGTAATTTTTTCAGATAAATTTAAGTTGATTGAAAATGAAATTAAATCATTTTTAAGACATAATATGTACAATAATAGAAATGTTCTAAATAAAAATAATAATGGAAAAAAAATTATTAAAAAATTATTCAAAGAAATTTCAATAAGACCTAAAAAATATATTAATAATTTTCACCAACAAGATAAATATAGATCCATCTCAGATTATATATCGGGGATGACAGATCGTTTTGCAATTCAACTTTACAAGTCTTTATAATGAATATTTTTCAAGATTATTTAATAAAAATAAAAAAAATAATTCAAATTGCATCTGATGAAAAAAAATTAATATTACCTGATAAGCTATCAAGTATTAATGTAGATACACCACCATCGAATTTTGATGGCGATATTTCAACAAATGTTGCAATGGTTTTGTCAAAACCAAATAAATTACCACCTCTTAAAATTGCAGATGTGATAATTAATCTTCTAAAAGAAAATGATCAAAATATTGAAAAAATAGAAGCTGTTAAACCTGGATTTATTAATATCAAATTTAATAATCTTTTTTGGGAAAACTTTTTAAAACAGACTGTAAATTTAAAAAATTATGGTTCATCCAATTCAAATTCTAAAAAATATTTAGTTGAGTTTGTTTCAGCAAATCCGACTGGACCTTTGCATGTTGGTCACTGTAGAGGAGCTATACTCGGAGATGTAATTTCAAATTTGTTAAAATTTAATAATAATGAAGTGACTAAAGAATATTATGTCAATGATCATGGAAATCAAATCATACACTTTACAAAATCTGTTTATTTAAGAATTCGGGAAATTTTATTTAATGAAAAGTTTCCAACTGATAATACAGATTTGTATCCAGGTGATTATCTAATTGATATTGCCAAAAATATAATTTCAAAGAACAACAATATCGAATTTACTAATTTTGAAAGTATTTCAAAACAACTTACTATTTTATCTGTTGAGGAATCTCTTTTATTAATCAAAGAAAATTTAAATAATTTAGGAATTAATCATGATAATTTTTCTAGCGAAAGAAGCTTAGTAGAAAATAATGAAGTCGAAAAAGTTATTGATAAATTAAAATCAAAAAACTTTGTATACACAGGTAAAATTAAAGCTCCAGAAGGAGAAGATAATAAAAATTGGGTAGAAAGAGATCAGCTACTATTCAAATCTACCGAATTTGGTGACGATAAAGACCGAGCTTTGCAAAAATCAGATAATACATGGACATATTTTGCAGGAGATGTTGCCTATCATAATAACAAGCTAAATAGGAATTATGACATTCTAATTAATATCCTTGGAGCTGATCATGCAGGCTACATTAAAAGAATTACCTCTGTAGTTGAAGCACTCTCTGGAGAAAAAGAAAAACTATTATGCAAAGTAAGTCAATTAGTAAAACTAATTAAAGACGGAAAACCATTTAAAATGTCAAAACGTAAAGGAGATTATATTACAGTTGAAGATTTGATTAATGAAGTTGGCAAGGATGCTACTAGATTTATCATGCTAAATCGCAGTAGTGATGCGGAATTGGATTTTGATTTTACTAAAGTAAAAGAAAAATCGAAAGACAATCCCTTATATTATGTACAATATTGTTATGCCCGTATTTCATCTGTGTTCCGAAACATAAACCTTAATATAAATGATGAAATCAAAATTAATGAAAAACTTAATTATTCAGATGATGAAATAAAAATTTTTAGAAAAATTTCTGAATGGCCTAATTGTATTAATATAGCTCATAATAAATTGGAGCCTCATAGACTACCAGTTTATTTATATGAACTTTCATCTGAATTTCACTCATATTGGAATATGGGAAAAGATAATGAAGAAAAAAGATTTATTGAAAAAGATGGATCTATAAAAATTGAAAAAATAGTTTTTTTAAAATCAATTTCGAATGTTATCAAAATTGGAATGGATATACTCGGAGTGGATACCCCTGAAAAAATGTAATGTTAAAAGAATTTAAATATCTAATATTTTTAATCGTTATATTTTTTTTTATTTTTTTTACATTAAGATATTATTTTTCAGATCAAAATAAAAAAAATTCATACACATCTTTTAATCAAATTGATAAAAAAATAGAGAAATCAATGAATGATTTAATTTTGTTAAAAAATGATACAGAAAATATTATAGATTTTGTTGAATATAAAAATAACAAAAAAACTGAAAAATATTCATTTTGGGAATTGCTCTATAACAATGATTAATCAAAATCAAAGAGCTTTTATATGTGGCTTAAAAGGATACAAAATAACAAAATCTGAAAAAGCATTTTTAATAAAGTACAAACCTTGGGGTGTTATTCTTTTTTCAAGAAATATAAAGTCTATCAAACAAACTCAATTACTAACTCAATCTTTAAAAACTATATCTAAAAATCCTAACTTTCCAATTTTAATTGATGAAGAAGGCGGCAGAGTTACAAGGCTAAAGAAATTTATTGATAATTCTGTATTTAGTGCCAAATATTTCGGTGATCTTTATTTAAATGACCGGAAAAAATTTTATATCTATTATGATGTATATGTTAAGCAAATTTCATATTTACTTAAATTACTTGGAATAAATATAAATACAGTTCCAGTTCTTGATCTTTTAAGAAAAAAGGCTCATAAAATTGTTGGTGATAGATCATTTTCTATTAATAAGAATATAATTTCTAAGCTAGGCGATATATGCATTGAAAAATTCCATAAGAATAAAATTGGAACTATTATTAAGCATATTCCTGGCCATGGCCTTGCTAAAGCTGATAGCCACTTAAAACTCCCAGTTATTAATAATAATTTGAATTATTTGTTAAAAAATGATTTTGGAATTTTTAAAGAAAAAAAATCAATAATGGCAATGACAGGGCATTTATTATTTAACTCTATTGATAAAAATGATCCTGTAACTCATTCAAAAAAACTTATTAAAATTATAAGGAAAAATATAAAATTTAATGGTTTGATCATTACAGACGATTTATCGATGAAGGCATTAAGTAAAGATATTAAGAATAATGTAATAAAGTCATTTCAGGCAGGTTGTAATCTTGCTTTACATTGTAATGGCAAACTTAATGAAATGATTGTAGTAGCCAAAAATTCACCTAAAATTGATAATTTTATAATAAAAAAAACAGAACAAATAACCAATATTATAAGTTAAATTTATATCCAATGAGCGATTCTTTAGAATTCAATGTTGATCTTAATAGTTATAGCGGATCTTTAGAAGTATTATTAGATTTAGCTAAATCACAAAAAGTTGATCTTGAACAAATATCTATTACAAAATTAGCAGACCAATTCCATGAATTTATTACAAATTCAGAAAATCTTAATTTAGAAATTGCATCTGAATATTTACTAATGGCTACTTGGTTAACCTATTTAAAATCAAAATTACTTTTACCTGAATCTGAAGAAGAAGAGTTTAAAGCTTTAGAAGTTGCAGAAAAATTAAAATTACAATTGAAAAAACTTGAATTAATCAGACTTTTATCTTCTCAAATGCTTAATAGAAAAAGACTTGGAAAAGATGTTTTTATGAGAGGATCTAAAAGTGGGATGAAATCTATTTATGATTCTAAATATACATTAACATTGTTCGAAGTTCTAAAAACTTATGGCAATATTGTTATGACTAAAGATTTTCAAAGAATGAATATTCCAAAACTTCCAGTGTTTACAACGGAAGAGGGAATTAAAAGAATAAAAGAATTTTTTGGAAACCTAAGCGACTGGAAAGATATTTCCGAATTAGTCCCAGATAGTTTTAAATCTTCAAAAAATTTAAAAAGGACAGGTAGAGCAGGTATCTTTGCTGGATCTTTAGAGCTTGCTAAAGAGGGCAATATTTCTATAAAACAAAAAGAACTTTTTGATAATATATATATTAAAGAAAAATCATGAATAAATTGAAAAAAGATAACATAGTAAGTTTTCCTTCAAAAATTTCAGAGATAGAAAGAGAAGTTGAGGCCATTGTATTTGCAGCCGCAGAGCCTTTAAGTGTTGAAACAATAGAGTCAAAAATTTCTAAAAATACCGATGTATTAAAAATTTTACAAAAGTTACAAAATTATTATTCAAACAGAGGAATTAATTTAGTTTGTATTTCTAATAAATGGTCTTTTAGAACAGCACAAAATCTTTCATCATTAATGGCTCAGCAAAAAACTGTTGAAAAAAAATTATCTAAAGCTGCTATAGAAACATTAGCTATAATTGTATATCACCAGCCAGTTACTCGTGCAGAAATAGAGGAGATACGGGGTGTTGCATTCGGAACTAATACTTTAGAAATTCTAATGGAACTTAATTGGGTTAAGCCTCAAGGAAGAAAAGATATACCAGGAAAGCCAATCCAATATGGAACTACAGATGATTTTTTAAGTCATTTTAATCTACAAAAATTATCTGATCTTCCAACAGTTGATGAATTAGGATCTGCAGGACTTATTGATACTTCTTCTGTTGATGCATCAATATTTGGTACCGGTAAATTTTACAAAGAAAAGCAAGAAGGAAAAAAAGAGAATATATATTCAGATATAGATGAAATGTTGAGTAGCACTCTAAAACCCGAGAGTGACGAATAAAAAAAGTTTCTTTTAAAAAACAACTATTAAGGGTATAAAGTTTATATGAGTATAGGATTTTGGCAGATTGCAATTGTAGTAATTTTAGTAGTTTTACTATTTGGAAGAGGAAAGATTTCAAGCCTTATGGGTGATGTTGCTAAAGGTATAAAAAGTTTCAAAAAAGGAATGGCATCAGATCCATTAGAAGACAGTCAGCCGAAAAATATTTCAGAAAATCAAGATTCAAATAATCAAGACTCGAATAACAAAGAGTAACAAATGCCACAAATTGGCTGGTTAGAAATTTTTATAATAGTTTCTATAGCAATAATAGTTGTTGGACCAAAGGACTTTCCTTTAATGCTAAAAAAAATGGGCTCATGGATTGGTTCAATCAAAAGATATGTTAGTGATGTTCAAACACAAGTCTCAGAGATTGCAGATGAAAATATTGATAATGAAAATAAAAATAACAATTCAATAAAAAAAGAAAATAACATTAAAGATAAAAATGGATAAGGAAACTGGTTTTATAAGTCATTTATCTGAGTTAAGAAAAAGATTAATACACTCAATTATTTTTCTCTCTGTATTATTTATCATTTGTTATTTTTTTTCAGAATATATTTATGGATTTTTAGTTAGTCCATATGCAGAGGCAGTAAAAGGAGATGGTATTGAGAGAAGATTAATATTTACAGCCTTACAGGAAACTTTCTTAACATATTTGAAAGTTTCTTTCTTTGCTGCGTTTTTTATAACAAGCCCTTTCATATTAATTCAGATTTGGAAATTTATAGCTCCAGGTCTCTATACACATGAAAAAAAAGCTATCATGCCATATTTAGTGATTACACCAATTCTATTTTTATTGGGTGGTATGCTTGTGTATTATTTAATAATGCCGTTAGCTATCAAATTTTTTCTTTCATTTGAAAGTCTAGGTGCTAGCACAAATTTACCTATACAATTAGAGGCTAAGGTAAATGAGTACTTGTCTCTAGTGATGAAATTAATATTTGCATTTGGTTTAAGTTTTCAATTACCTGTAGTTTTAAGTTTACTTGCTAGAATAGGAGTTATCAATTCTGTATTTCTTAAAGAACGTAGAAAATATGTTGTTGTAATGATTTTTGCAGCAGCAGCAATTTTAACACCTCCTGATCCTATAACTCAAATTGGTTTAGCAATCCCTTTATTAATTTTATATGAATTATCAATTTTTTCAGTAAATATGATTGAAAAAAAAGCAGAACAAAAAAATGCATAATATTAAAGATCTAAGAACTAATATTGATAACTTTAAAAAACTAATTGAAAGCAGAAATGCTGATATTAATTTTCAAAAAATATTGGACCTTGATAAAGATAATCGATCTTTAATCCAAGAAAAAGAACAATTAGAAATGGAGAAAAAAACTATTTCTAAATCTAAGGATAAATCTCTATTTTCAAAATCAAAAGAAATCTCAATCAAAATTGATGAACTTTCTAAAAAGCAAAAATTAATTAAAGAAGAATTAGACACTATATTAAGCTCAATACCTAACATCCCTTTAGACGATGTTCCTATTGGAAAGGATGAAAACGATAATAAGGAAATAATTAATTCTGGTGAAATTAAAAAATTTAGTTTTAAACCATTAAGTCATTATGAATTAGGGGAAAAGTTAAATATGCTTGATTTTGATTTAGCTACAAAAACTACTGGTTCTAGGTTTGTTTTTGTAAAAGATAAACTTGCAGCTTTAGAAAGAGCTATTTCTAACTTCATGATTGATACTCATACTCAAAAAAATGGTTACACTGAAATTTCACCACCACTTATGGCTACAGATAATACTATGTTTGGTACTGGACAATTGCCAAAGTTTGAAAATGATCAATTTGAAATTAAATTTGATGAAAAAAATGATAGAAAATTTCTTATTCCCACAGCTGAAGTAATCTTAACTAATATGGTAAAAAATCAAATAGTTGATCCAAACAATTTACCAATGAGATTGGTAGCTTCGACACCATGTTTTAGAAAAGAAGCAGGTAGTTATGGAAAAGATACAAAAGGAATGATTAGACAGCATCAGTTTTATAAAGTTGAACTAGTTAGTATTGTTGAGAAAGACAATTGTAAAGATGAACTAGAACGTATGACTAATTGTGCAACAAAAATACTGGATGATTTAAAATTACCATATAGAAAAATAATCCTTTGTACTGGTGATATGGGTTTTAGTGCTGAAAAAACTTACGACATAGAGGTATGGTTACCTTCCGAGAATAAGTACCGTGAAATTTCAAGCTGTTCTTCATGTGGTTCATTCCAAGCAAGAAGAATGAAGGCTCGTTATAAAAATAAGGATAATAATATTGAATTTGTAGGAACTTTAAATGGAAGTGGATTAGCTGTGGGTCGTACTTTAATTGCTATTCTTGAAAATTATCAGGCAGAAGATGGATCAATTGTTATTCCTGATGTCTTAAAACCTTATATGGGTAATATTGACAAGATTTCTTCCAATTAGGAGTTGTCATTAAATAATAGATAGTATAAATAACCGTAAACTTAAAGAGAACTTATGGACAGTGGAATTGGACAATTTATACCTTTAATATTAATTTTTGTTATTTTTTATTTTTTCTTAATCAGACCTCAGCAAAAAAAAGTAAATGAGCACAAAAATATGGTTGAGAATTTAAAAAGAGGTGACAAAGTAGTTACTTCGGGTGGTATTGTTGGAACTGTTGAGAGAATTATAGATAATGAAAAAGTAGAAGTTCAAATTGCTGAAAATATCAATGTTGAAGTAGTTAGAGCTACTGGAATTCAAGGTTTAGTAAATACTGCAGAACCAAAAAAATAACATTAACTTAAATGTTATACTTCTCAAAATTAAGAATTTTTAGCGTATTAATTTTTACATTAATACTAACTTATTTTTCTATATCTAATTTTACAAAATTAGATGATGATTTATTTTCAAAAAATATAAAACTTGGACTAGACCTTCAGGGTGGATCTTATTTATTGTTAGAAATAGATAATAAGCCTGTAATTAAACAAAAAATTCAAAATAAAGTTATTGAGTTTAAAAGATTTTTTAAAGAAAAAAATATTATAACAAAAAATTTTATTGTAAGTGATAATTCTATTTCATTTGAAACTACTTCTAATCAAACACAAGAGTTAGAAAAAATTTTAGATGATGATAACAGTGAGATTAATCCTTATTTTCAACAGTATAAAACTCATGAATTTGATTTTGAACTTATTGAGAATAGATTTAATTTAAAGTTATCTAAATATGGTGTTGTATTGTTAAAAAATGCATCTTTAGATCAGGCTATTGAGATTGTTAGAAGAAGAGTAGATGAAGTAGGTACCAATGAACCTAATATATTAAAAAGAGGCAATGATAGAATACTTGTTGAGTTACCTGGTTTAGATGATCCTGGAAGAATTAAATCATTATTGGGTAAAACTGCAAATTTAACATTTCAATTTATAACCCAAAATTCAGAAGAGTCATTTGGTACTGAAAAAATTGAATTTGAGGATGGTTCAGAAATTGCAATAGTAAGTAAAAGAATAGTTTTAAGTGGTGATAATTTAGTTGATGCAAAACCAACTATGAATTCACAAACAAATGAAACAGTGGTTTCATTTTCTTTAGATAGAGTAGGTGCTAAAAAATTTGGTAAAGCAACAAGCACTGGTGTTGGAAAAAGACTTGCAATAGTTCTTGATGGAAAAATTATTAGCGCTCCATCAGTTAGAGAACCTATAATCGGAGGCTCAGGACAAATCTCTGGAAATTTTACTTTTCAATCAGCTACAGACCTTGCTTTATTGCTTAGATCAGGTGCGTTACCAGCTCCTTTAAATATTATTGAAGAAAGAACAGTTGGTCCTGATTTAGGACAAGACTCTATTAATGCAGGAATTTTATCATTAATAATTGGATTTGTTTTAGTTGTTTTATTTATGATTTATAAATATCGTGTTTTTGGTGTTATTGCTAATTTAGCTCTAATTTCTAATTTGTTCTTGCTGGTTGGTGTGTTAACTCTATTTGAAGCTACTTTAACACTTCCAGGTATTGCAGGAATAATTCTTACTGTTGGTATGGCTGTAGATGCTAACGTTTTAATATTTGAGAGAATTAAAGAAGAGATTAAGTCAGAAAGAAATCCAATTATTGCTTTCGATTCTGGTTATACTAAATCAAGAACAACTATATTAGATGCAAATATTACAACTTTAATAGCTGCAGTTATATTATTTTTCATGGGATCAGGTCCTATAAAAGGATTTTCAATTACATTAGGGGTTGGAATTTTGACAACACTATTTTCTGTTTACTTTATAGC
>LUMI01000427.1_pt1 | contig 13224 bp, 16 predicted proteins | sample 729681 | NCBI WGS metagenome assembly LUMI01 (sample SAMN03860267, study PRJNA289734) | marine metagenome | biome: seawater column; feature: ocean; material: water; isolation source: Red Sea water column Station 34 - depth 10m | place: Saudi Arabia: Red Sea | collected 2011-10-15 | depth 10 m
TTAATTCGCTCATATGCAGGACAGATGCTTTTTGCTACACCCTACAGCGAAGAGATACAATCCGATGTCAAGCCGCTAACAATGGCACAACTTAGGAGGAACTTATAATGTCATGGGAAAAAATACTAAAAGATGAAAGAACTCAAATCGTGGCTATGCTTGAGGAGGGAATCCTGCCGGGATATAGTATTAGATTAGATGTTGGAACTATTGCAACCGGTATACAAATAGTAGTTTCTAAATTTCCGAAACTAAAAAACAACACATTTAGGTTTTATGACCTTCACAATATGGGTCCTAATATTCCTGTTTATTTGGAACCAAATGCGTGGCAGAGATTTGTTCAACCTGTGAACGCCGCCATTGTAGGGCTAGACTTATTCCTACGAGAAGTAGACAGAAATAACGATTTTGACAAAATAGACGACAATAACTATGAAATGGTTCTAGAAGGGGAAAGGATAAGAATTGAATTTACTTTAGGTAGAAGTTGTGATTCTAAAATGGAGAGCATTTCGGGAGATATTAGAGCGGAGTTATGTTTAAGTTATACCGTTGATGAAAATACTCCCGCTAGTGGTGATTCTTGGCTCGCTATTTATTTAGTTGCTAATATGCTAAAAGATGCAGATTTAGCCACGGTTGAACGACTAGCAAATTCAGGAACCATACCCGATGTTTTGTATAATGCTATGAAAGCAGTCATTGACGAAGAGTTTAACCATAAGTGTAATTATTGTGAAAATATTATACCGGAGGGAGATTCGTCATGTATGAGTTGCGGCTACTATGTTAACGAACCCGATACTAGTGATGTTACAGCCCACGAGGGAGAGGAAGCATTCATTTATGTATACCCGTCAGGCTGGGATTGTCCCTATGAACATTCAGGAGATGAGTTTATTGAATACGAAGAAGAGTGCAACGAACACGGTATAGAACCCGATTCAAACGGACCCAATTACGGATATACAGCAAGCGGATATTTTATGGCTAGAATAGACGCATTTTTACATAATAATTTATTGGTGTCAAATCCCGATAGAGGAGCATTTTCAAGCGTTGAAACTTCCCTCGCTAAAAGAACCTATGATGAATCCGATTTACTATTAGATTTCTTTGAATATTTTGGCATTGAAGAAGCCGTGGACATGTTAGATATGGTAGCAGAAGAACTACCTCAAGGTGGGTGGAAAATAGATACTGGAACTAAATTGCTTCGTTATAACATGAATGATATTGTAGAATATAATCCCGATGATGAAGAAACAGAAAAAATGCAAGACTTAATGCGTGTTTTAACCGAATACAACATGCAATTAGACATCGCTGGTGCAACCGACGACGAATTAAATACTATCATTGAACAGGAGATTAAGAACATGGAATATGCTTTGGAGTCCTTGAAGAATAGCATTTCTACTACTGATGAATCCCAAGTAGATTTATTGGAAGATTATATTTCGGAATTAAAAAGAGTTTTGGACTAACAAGCAAAGAGTATAAATAGTAATAGCGGGTGATGGTATAATATGAAGTGGATGGAATTTTTGAAGAAGTCCGACACAACAAGAGAGGATTGGGACTCCGCTATTAAGTCTTTTATTGAGGAAGGCAAAAAATTAGGCGTCCCATTAGATATTATTTCCCTATTGAAAGAAGTGGGTGCTATGACTACTTCCTCTTCGGATGCATCTAAGGTTATTAATCCCACTTTTGGAGAGGAAGACAATGACGAAGACGAGTAATTTTACTTGGGACAAGGAGGCCGCTAGAGCCTTACTTACTGAGTTTGAAAATTTTTGGTCGCAAACTCCGGAAAAATACGGTATCACCGCTAGACCTAGAGCCGACACGCAATTAAAAACGAGTAGAAGTTTATTCGGTTTAATGCGAGGACACGGAAAACGAGGACGCAAACAGGATTTGTTTTACGGTGCGGGGGATATTTGGGAGGACCTCGTAGAATTATCACAGGACAATTTAATTCTTGACGATGAATTAGCGGAGTTTAAATTCTTCCTACGAGCGTTGGATAAAATTGAAGGTTCCGACAGGGACCCAAGAAATATCGTTTTCAACACCGTGATTTCTTTTAACGAGAAGTCCGGTGAGGCTAAAAGGGGGGAGGTTAGAGGACACTTCCTTACGCAGGCTTATTGGGACTTCCGAAAAAATAAAGCGGGAAAAAATGATGAAACTTACGATGTGGCGAAGCCGGACTCCGATTGGGTTTCTTTGCGGGGTGAGAAGAATAAAGCAAAGCCGCCCCTGTGGGCAATTATTTTTGGTAAGACTAACAGTTTGAGAACCCTCATTAAAGAAATTGAAGAATTGGCAAAGAAACCTAAGAACCCACCGATAGCACACCTTGACCTTAAAATTTCTAGTGGTAAGGCTGGTCAATTAGCAAATGTTCCCGCTATTCAAGCGGCGGTTAGAAATGTTCTCTCAAGGGCAGATATTTTCCCAGCAGGTAAGAGTCGTGCGCCCACGAAGTCAAAACTTAATGATGCTATGGCAGAACAAACCATCGCTGTGTCGGAAGAGGTAATGAGTCTTATCGCTCCGGAGGCTACTGTTTTAGTGGAAAACGACGGACGAATTATTCGTCGTAAATTAAAAGAGTTTCCCGACTTTAAAGGAATTAAGTCCGTTACATTAAACTTCCCTCGGAATAATATCGTGTTAAATAAACTCATTAGAGAAGTTCTTGGCGACGAGATGGATTCTTTTGAAAGACCTAATCGTGTGGAGGATGGACCATTAGGATTGGTTCTAAAGGCCGACGAAGTAGATTTAATCCGAGAGGCTAGTTCTATTCTAAAACAATACAGATTTACTTTAGAAGGCAAGGGAGAAAACCCGCCAGTTATGGGTGTGGTTTCCCGCCGGGGAGATGAGGAACCCGATGCAAATATTAGACTGGGTGCTATTCTTACTTCGGTAGCAAACTCGGATGATATGGACTATCTAACTCATATTGCTAGTAGTAGGTTCGCTGGGCATGAATTTGAAGTAGGCGGTGAGCCTTTTGATTTTGACCAAGCCTTAATAGACCAAGTGGTTGAAACTCTATCCCATGAGTCTGCCCATTACGCCCAAAATCTTTCACCGGAATTTAATGCGGCTAGAGATGAACTACGACAACAGCACGGAATTATAGGAGAAGCGATGGTAGAATTGTTGATGGCTTTAGGGACTGAGCAGGAACAAGAACTTAGAAACGCCCTTGGAGAAATCATTGAAGAGGTGTTAAAAACAGAAATAGTGCAATATGTTAATGTAGAGTTTCCCGCCTATTACGCAGAACCAAACGCTGATTTTAATTCAGCAGTAGAAAGAGTTCGTCAGGGTTGGCTTCATTCTAGTCCCTTCATTTCAAAATTAACAGAAACAGTTAATCACATAGCGACAATATCTGGACAACCACCTGTTTATAGTAGGGAAGATTTACAAAGAATGGAAACTCGGTCGTCTGCCGCTTTTAATAACTTTATAGATGAATTTGCACGAAGGGGGCAAAATAATGAGGCGTAAGGTTTTGAAAACCTGTCCGTTGTGTAATCACCCCCAACGGGATGAATTAGAACAGGACATTATTAGTGGGGCTATTCTCGTAGGAGAATTAGACCGTGAAGAGGATTGGAAATCGGGAACAACCCGTAGGCATATGCAGGAACACTTGGGCGATTACTTGGACAATTCTAATGAGTCGTGTAGTGTTTGTGTGGCCCCCAATAGAAAGGACTTGGAAGCGGCCATTGTTGAAGGTTCCATGAAGCCGAGTGAGGTCGCCAAATACTTGGGTTGTAGTGTGGACTCGGTTAGGTTGCATATGAAAAAGCACCTTAAGCCGTTAGTGCAAAAGGCCGCTTCTATGGAGTTAGCAAAGGTTGAGATTGATGAAATTAATATGCTGAGTAATAACATTCAAATGTTACAACAAAAGGTGCAAGAGTTTATTATTGACAACGATGATTTAGACCACCGGACGATTGATTCGTTGGTTAAATTAAGTAAAGAAATCCGAGAGTCGTTAAAATACGCATTAGAGTTCAAGGGACAATTAGTTCACAAGCGGGAAGAAACCGTAGTAGTGCAACAAATTGAAGTTATCCAAAAAGTTTTAATAGACCGTTATCCACAGGTATGGAATGAGATACGAGATTCAATAGCGGAGAGATTAGCATGAGTTGGCAAGATATTTTAAAATTTAACCCAAAGTCGCTTAATGACATTACTATTGAAATGGATAAACTATTTGATAATAGAACAAAATTCAATGAAGCCTATAAATCTGGTAAGTATGGTAATGAAGATGAAAGTAAAAAGAAAATATCAATGCTTATGGATGAATTAGTTACTCATCCTAAAGTTGATAGAAGAAAGGCACAACAATTAAAACAAAATTTAGATTCTATGGGTTTCTAAGGAGAAATTAGCATGAGTTGGGAAAATATTTTAAAAAGGCAACTTGGAAACGACCCATCGGTTATTGATAATTTAGTTTATGACTTAATTATAGATAATATTAAGTCAAAACATGTAGATAGAGAACCTAAAAATGTATCTGTAAATCAAAATGTTGATGTTTTTAGAATCACAGGAACCATTAGTTCTGAACCCATAGGAAAAGACCGCGATGGACATATTAATGAATATATTCATGGACCCCTATATAGATACGACCACGATTTACTTATTGAGGCTAGACTTACCGTTTATTATAACGAAAAAAAGGTTGCAGATTATTACTATGATAATGATACTTATGAACACGACCACAATCCTCATAGAAGATATGCTCGTGTTGAACATTACAATGTAGAAGAAGAAAATATTCCCGAAGGCTATGAAGTGGGACCCGTGGGTTATTGATATAGGAGGAAATTAAAATGACTTGGTGGGACATTATTAAAACTGAAAAAAGGCACATGGATATGCTAGCCGACTACGAGGGAATGCTTTCCGAGGGCGATGCTCAACGGGTTCTTCTGGCTATTTACAACAAAGCCAGCGAAACCGATAATTTAGATGTTTATATTGTAGACCCTAACAACAAACTTACTGGTGGTGGGTTTGAAATGGTAGGGCAGGTTGATGAAAATCTACTCTCCGATGAGGAAGTTAGAGAAGTAAATATGCTTGGCGACCGATTTAGAAGAGGAAACTTACGACCTGAAGAGGTTGGCCGATATAGGGAACTTCTTGAGGACGGAGGAGTAGTAATCCGAGAGGGAGGGGAGGCAGGTATTCCTACCTATGATATTCCTATTGTTATTGGCTTAACAAATGAAACCAACCAAAAAAGACTCTTAGTTAATCTTCACATCATGGAAAGTAATGGTAGATATGACGCTTTCTTACATAAGAAGGCCGTTGCCGGAGATGCCTCCTTCATGCAATCTAGAGCATTCATCCAAGAAATTTACCAATTCTTGGAGGAGATTGAATGAATTGGAAATCCATACTAAAAAGTAGTTGGGGTCCTAATGAGAACAGGAGAGCCGGGGATAATTTTAGAGGACGACAAATTTTAACCGCTCTTAGGGACGGGCTACTTGATTTTATTTCTCGTTGGCCTATTGAAGTATACGAGGATATTATAGCATCTACCTACGAACCCTTGGAGGACATAGGAACAATTGTAGAGGGGCCTTATTTTTTTTCTGCCCAATATTACGATAAAAATGGAGAAATGGACTTTGACGCCTACGAAAAGCCCGAAGAAAGAGAAAAGAGAATTAATTCTGTTCTAAAAGGAGAGGGCCACTACGCCATAGTTGTTTCAATTGAACATAAAGAAACAAATCCGTGGCCCGACCATAAAAAAACCGCACCCCCGATGATGTTTTTCTATCACATATACAACGGAGGACAGGACCCAAATTTTTACCCCAAGATTAGGGGAGGGTATGCCGGTAGTGGTCCTTTAGAAAATTTTGACATGAGAAGGGATGGGTTTAAAGGAGATTTAGGTAGAAAATATATGGATTTTTTGGCTACATTAGTTGACGAGGTAAATACTTTGTCCGTTCCGAATGTGAAAAGACTAGGAGGCGGTTCATCTTGAAGTGGGAAATAATTCTAAAAATTGACTGGCGAGAAATTGTTGATGAGTTAATGCAACCGGACAATGTTCTTTTTGACTCACTATACATGGAACTCTCGCAAAGGTTAGGGTTTAAGGCTCCCTCTAAGGACGAGGTAATTGACTACTTGGAGGATAACTACTCAAGGCATAAAATTTGGAACAATTTATATAGTATTAGTGAGGATGAATAATCAATGACGAGATGTGTTCTTTTGGACCAATGGTTTGATACTGAGTCGGAAAAACTTGACAAGAAAGAATCTAAAACAAAAAAGTGTTTTGTAACGGGGGAGAAAAAATGACATGGAAAGAAATTTTAAAATCGGAAGTAGAAAAGGCTCCTTTTGGCTTTGGTAGAAAGAACAAAACGGATGAAATAAGAAACGACCCTACTAGAGATAGTGATGTAATGGGGTATACTCGTCAATTTATTAGGCATTTGAATAATCACCAAGCGTTTGGAAAACCCGGCTACGAGGGACAAATGGCCGTTTTACAAGTTAAGGAAGCAATAGGTGGAACGGGACCAACCAAAGGCCGCTTACAAAACGAAGGAGGTTTAGTTTATATCTTGGGTTTTCAAGCAATTAATAATGAAAGAAAAATGAATAAGCAACCTCCTATGACTAAGGAACAAATGATTCAGGCCGCTAAAAAAGAACTTGAATCTGCTGGATTTCAAGTAGAAATGAGTGGCTCTACACAATTAATTATTAGAAAGTGATTTAAATGTCGTGGTTTCAAATTGTCAAGGTAGGGGAGCGAGTCGTCTACACAGGCACTTGCCCCAAATGTAAGAGATACTTTGACACGACCGATAAAATTAAATTCTGCCCAAAGAACTTACCTGCCCCCGCTGAATCTCATGTTCAAAACATGGACACCTGCCCAATGAAGGAGATGAGAAGGTGAGATGGTGGGACATTGTTAAACTCCGAATCGGTCATTTGGAACACCTAATTGACCAATTCACCCACTTTCACAACACCTCTCTAGCAAGGGAATATATTCTTAAAAGGGACAAGGCCCTAGCAGAACGCCTCTTTCAAAAAATTATGAGCATGTTAAATGACCCTAATATATTTGACAAACTAGATAATAAAGGAAACCCGATTGCAGACCCTATGAATTCATATTACTCTTTGTTAATAGCCTCTCCGGAAATGCATCACAGGGATTTTGGACATCTCTATGAGGCCATTTTTGACCAATTAGAAGAGATGCGCCGCCTTGAATTGCAGGGAGGCGGAGTGGGTGTCTAATTGGTTTAGTATTTTAAAAATCAAAACTCCCGATGGTGCTTACCTAATTAACTCCGCTGGTTCCTTTGAGGAGTGGAAGCGGCGACTACAAAAATTACTAGAAGATGTAGTCTTGCAAGAATTTAAAGCGACCAGCACTCGTGCTAGAGAAAGGTCTAGGGTGAGAGTCACACAAGACCCAGTAGGTAATCCTAGAACTAAACTTCTTGACTCCGATGAAACCATTTATCAAGTTTCTTTTAGACACCCATTTACTGAGGTTTCTTGCTCAATTGATTTTCTTTTCAAGGAAAACCCCAAAGCAGATAACCTCTACTATGTAACGGCTATTGGTTATAACTTAGGCCCAAACTTTGTTTATGACATTAATTACGAAATCGGCAACGAAGGTGCTTTTTTGGAAGAAATTGTTGACCGTGTAGGAGAATACATGGAAACTTCTAATCCAAAAAAGGGAGGTCAAATTCCATCAATTGAGGAGGAAGAAGGTCGCAAGACTCAAGCGCAAATTAACCAAGAATTAGCAAGAGAAAATCCCGGCTATTTTATGATTGAGGGTTCTATGAGAGATAGGGCTTGGATTTCTAATGAAGTCGCTAAAAGAAATATTTCCTTAGAGTCGTTCTTAGCACAAAATAATATTTCCATGGAAGACTTTACTACTGGAATGCCCGCACCTCCACCGCCCCCTCAACAACCTCAACCTAGAGAACCCACAATTAACCAAAGAAGAGAAAACTTACGACAAAGAAGAAATCAATTACGACCTAGAAGAGGAAGAAGAGGAAGAAGAGAAGAATAAAAAGTATTATATATGGGATTCCTCTTAGGGCTGAATAAGGTGGTTAAATGGCTATTGAAGATAAAATTGAAAAGGTCGCAGAAGAGGCCGAAGACTTGGTGGAACTTGCTGAGGATTTGGGATTAATTAGTGAAGCAGATGAAGCAAAGTATAAGGCTATTCTACGAAAGGCCCTACCAGCATTATTGGTGGCAGTTCCCCTGTTTATTGTTCTCTTGAATTGAGTAGCATGGAAATAAACCGGGCAATAATGGTGGCGTTAAGAAACGCTGGTCGTGGTCGTGGATATGATATAGATTTTTCATCTATTGATAACCCAGAAGAAATTCCTCTTGCGTTGCAGATTTTACAGGAAGGTAGATTTAATACCGACTCTATTCTATTTGACCTTAAGGATGATGAGCGAGCGCAAGTTGTTGAAAACATTATTTCCCAGTTAAAAGAAAATATGCCCAGTAATTTAGAACCTATTGGTAGGATTGCTATTGAGGGCAGTAGGAATAAACCAACAAAGGTCATGTCCGATGATTACCCGTTAGAGGGTTCTTTAGAGGAGTGGTTAGCCACTAACATGGAAAGCCTCTATAACAGATTTAACGAGGGAGATTATCGCCCGTTGGCTGGCCTATACTTCTACATGAAAGAAAATAATCTACTTGACCAATACGACGAGGCCATTAGTGGATTCTCGCCGGGAGAAAAAATTCAAGAAATGCTTGGTGAAAAAATCACAGAGGAAACAAAACAAATTAGAGAAATTTTGCGTATCTCCGAGGACAGAACCCAGTATAGGGTCATTATGAACGAGAGAAGGTTTCAAAATATTAGTGGGCAGGACCGAGAGCAGTTCGTTAGATTGATGTTTAGTGCTAATTTACAAGTTAGAAAGGGCGGAACTCCAATGAACGAGTCCTTAACACAAATTGAAAATACCTTTGCCATTCAACCTCTTATCAATTTTATTTTCACCATCCCCAACACCCAACCTAGAGTTTTTGTAAATAAAATCTATGGCCTACACACTAGAAGGGACCTACCGGAACAAGAGTTTGAACCTCCCCGCCCCTACGAAGGGAAGTTTAGACTTGGTGGTGGGGACATCTTATCTACTAACAAAATTTTAAGAGATTATTTAGATTCTATTAAACCTACCGACCTTACCTTGGAGGAATTAAAGCGTAGAGTGAACCGTGGAGATAACCGAACTCTAGAAGCAATTGAAGAGTTTGCTAAGGTGGACAGGTTTCAATTCAATGAGAGACTTTCCCGACAGGTTCAAAGAAATAACAATTTATTTTTCTCCACTCTTTATGACCTAGCAGACGAAGATTACGAAAGCGATAGTTTTATTTTAAGTCCCGAAAATGAAGAAATTATGGCTATGATTCAATATTTCACACGATTGTTTGATTCGGACTTTGACTTTGACGACATGCAAAGAACAGATAGCGATGAGGAACAGGACTCCATCGTTGCAGAAAAAATTAACGAGGCTGGGCAAATTATCTCGGATGGCTTCTATCAAGCATTTTATGAAATCATAGAAGTTATGGCCCAACGGCCCGAACTGAAATACCGAACCCGAAATAATACTTCGGGGTTGGAACTATTGGAAGATTTAGCACTATTACAGGAGGTCTAATAAATGTTTGAAAACTACCCGGAAGAGAATGAAAACCATACCTATATCCGAGGTAATGGAAAGGAAGTTACACTAGATAATAGAAGAATTAGAAGGCAATTTACCGAGGACACTCCTCCGTCAAAAGAGGGTCAATATGAAACATTAATTTTTTACAATCAGTTAGCAGGATTTATCAATCAAAATATTACTTTTGAACCAGAACTTCCACGAGAAGTTAGAGGCGAACCCACGCTTGAAAATTACCACGAAAGGGGTCTACGAACTAAACTGTTTATTGAATCAAACCCCGTGGTCGTGAATGCAACCAGCGGATTAGACACTAGAAGATTTGAAGAGTTTGACGCTTATATTAATGTGAACCCTCAATTAGAAACTTCCCTGCAAAGTATTTTTGATGCGGTTATTAACCTACTTGGTGGTGAGGAACCCGAAGGCGAGGAATACGATGGGGGGTTAGAATTTGAAAACCTAGCAAACTATCTCTCTATTAGGGACATTGGCTCCTCTTCCGAAAGAAAACAAATCTATGACCATTGGGAAAACTATTACAAGCGTTTCTCGGAAGCACCCGACAAAAAAACACTAATTGAGTATGAGGTTCCCGCCGGAGAGGACATGCCCGCTCCGCTGTTTAAACTTAAACAGAATCCATTTATTCTACCTTGTATAGTAGTTCAGCACTCGTCCGTGAACTATATGCAAGAAGAGGGTGCTGTGGGTATTTTCCGAATCGCTAATGAAATTTTTAGAGAAATTACAAGAATGACCCGTGAGGAATTTAAGCAAGAGTTTTCCGAAACAGAACTTGTTTCTTTTATTGGTCGTGATGGTGAGGCAGGAAACGCCTACGAAGAACTAGTGGCAAATAACTTAAGACAAACTGAGAAGGCCCCAAAAGAAGTAGACCCACTAACATACCTACACTTAACAAAAGAAAGTAAAATGTTCTATGCTGGGGACGAAGATGAAAAGGTTAGAAAATTGCTTAGAGACTACTTAAGGGAAAACTTTAGTGGGCTTCAAGCAGTAATTTTAAATGTTTTAGATAACCTAGCGGATGAGACATTAGAGGACTACAAAGAATCGGTTGTTCCTTCCTCGGATGGCGTCTACTATCTACCCATCTTAGATAATCACATTCAAGAACTTTCAAAAATTCCGTTGGCCCCCGGAATGGAAATCCCCTATTTTACATTAAGATTATACCGATTAGAAATTGAAAAGAAATCTAGAACCTTTTCAAATTACCGACAGGCAGTTAAGTTTGTAAATACAAATCTAAAAACATTTTTTAATTTTGTTAAAGACGAAACAGTTCTCGGAGAACTTAGAGCATACAATCCGAATGTTGGTGTGAAGGTGGCAAGAAGTGGTTCCGCTTCAAGAGGTTCTCTTTCGCCAGCATCAGTCGGGCCAAAATATCCAGCCATCGCAGGTGAACTTCCCACAATGGTTGAGGTTGAGGGTAGAGAATACAACGAGTTCGTTGATTTTGTTTATGAAAAATATGGAAAGGACTTACGACAGCAATTTTTCTTCAACAGGGATATTCCTTCTTTTATGGAGGACTCCGACTATCAAACTTTTATGGCCGCATATACTAGTCTTAAGGAAATCGGCCCCACCGCTATTGTTTCCCAGTTAACAAAATACCCCGCCACGGCAATTGAAGCCGAGGATTTACAGGCTCTAAATAACTTTTGGAGTAATGTTCGTAAGGGGTCAACAGGAAGCATTGGTGCTTTAATTGAAGCGGGGGAGGATTCCATCTCGGCATTCCTTCTATTGAATTCTAAAATCAATGAGAGTAGGGCTAGTATCACTTCCAAAAGAAAAAGAATCGCTGACTCCTTGGGTAAAATTATTTATGATATTGCTAGACTGAGGGATATGGAACAGGTTGCTTCAAATGTTTTCTTGAGGAAACAAATCTCCGAGTATCGCAACGCACCCATTGATAAAGAATTGCTGGATATTTTACCTATCCTAAACAACAAGATGTTCACCGATAGTTTAACGAAGCCGGAAAGAAGAGAAGTTCAACAGTTAAGTTCTAACCTCAAGGGTAATTTCTACAAGGAAATTATGGGACGCGAAGATGGCGATGCAGAAAAGGCATTCCTAAAGGCCATTGATACAATTAGAGGTGAGGGTGGTCTTTATATCTATAAAGCATACCTTGATTTAAACAATGTGGAGAATGTTGATTATGTTTCTAATCTAATCCGAAAGGAGGACCGAGTAGATATTTATGCTATGGACATGGAAAAAATTCTTAACATGAATCAAGAACCTCTTGAAACTGTTGCCACCAAAATGGGTGTTAGTGAAACAGTTATCTATAAGGTTAGGGGGCTATTCCGTTGAAGAAAGAATTGGGAACTGACGCTAAAGGAAATTACCTTCCTTTAAGAACGGATGATGAGGGTCGTCCGGTTAGTCCCGATACCTATATTGATGATAAAATTTATTCCGAAGAAGAAATGGTTAGTCTGTTTAGAAAGGTTAATCCCGGTAGAAAAACTAGAGCAGAAATGACAGATTTCTTTCCCCCCTTGACGGGACAGGACGCTGATGGTTATTTTATTATGTTTGACCGAGCGAATCCACTTGGAGGAGAACCTTTACCTGTTGGTCGTGTGGGATGGAAATACTTACCGGAACATAAATTGTATCTTACCACCGGAATTAAGGTGATTCCGATGTATCGTGTGATGGGATTATCTAGGTCGCTGTGGCAAAAAAGAGACTCGGCTGTTATTAAGAATACTCCCGCTATTGGAATGGCTAGCAATTTTTCCGAGAGTTGGTTGAAGTTAATTCAGTCCGAGGGCTGGAAAGTAGACCCTCCGGTAGAGTCCTTACCGGAAAGTATTCAAGACGAGGTTAGAGAAACCATTGAGGGAGAGAAGCCTCGTAGGTTAATTAGTAAGAATATTGATATGGCTATGAAAAAGGCTTGGGATATTTTGAAAATGCCCCGTGTATATAGGGGACCTGATATTCGTAATGAAGCGCAATATAGTGCCGCTTCTCTAGAAGGAAGAAAAAAATGGCATTATAGTCAGGCAGCCGGATATGATATGAGGCTACAAGCCCTTAGAACTCAACACACGGTAGATTTAACAGATGTAGAAAATCCCGTTTATAAAGAAATGAAGGAATATCAAGAAATGAGAAATTTTCATCAAAGACAAGCATCCAGATTAAGAAAATGTATCGCGTCAGGAAAAACAGAATGTAATGATTATTATTCTCCTGAGTTAGAAGGAGATAATAGAATAAAACCAAAACTTATAACTACTCCTACTGGTAAAAGGGACCCTTATGTTGAGTTATCATTAGAAGCCTATAATAATTTAACAGATGAACAGAAATGGAAATATCATGTAGGTATGAAGCCCTACGGAAAAGATGT
>LUMI01000496.1_pt1 | contig 13223 bp, 14 predicted proteins | sample 729681 | NCBI WGS metagenome assembly LUMI01 (sample SAMN03860267, study PRJNA289734) | marine metagenome | biome: seawater column; feature: ocean; material: water; isolation source: Red Sea water column Station 34 - depth 10m | place: Saudi Arabia: Red Sea | collected 2011-10-15 | depth 10 m
GCGTTACGGATTTTGCGTTCATGCCCTTTGCGGCGGGCTGCTGACAATGGCGGTGATGGTGCTGCCCCTGTCGCCGGCTGTTCGGCCGGCGGCGTGACAGCCGGATGTCAGGGCAGTCAGCGGTTCTGGCGGTTATCCACCAGATCGGTAACCACACCGGGATCGGTCAGCGTCGAGGTGTCGCCAAGCTCGGCATAATCGTTGGCCGCGATCTTGCGAAGAATCCGGCGCATGATCTTGCCAGACCGGGTCTTCGGAAGCTGCGGCGCCCATTGCAGCAGGTCCGGCGTGGCGATCGGGCCGATCTCCTTGCGGGTCCATTGCCTGAGCTCGGCCGCCAGCTCGTCGCTCGGCTCGCACCCCTCGATCAGCGTGACATAGGCGTAGATGCCCTGGCCCTTGATGTCGTGCGGATAGCCGACAACGGCCGATTCCGCGACCTGGGGGTGGGCGACGAGCGCGGATTCGATCTCTGCCGTTCCCATGCGGTGACCCGAGACATTGAGCACGTCGTCGACGCGGCCGGTGATCCAGAAATAGCCGTCCTGGTCGCGGCGCGCGCCATCGCCCGAGAAATAGCGTCCCGGGAAGGTGGTGAAATAGGTGTCGATGAAGCGCTGATGGTCGCCATAGACGGTGCGCATCTGGCCCGGCCATGAATGGTCGATGCACAGATTGCCGTCGACGGCCCCTTCGAGAAGGTTGTTCTCGCCATCGACAAGGACGGGCTTGATGCCGAAGAAGGGCCGTGTCGCCGATCCCGGCTTGGTCGCGGTCGCGCCGGGAAGCGGGGTGATCAGGATGCCGCCGGTTTCGGTCTGCCACCAGGTGTCGACGATCGGGCAGCGCCCTTCACCCACAACATCGTGGTACCACATCCATGCCTCGGGATTGATCGGCTCGCCGACACTTCCCAGAAGGCGGAGCGAGGAGCGGTCGCATCCGGTGACCGGCGCGTCGCCCTCGCGCATCAGCGCGCGGATTGCCGTTGGCGCGGTGTAGAAGATGCTGACCTTGTGCTTTTCGACGACCTGCCAGAAACGCGAGCTGTCCGGCCAGGTCGGCACGCCTTCGAACATCAGCGTCGTCGCGCCGTTCGCAAGCGGACCATAGACGATGTAGCTGTGGCCGGTGACCCAGCCCACATCGGCCGTGCACCAGTAGACGTCGCCATCCTTGTAGTCGAAGACATACTGGTGCGTCATCGAGGCGTAGACCATGTAGCCGCCGGTGGTGTGCAGCACGCCCTTCGGCTTGCCGGTCGACCCGGAGGTATACAGGATGAACATCGGGTCTTCGGCGTTCATCTCTTCCGGCGGGCAGTCGGCAGAGGCATCCGCCATCGCCTCGTGATACCAGACGTCGCGCCCGTCGACCCAGCCGATGTCACCGCCGGTGCGTCGCACGACGACGACCTTGTTGCAGTCGGGACAGGATTCGAGGGCCGCATCGGTATTTCCTTTCAGCGGCACCGGCCTGCCGCCGCGAAGGCCTTCGTCGGCGGTGATCACCATGTTGGAATCACAGTCCTGGATGCGGCCGGCGAGCGCGTCGGGAGAGAAGCCGCCGAAGACGACGGAATGCACCGCGCCGATGCGCGCGCAGGCCAGCATCGCGACGGTGGCCTCCGGGATCATCGGCATGTAGATGGTGATGCGGTCGCCTTTCTTCGCGCCCTCTGCTTTCAGCACATTGGCGAATTTGCAGACTTCCTCATGCAGCTCGGCATAGCTGATATGCCGGGAATCCGCCGGGTCGTCGCCTTCCCATATGATGGCGGTCTGGTCGCCGCGGCCGGCGAGATGCCGGTCAAGGCAGTTGGCGGCGGCGTTGAGCGTGCCGTCGCCAAACCAGCTGATGTGAAGATCCGCCTTGTCATAGGAGACATCGCTGACCTGGCTGTAGGGCTTGATCCAGTCGATCCGCTTGCCATGCTCGGCCCAGAAGGCGTCGGGGTCGGCGATGGATGCATCATACATCGCCTGATAGCCGCTATTGTCGATCAGCGCGTTGGCGACGGTGCTCTCGCTCGGGGCAAACAATCTGTCCTGGGTCATATTCATCCTCCCACCCGGAACGCCGGCGCGCCGCAGTCATCGCGGTTTTCCGGCTGTTGAAACCGGCGGCAGTCTAGACCGAAGCGCCGTCCGGTCGCAAGATGCGGGCCGTCACATTTGCCGCAGCGATTCGGCAAGTTCTTCGGCTTCGTCCACGCTGCCGAGCGCCATCACGGCCTTTGCCGTGGCGAAGGAAAACCCGGCCCGCGCAAGCGAAGCAAGCTGCTTGCGATAGGTGTCGTCATCGCTTTCCCGCGTGAAATAGGGCCCGATCCTGCGCCGCGCCGCCAGCCGCAGGGCCGCCGCCAGCTCGCCATCGCTCGTCGACTCATCGGCTTCGGCCAGCGCCTCGTCGGCGAGATCCTGGCCAATGGCGTGTTCGGCAAGGCTGCGGCGGATGGCAAGGGCGGATCCGCCGCTGCGCCGTTTGCTGCGGGCACGGGACAGGGCAAAGGCGGCATCATCGACATAGCCGAGCCGGATACAGTCATCGAGAACGGCGTCGATCGCGCGTGCGACTTCGGCCTCTTCATGGGCCTCTAGCTTGCGCATGGCGAAACGCTGCAATACCTCACGCAGCCGCTGGCGCGAGGCGCTGTAGCGGCCGAGATAATGCACCGCCTTGTTCATCAGCCTTTGTTCGGCGCGGGACCTGTCCGTCGTCATCATTCCGTCTTTCCGGTTCAGCGCCGCGAGCATAGCAGCAGCCATGAAACCCCACCATAGGCTCCGCCGGTTGTCATTTGCCTGTGCCGGACCTATGTTCGGCCGCATGAACGAGCAGTCTTCCCCGCCAACTGACACACCTGTCCGGCAAGGCGATGCCGGCGCGCCCGCGCCGGTTCGTCCGGTGCAGATCGGCCGCGTCAACTGGGTTGGCCTGCAGACCCTGTATCTTCGTGAAGTGCAGCGCTTTGCCAAGGTCGGCATGCAGACTGTCGTGGCGCCGGTTATCACCTCGATGCTGTTCCTGATGGTGTTCGCCGTCGCCGTTGGCGACCGCGCGCAGCTTGCCGGTGATATCAGCTTCATCTCCTTTCTCGTTCCCGGGCTGGTGATGATGACAGTGCTTCAGAACGCCTTTGCCAACAGCTCCTCCTCGCTTGTCGTTTCCAAGGTGCAGGGCAATATCGTCGACCTGCTGATGCCGCCGATCGGCCCCGGCGAGCTTCTCGTCGGCCTGGCCCTCGGCGGGATGACGCGCGGGATTGCCGTCGGGTTGTTCGCAGCCCTGATTTTGGGCCTCTTCGCCGGGTTGCAGCTTCCCGCGGCGCCTCTGACGGCGCTGGCCTTCCTCGTCTTGGGGTCGCTGGCGATGGCGCTTGCCGGAATCCTCGCCGGTGTCTGGTCCAACAAGTTCGACGAAATGGCCACCATCACCAATTTCCTGATCCAGACGCTGGCTTTCCTGTCCGGCACCTTCTATTCCGTGGACAGGCTGCCGGCGCCGTTCGATACCATGGCCACCCTGAACCCGTTTTTCTATGCCATCGACGGGTTCCGCTACGGGTTGATCGGGGTTGGCGACCGCTCGATCGTGACCGGTCTCGTCGGGCTAGTGCTTGTGAATGGCGTTCTGTGGCTCCTGTGCTACCGTGTGCTGAAATCCGGGTGGCGGCTGAAGAGCTAGCCGCCGCAATTGAAAGGCTGAAGATCGGGTCATGACAGCTGACAGGGCAATGGCGGCAAGCGAGGCGGCGCCGTCGAACGGCATTCTGCCGGTACAGGAAATCCGTACGGCGATCGCGGACGGCGCCATCATTTCGGACATCCCGCTGACCGCCGCGCAGATGCAGCCGGCCAGCATCGACCTGCGGCTTGGCCGGCGTGCCTGGCGGGTCCAGTCATCCTTCCTTCCGGGGCCGGAAACGCGTGTTGCCGACAAGCTGCCCCGCCTTGCCATGCATGAAATCGATCTCGAGGGCGGGGCGGTTCTCGAGCGCGGATGCCTCTATATCGTCGAGCTGCAGGAATCGCTGGCGCTTCCGGCCGAGATTTCGGCGATGGCGAACCCGAAAAGCTCGACCGGACGGCTGGATATCTTTACCCGCCTGATCACCGACGGCGCCTCTGAATTCGAGGCCGTCGCCGCCGGTTATCAGGGTCCGCTCTATGCCGAGATTTCGCCGCGGACCTTTTCTGTGCTGGTGCGGCCCGGATCATGCCTGTCGCAGCTGCGCTTCCGGCGCGGCCCGTCATCCATGTCGGACGACGCGATGATCAGGCTGCAGCAGGATGTGGGCCTTGTGCGCGGTGCCAGCGCCGTCGATATCCGCGATGGTGTGGCGCTCAGCGTCAATCTCACACCGGCAGATGATGACGGCATCATCGGCTGGCGGGCCCGCAAGCATGCCGGGCTGGTCGATATCGACGCCCCGGCCAGCTGTGCGGTGGGCGACTACTGGGAGCGGCTGACGACGACCGACCTTGTCGCCGGCGGCCTCGTTCTCCATCCAGACGAATTTTACATCCTTGCCAGCCGCGAGTTCGTGACGGTGCCGAATGACCATGCCGCCGAAATGCGGGCCTATGACACGCGGGTCGGCGAGTTTCGCGCGCATTACGCCGGGTTCTTCGATCCGGGCTTCGGCATGGCCGAACTCGATGCCGCCAGCACCCGCGCGGTTCTGGAGGTGCGCTCGCATGATGTGCCCTTCCTGATCGAGGATGGCCAGACGGTCTGCCGCCTTGTCTACGAGCCGATGTCGGCGATCCCCGACGCGCTCTATGGCGCGTCCGGATCGGGATCGAACTATCAGTCGCAGGGGCTGCGACTCGGCAAGCATTTCATTCAGGACTGATACCGCCCGCCATGCGGCGCCTGCCGGTGGCAAACATCTTGACAATTCTCGCCAAAATGCCGAATTTGACAGCCTTCTTTTGCCTTTAGCAGAACCACCGGCACCGCTGTTGACGGGCTGGTGGTTTGGTTTTTTCGGCATCAGGATCAACAGCAGCAAAACCCCACTGGCAAACCGGCAGACCCAGTTTCGCAATGAACGACCAGCAAACGAAAGACGCCTCGATGGCAGGCTCGCAATCCGCCGTCATGAAGACCTATGGCCGCGCCGAGCTTGCCTTTGTGAGCGGCGAGGGCTGCTGGCTGGTCACCGATGATGGCAGTCGCTATCTCGATTGTGCAAGCGGCATCGCCGTGAACACGCTTGGCCATTCGCATCCCGGCCTTGTCGCCGCGCTTCGCGAGCAGGCCGGCAAGCTGTGGCATACCTCCAATCTCTATCGCATTCCCGGGCAGGAACGCGTCGCGGCGAAGCTGGCGGCGCTGACCGGTCTCGACCAGGTCTATTTCTGCAATTCGGGGGCCGAGGCGAATGAATCGGCGGTGAAGATCGCGCGCCGCGCCATGCATGAGCGGGGCGAGCCCGACAGGATGACCATCCTGTGCGCCACCGGATCATTCCACGGGCGCACGCTTGGCATGCTGGCGGCGACCGACAAGCCTGCCAACCGGACCGGGTTCGGCCCGATGCCCGACGGGTTCGAGCATGTCGCCTTCGGCAATCTGAACGCGCTTCGCGACCGGATGGGCCCGCATGTGGCGGCGGTGATGATCGAGCCGGTGCAGGGAGAGGGCGGTGCGCGTGACGCACAGGATGAATATCTGGCCGGGGTTCGCGCCGCGGCGGACGAGTTCGGCGCGCTGGTGATCGCAGACGAGGTGCAGTGCGGCATCGGGCGCACCGGCACGTTGTTCGCCTACGAGACATCGGGCATCCGGCCCGACATCATCGCCGTTGCCAAGGGGCTTGGCGGCGGATTTCCGGTCGGTGCCGTCATCGCCAGCGAAGCCGTCGGCAACGCCATGACGCCGGGCACGCATGGCTCGACATTTGCCGGCAACCCGCTGGCCATGGCGGTGGCCGAAGTGGTGCTGGACGAACTTGGCGCCCCCGGCTTCCTCGAGGATGTGCGCCGCCGCGCCGGCATCATGCGCGACAGCCTGCAGGCGGTGGCAGACCGGTATGAAGGTGCGGTGGTCGAACTGCGCGGCCGCGGGTTCCTGTGCGGGGTGCGCCTCGCTGATGCACTGCCGGCGGGTGATGCGGTTGCGGCCATGCGTGAAGAGAACCTGCTGACCGTGCCGGCTGGCGAGAATACGGTGCGCTTCCTGCCGCCGCTGGTGATCAGTGAAGAGGAAATCGCGCTCGCAGCGGAGACTTTCGAGCGGGTGCTCGGCCGGATGGCCGCTGCCGGGGACGGGTAGGATGAGACATTTTCTGGATATTCGCGATCACAGCGCCGACACGCTGCAGGCCATGCTCGATCATGCGGCAGAGATGAAATCGGCGCTGAAGGCCGGCCGGGACGGGCCGAAGCCGCTTGCCGGAAAGTCGGTGGCGATGATCTTCGAGAAACCGTCGACGCGCACCCGCGTGTCCTTCGAGGTTGGGATCAGCCAGCTTGGCGGCACGCCGCTGATGATGTCGGCACAGGACATGCAGATCGGCCGCGGCGAGAGCATCGAGGATACGGCCCGTGTGCTGTCGCGTTATGTCGATGCCATCACCATCCGCTGTTTCTCGCACGACATGCTGCTGACCCTTGCCGAGCATGCCACCGTGCCGGTGGTCAACGCGCTGACCGAACGTTCGCATCCCTGCCAGATCATGGCCGACCTGCAGACAATGATCGAACGGCATGGCCCGCTCGACGGGCAGATCGTCACCTGGATCGGCGACGGCAACAATGTCGCCGCCAGCTGGATCGAGGCAGCCGCGCGGTTCAATTTCCAGCTTCGCATCGCCTGTCCGGAAGGCTATGCGCCGCCGGCCGAACTGACGGCATGGGCGCGCGCCGAAGGCGCCGATCTGGTGATGTATGATTCCGCCATCGAGGCCGCCACCGGCAGCCAGACCCTGGTGACCGATGTCTGGATCTCGATGGGTGACGAGGAAGGGACAAGGCGCGAGGATTTCCGACCCTTCCAGCTGAACGAGGAACTGCTTGCCGTGGCGGCCGGCGATGCCGTCGTCATGCACTGCCTTCCCGCCTGGCGCGGCATGGAAATCACCGAAGCGGTCATCGACGGGCCGCAATCCGCGGTCTTCGACGAGGCCGAGAACAGGCTGCATGCCCAGAAGGCCGTGCTGTCCTGGTGTGTGTCCGGCAACTGACGGCGCACAGACCCGGCGACCCTGACAATGCCGATCCGTTTGCGGAGTTTACCTTGGCCCAGAAAGACATTTTTCCGGTAACAGGCCCTGCTGCTGCAGGCCAGATCCTGCCCTTCTACCTTGCCGGCGAGAATGGCGACGGCGCCCTGATCCGCGGGCGGCTGGCATCCGTCGGCGGACCGGCGAGCAGTATCCTTGCAAGGCACGGCTATCCCGAAATGGTGGCCTCCCTCCAGGCCGAGGCCCTTGCCATTGCCGCCTGCCTGTCCACCTTCATGAAGTTCGACGGCGTCTTCACCCTGCAGGCCAAGGGGAACGGCTTTGTGAAAACCCTTCTTGCCGATGTGACCTCGGACGGGGCGCTTCGCGGCTATGCCGCTTTCGACGAAGAAAATCTCCCCTCTCTTGGCGATGATATGGTGGCGGCGATGCCGGCAAGCGTGCCGGCGCTTCTCGGCACCGGCTATGCCGCCTTTACCGTCGATCAGGGAACCGAGAATGGCCGCTATCAGGGGATTGTCGAGCTTGCCGGCGAGACGCTTGGCGATGCGGCGATGGCCTGGTTTGCCAATTCCGAGCAGGTCGACAGCCACATCGTTGCCGCCGCCGGACGGCATGGCGACGACTGGGTCGCCACCGCGCTGATGGTGCAGCGGGTCGCCGCCGATGGCGGCAATCAGACCACCGCTTCGCGCGCCGAGCAGGATGACGCATGGACCACCGCGGACATGCTGCTCCGTTCCGTCACGCGGGAGGAGCTTGTCGATCCGCAGCTGGCGCCCGAGGACCTCGTCTTCCGGCTGTTCAACGCGTTGCGCCCGCATGTGGCCCCGTCACAGCCGGTTCAGGACAAATGCCGCTGCAGCCCGGAAAAGGTCGAGGCGGTGCTGTCGCGCATGTCACCGGAAGAGCTTGCCGGGCTTGTTGCCGAGTCCGGCAAGGTCGAAGTGACCTGCGAGTTCTGCAAGACAATGCGTGCGGTCGACCCCGGCATTTCGCGCCACTGATTGCTGCCACATTCATGCCGCCTTCTGGACCTAGTCTTGGACTGGTCTGAACCGGGGAGTTTTCGATGCGCATCACGGCCCTTCCGATCCTTTGCCTTGCCCTTCTTCTGTCTGCCTGCACAGCGACCTCCACGCCGCCGCCCAAAGTGACGGTGAGCAGCGAGGCATTCAGCTCCGTGCCCCTGAATGCAAGGCGGCTCGAGATTATCGAGAACTGGCAGATGCCAATCGAGGCGCCTTATATCGGCCATCTCCAGCACCCGTTGCCGAGCTCGCTTGTCGCGGAATGGGCATCGACCGTGCTGACCCCGGCAGGCGGCAGCGGCGAGCTGATCCTCGATATTTCGCGGGCATCGGTCACCAAGGTGAAGCTGCCGAAGGAGGCGGGGCTGGCAAATGCGCTGACCGACCAGCAGGACAGCAAGATCAGGGTCGAGTTCGAGGCCCAGCTGATGTGGCTTCAGCCGGTTGGCGGCGCGCAGGCGATGATCAAGCTGTCATCGTCGCATTCGGTGACGATTCCGGAATCTTCCAGCGCCAACGACGTGCAGCGTGCGGTGAATGAATGTCTGCAGGTGGCAATCGCCGGTCTCGACAGCCAGGCGCGTGCCGAACTTGCCAAGCTCGACAATATCGTCCTTCCCTGACAGGCGCCGGCCCTTATAGATGCCTGCACTGGCCTAGCGCCGCCAGAACCCCGGATTCAGCATCACCAGCACGGTGAAAAGCTCGAGCCGTCCCAGCAGCATGCCGAACGCCATGATCCATTTCGCCATGTCGGGAAGGGTGGCGAAATTGCCCTCGGCGCCGATCAGGTTGCCGAGGCCGGGCCCGACATTGCTGATTGATGTGGCGGCACCGGACAGCGCTGTGATGAAGTCGAGGCCAAGCGCGCCAAGACCGATCGCCAGAATCACGAAGCAGATGATGTAGAGATAGAAAAATCCCATCACCGAATCCATGACCTCGTTCGAGACCGGCCGCCTGTTGTAATAGGCAAGGATGACGGCATGTGGGCTCAACAGCCGTCCGATCTGCACCCGCGCCGTCGTCGCCAGAACCTGAAGCCGGAACATCTTGATGCCGCAGGTCGTCGAGCCGCCGCAGCCGCCGACAAACATCACGATCAGCAGCAATGTCGAGGCGAACCCGCCCCAGGCCGAGAAATTGGCGCTGGCATAGCCGGTGCCGGTCATGATCGAGACGGCGTTGAAGCTGGCCTGCCTGATCGCCACGCCGACCGGCATGCCGGAACTGCCGAGATGCCAGATCAGGATGAGCACCACGGCGACGAGCAAGGTCATGAACCACCGCACCTGCGGGTCCCGCAGCAACGGGCCCCAGCCGCCGCGAACGATGGCGAGATAGTGGGCAAAAGGAAGGCTGCCGACAATCATGCCGGTGATCACGATCCATTCGATGGCCACCGAATCAAAGGCCGCGAACGAGGCCGTTCGAGTGGAATAGCCGCCGGTGGCGATGGTGGTCATGGCATGGGCGATGGCGTCGAAATTGCTCATCCCGGCGATGGACAGCATGATCGCCCAGAACGCCGTCAGGCTGGCATAGACGATGCCGATGCCGCCCGCCAGTTGCGCGGCGCGGGGCACGACCTTGTCGGCGCTGTCATAGGATTCGGTGCGGAACAGCTGCATGCCGCCGACCGACAGCATCGGCAGGACGGCCATCGCCATGACGATGATGCCGACACCGCCAAGCCATTGCAGCAGCGCCCGCCAGATAAGAATGCCGGGGGATGCCAGCTCGATCTGCTGCAGCACGGTCGACCCGGTGGTCGTGATTCCCGATACCGATTCGAAGATGGCGTCGGTCAGGCTGAGCTGCAGCTCGCTGAACATGAAGGGAAGGGCGCCGAACAGGCCGATCGAGATCCAGGATCCGTTGGTCAGAAGAAAGGCTTGCCTGAGCCCCACAGCAGGGACGACAGGGCAAAGACCTGCCAGTCGGGCGAGCCGAAATACAGGTCGAAACACATCGGGATCAGCATGGCCGCGCCGAGAATGGTCGTCAGCAGGCCAAGGATGTTCAGCACCGGTGACAGGGTCATGAAAGGGACACCCGCTCTTGATTGCGTTGCCGGATCATAGCGGATCGGCCGCAAAGGTCACAGGAAATTAGTGTGACAGGCACCAGCGCGGCGGCAAGCGGCGGATCAGCCCATCCGCGCCTGGTTCAGGAACCGTGCCTGCAGGTCGCTGTCGGTCTGGAACAGGCCTGTGAAGCGGGTTGTCACCATCGAGACATCGGGCTTGCGCACGCCGCGCGTCGTCATGCACTGGTGCTGCGCGTCGATGAGGATGGCGACACCGCGCGGCTGCAGCGCTTGCTGAATGCAGTCAGCGACCTGCGCGGTCAGCGTCTCCTGCGTTTGCAGGCGCTTCGAGAAACTGTCGAGAACGCGCGCCAGCTTCGAAATGCCGACGACGCGCCGGTCGGGCATGTAGGCGATATGCGCCACGCCCAGAATGGGCACCATGTGATGCTCGCAATGGCTTTCCATGCGGATCGAGCGCAGCATCACCATGTCGTCATAGCCCTCGACCTCCTCGAAGGTGCTGGAGAGCATGGCGGCGGGGTCCTCGTCATAGCCGGCGCAGAATTCTTCCCAGGCCCGCACAACACGGCCCGGCGTGCCGACCAGCCCTTCGCGAGAGACATCCTCGCCGATCCAGCGAAGGATGGTCTCGACGGCGGCTTCCGCCTCGTCGCGGGTCGGGCGGGTACCGGTGTCTGCTTTGCCGGCAGGCTTGGTGCTGCCGTTGTCATAGGGTGTCATGACATTATCCCCTGAGAGATCCCCTGAAGGCGCGGTCGTCCTGTGCCGTTCGCCGGCACCGACCGATGTCTGCCTATATGGCGACAAAGCCCGGCCATGGCAATATCTTAGGTGTGTCTGTGACAGCGGCCGGGCGCAATTAAATTCTTTGCCGGGGCGGTGTCAGCGGATACCCTGCAGGAACGCGGGTGTAGCTCAGTTGGTAGAGCACGAGCTTCCCAAGCTCGGGGTCGCGGGTTCGAACCCCGTCGCCCGCTCCAGGCTCGAATGTGGCCGGATACAAAAGAGGCCAGATATGAAGAAGGCGGGGCAGCCCCCGCCTTTTTTGCATTTTCTGTTTCCGGCGCGGTGGTCAGCAGGCGTCGACAGCGCGCTTGGCCATCTCGCGAACCAGATGCGCCCGATAGTCCGGCGCGGCGTGGATATCGCCGATCAGATCGCTGGAATCAACCGCGACGCCGTCCAGGGCAGAAGCGCTGAAATCGCCGTCCAGAGCCGATTCCATGCCGCCATGACGAAACACGCCGTCACTGCCGGCACCAGTCACGGCGACTCGTGTGCCGTCGCCGCCTGCGGCAACGAACACGCCGACCATGGCATAGCGGGAGGCCGGATTGGGGAACTTCAGATAGGCGGCCTTCGCCACCTTCGGAAAGCTCACCGCCGTGATCATCTCGTCCTCGTCCAGCGCCGTCTCGAACATGCCGGTGAAGAAATCATCGGCCGCGATGTCGCGCTTGTTCGTATGGACGGTGCCGCCAAGACCGCCGATTCGGCCACATCGACATGCCGGGTCATGGCGCCGATGCGGATGGCATCTCCGGTATCCTCGATCCCGGACAGGCCGCACCCGGCAAGGTCCACCACCGTTTCCGGGCTGGCAAGACGCTGCTTCATGGTCGGGATCAGTGTCATGCCGCCGGCCAGGAGCTGGCCGCCCGACGACATATGGCCGACAGCCTCGTCGGTGCTCGCCGCCTTTACATAGTTGGTCTGATACATGGTCTGTCCCTCCTTATTCCGCGGCCTGGGCCTTGCCGGCCTCATTGATGGCACGCCATACCTTTTCCGGCGATGCCGGCATCGACATGTCGGTGACACCAAGCGGTGACAGCGCGTCGATGACAGCGTTGATCAGCGCCGGGGGCGAGGCAATCGCCCCGGCCTCGCCGCATCCCTTCACGCCAAGGTCGTTATGCGTACAGGCGGTCACGGTGTAGTCCACCTTGAAATCGGGGAGATCATCCGCGCGCGGCATGCAGTAATCCATGTAGGACGCGGTGATCAGCTGCCCGTTTTCGTCATAGGCGGCGTTTTCCATGAGCGCCTGTCCGACGCCCTGGGCGATACCGCCATGGACCTGGCCCTCGACGATCATCGGGTTGATCAGGTTGCCGACATCATCACAGCAGGCCCAGTCGACAAGCTGCACGACGCCGGTGGCCGGATCGATTTCCACCTCGGCGATATGCGTTCCCGACGGATAGGTGAAGTTCAGCGGGTCGTAGAACGCTGTCTCCTCCAGCCCCGGCTCGAGCCTGTCATGCGGGTAGTTGTGCGGGACATAGGCCGCAAGGGCGATCTCGCCGAACCCTTTTTCGGTGTCGGTGCCGGCAACGGTGAACTTGCCGTCGGCAAAGACGACATCGCTGTCGGCAGCCTCCATCAGGTGGGCGGCGATGATCTTGGCCTTGTCGATCACCTTGTCCACGGCCTTGGCGATGGCGGAACCGCCGACCGCAAGCGAGCGTGAACCGTAGCTTCCCATGCCGAACGGCGTCTTGTCGGAATCGCCGTGGATGATCTGCACCTGGCCGACATCGACACCGAGCTTGTCGGCGACGATCTGGGCGAATGTGGTGTCATGCCCCTGGCCGTGGCTGTGCGTTCCGGTCATCACATTGATGGTGCCGGTGGGATCGACCCGCACGGTGGCGGATTCATACAGACCGACACGCGAGCCAAGCGCGCCTGCCACCGCCGACGGGGCGATGCCGCAGGCCTCGATATAGCTCGACAGGCCGATGCCGCGTTATTTGCCACGCTTGGTGGCCTCGGCACGGCGGGCCTCGAAGCCCTTGTAGTCGATCATCTCCAGCGCCTTGTCCAGCGGTGGCTCATAGTCACCGATGTCATATTGCAGCGCCACCGGCGTCTGGTACGGGAAGGCATCCTTCGGAATGAAATTCATCCGGCGGAACTCGGCCGGATCCATGCCGACTTGGCG
>LUMI01000749.1_pt1 | contig 13218 bp, 15 predicted proteins | sample 729681 | NCBI WGS metagenome assembly LUMI01 (sample SAMN03860267, study PRJNA289734) | marine metagenome | biome: seawater column; feature: ocean; material: water; isolation source: Red Sea water column Station 34 - depth 10m | place: Saudi Arabia: Red Sea | collected 2011-10-15 | depth 10 m
AACATTTTTGAAGTTTCTAGAAATATTTTCTGGTATGGCGTTTCACCTCCTGAATCGATTCTGAAATCTATCGATTCCCAGGAAGACAATATGGAACATCGGAGATCATCCGGTGCAGGGAGTAGATCAGGTTTCGCAACTTACATTTCCCCTCTCCAGGGATACTGGAACATGACGATCATTTCCGCGCCTTCCTCACCCGTTGAAATCTCGAAGCGGTAAGTGTTCCCGGAACCGCCGACGAGACGCAGACCGCCTCCGTAGGAAGAGCGGGTGATCTTGCCAAGATCCTGGGCTTCTTCGGAGACGCTTCCCTGTTCCCAAAAAACCGTTGCCTGCAAGGCCTGCAGGACATCGCTGAAAAAATACCAGTCCAACACCTCGGTGCTCGTATCGAAGTTCCAGCGCAGTTCCGTTCCATAAAACAGGGTGTGCGCGGCCTGGTAACGGTTGCCAGGGTAAGAACGCAAACGGTCTTGACCGCCGAGCGGATGGGCTGTTCCGTTACGGTTGGCGTTGATGGTGTTTTGGGCTTTGTTGACGTAAGGGGCACATGCTTCAGAAGTTGGAGCATATGAACAACTTGTAGCATTTTCTTCATTTAACCCTTCGGCCAAAAGTGCTGTTTTCAAATCGGTGTAGCCCTCTTTTCGTACCTTCGCGTCCGAGCGGAAGAAATGGAAAGCCCAGGTACTTTCCCCGAAAACAGGCTGATAAAAAGTCAGGCCGTGGGAGGTCAAGTAATACTCGGGGCTGTCGGCGTCTTCCGAGGTGTTGAGATCGTAGGTGCTTTTCAGTCGCAAACCGGTTCGCGGATCCTTGAAATCATCGGTCCAGTCCAGCTGCAGTTCAATCCCCTCTTTTTTACCCTGAAAAGTCTGCGGAGGGTCAATTTCATTTAACAAGTTCCCTTTCGAATCCAGGATTTTGTGGGACTCTCCGTATTGAGTCTGGCTGAGCAATGCGGCTTCCAGGCGTCTTTCGAAAAGGCTCAGGGACACTTTAAAGATGTCCATTTCAAACTTGTTGCCGACGATGATGTTGAAATCATCTTTTTCACTTTCCATCCCCCGGCTGCTGTAACTGTTAATCCCGTATTTGCTGATATTGAATTTCCATCCGCTGAAGTAGATCAGTTCCGGAACGACAAATACTTCATCGACGGATCCGACCAGACCTGCAGCATCGCCGCTGAAACCCACCAGGTAGGCATCGATGGTGGTTTCCAGGAAATTCCCACTATAGCCGACCAGCATCAATCCCTCGCCGATCCCTGGGAAAACATAAGGTGCGGGAAAGACCAGGTAACCCGGAATGGTGCTGAACTGCTCCTGCCTGCGCTCCGGGCCCAGTGAGAATGCGGTTGGGACAGATAACATCATGAAACATATGATGGATGAAAGGATTTTGATTGCCGTGTACATGCTTGTTATAGGATGCGTGTTGATCAGAAAAGAATCCCTCGATTGGTCCCCCCAGAAAAAACCCCGAAAACAATCGGCTCAAAAAAGTTGAACCGTCCTTATTGATGAAAAGGGAACGCGGGAATTAGTTTGCAGCCTTGTTTTTTAAACTATGGTAAAACATAAATTGTCAAAAATTTTATATTTATATGATTTTTTGAATTAATAAATTTGTGACTCGAGTCACTCAAACTTTCATAATTATTGCTAGGCATTTAAAGCTCTGGAGATTAAAAAATGAATCGGTTCTGTACCCTTTCAAATCTCCTAAGATAAGATTTCACAATGAATTCATTGACACTTGAACCCTTCCAATAACAACAATGCCTGACACAGAAGTGATTTTGATCCGTCATGGAGAGACGGAGTGGAATGTAGCAAAGCGTTTTCAAGGACATAAGGACAGTGATTTGACTGAAAATGGGAAACAGCAGGTGGAAGCCCTTGGCACACGTTTTCAGGACGAGGATCTGGATCAGCTCTACAGCAGTGACCTGTTGAGAACACAAAAGACGGCGAAACCAGTTTCTCTTGGGACTGGATGTCAGGTCGAATTGGATGTCAGACTACGTGAAAAAAACCTCGGGATTTTCGAAGGGCTGAATGTTCCGGAGATCCAGGAACAGCATCCTGAAGCATACAAAGCCTTCAGGGAGGGAGGAGCACGTTACCGCATCGAAAGTGGAGAAAGTACCCTTGATCATCTGGTCAGGGCTTTAGGATTTCTGGAAGAAATTCCGCAAAAGCATGAAGGTCAAAAAGTCGGCATTGTCACTCACGGAGGTTTCATCAGGGTCATCCTCAAAAACAGTCTTGGCATGTCCCAGGATACTCCTACCCGGTTTACGATTCCTAACACCAGCATCCACCGCATTGTCTGGAAAAAAGATCAATGGATCGTCTCTTCCATGGGGGATGTTTCCCATCTCAACGGTTTCTCAAAAACGTGAGAACGTTTGATTGAATCAAAAGGGATTCCCCATTTGGATTCCGATAAAAACCGGAAATTTTCCTTCATTTCGGGTAAGCTCCGGAATAAAAGACAACCTCTTTCTAAAATCCGAAGTTGAAACTTGAAGCCTATCAAACCCTGCATTGTGATGCCGGATGGAGGAGGTTCTCGTTCCTTAAGCTGATTGCAGAAGACGGAACCACCGGGATTTCCGAATATAACGAATGTTATGGAAGTCCTGGATTAACCGGGGTGATCGAGGGAGTGCTGGAATGGATCATTGGAAAGAATCCCTTCTCCCACGAAAAACTTTCTGCGGAATTATACGCCCGTACCAGGCAGGCCCATGGGGGGATCGCCCAACAGGCAATCGCAGCAGTGGAAAATGCCCTGGTCGATCTCAAGGCTCGTTCGCTGGGAGTCCCTGTTTACGAACTGCTTGGAGGAGCGGTCCGGGAAGAACTTCCTCTTTACTGGTCACACTGTGGAAGCTACCGGTTGCCCCGAACCGCGGAGATGCTCGGTGTTTCACCGCTGACCTCCCTTGATGACCTGGTTTCTCTGGGAAAGGAAGTGAGGGAAAAAGGATTCAGTGCTCTCAAAACAAATATTTTTCTTTTTGAAGAGCAGCCTCATATGCACCAGCCGGGATTTGCCCGAAGTGAAGGCTGGCCCGCACTGAATCCGGAACGCAGGATCATCAACTCCCTCAAGGAGCAACTTGCCGCATTCCGAGAAGGGGCAGGACCGGAACTCGAGATTCTGCTGGATCTGAACTTCAACTACCGTACCGAAGGTTTTCTCACGGTTTGCAGGGCACTGGACGATCTCGGTCTCGGCTGGTTTGAAATGGATCTTTACGATCCTGCCGCTTTGGCAAGGATCAGGCATGCCCTCAAGACACCGGTCGCCTCCTGTGAATCCCTGTTTGGATTACGCGGATTCCGCCCTTTTTTCGAAAGCCAATCCATGGATGTGGCGATCGTGGATGTGCCCTGGAATGGAATCTGGCAGGCAATGAAAATCGCAGGCCTCGCGGAAAGCTTTGAGGTGAATGTTGCGCCGCATAATTTTTACGGACACCTTTCTACATTGATGAGTGCCCATTTCTGTGCAGCCATCCCCAACTTCCGCATCATGGAAATCGACATCGATGATGTCCCTTGGAAAGACGACCTGGTCACCAAACCGCCTCTGATTCGAGACGGCATGCTGAAAATTCCTGAAGGTATCGGCTGGGGCACGGAACTCAATGAGGAGGCCATCGCAGCCCATCCTGTCAAAAATACAGGTGATGAAAGGAAATATGATCGGGGAATGGGTTAGGACGGTCTACAGGATCACAGCTGGTTCTCCAAAAAATTTAAATGATCGATTCGCTAAATCCTGTTCTAAAGTCCGGAACATGAAACAGAAAACGGTTTTGCCTGCTTCCCGATTTTGGAGCAGGAAATCGATCTTGGTCTTATTCATTGGTTTCTGTATTTTTATCCCCCCTCAAGTTTCATTTTCGGAAGACGCTGAAAAACCTTCGGTTGCTCCTCACCTCATCCCGGGTTTTCGCAATTACTTTGCTGAAGATTCGTATCAACTTCAGGACCTGGCATACCAGAACCGGCTGCCCGGAAGCCCTCCTGTCTCCAAAAAACCTGCCTGCTCTGCGACATTATCTCCAACTGCAGGGAGTGTTTTTGCCAGATGCGGAACCCGCACAAAAGCCGGGAATAAAAACGCCAAGGGCAACACCATCTTTGGTGGAAAGCCGTTCCCGGATTACGACTACCTTAAAAACTACATCGACTTCGGTAAGTTAAACGGCGTTCAATCCCCGGGTTCTTCCGAGAAGAAATAACCTTGAGGGGGTTGATTTTTTCCGAATTCCTCCCTTTCTTTTGAATCCTTATTACCAGTCCTTACTCTTAAAAAAATCATATAGTTAAATTTAAATCGACTCGATTGCTGTTTCTTGTTACCCGAACTTTTTGGGGTTTGATCAAATCCAAAAACGCGGTGATTTCTCCAAAAACCTGAAAATTTCATTTCCGAAACCGGATTTTGGACTTTTTCCTGCTTGTCCTGAATCGAATCCATTGATGCATTTCCCGGAGATGTTATGAAAAGTCATGAAATCACACAGGAAGAACTGGAACAGATCGATATCAACGACTGGATCAAGAATCATGAAGTCCACAAAGACCGACTGACCCCAGCGATCATCATCACGGCAGTGGTCATTTGCAGTGGTTTGCTGACCCTCAGTTTTGCCGGTTTTCTCATCTGAAAATTGACTTCAGGAAACAGGAAAAATCCCCAAACTTCTAAACCGTTCCTGAATCTTAACCAGATGGATAGATTGCGGTTCGAGGATGCCGAAAGAACTCTGCTTTTGAAGTAAATTAAACCTTTCAGATTTGATGAAATTTCTTTTTTGTCTGCTTGCGGCAGTTTTTGTTCTGGCTGCCTGTGAAACCAAAATGGTGAAAACCACCATCCGGAAGAGTAATTCTCAGAAATACTGTGACGATATCTGTTCAGGATCCCTTTTTGGAAACGCCCTGATCACTCCGCTATCAGGAAATTGCGGCTGCTGGTAAAAATCCCCGGAAGTTATAAACCCAACGAATTCCAGGCAATTCTGGTCTAATGGATAACCTTTTCTGGAAGGAGAGGGGCATTCAGGAAGATTTCCAGGAAATCCCTGATCAGACTGCGGCTTCGGCAGTGTTTTCAGGTCCCCTGCGGAAATGGTCGATCACGAAGGCCCAAAGCGCCCCGCCGAATACCTTGGCGACAAACTGCCCCAGGATGATCCAGTGGACTCCCGGGTAGAACCCGAAAGCAACCAGCGGAAAAACGAGAGAATCGACTGCGGCCCCGCCACAGGAGGCAAAGGCAATCTGGAGTGCTTCCAGATTGAAGAAGATGGTGATCAAAGATCCGGAAACGATGAGTGTCACCATTTTGGGCCAGAGGTTCCTGTTTTGCCAATAGTCATGCAATTTGTCCCGGATCGAAAGATCAAGACCTATGAGGAAAAAGGAAATCCCTGTTTCCGCCACCAGGGCCCAGGTCATGGAGACAGTATCGGGGTTGTAAAGTAAGATCAGGATGTTGGCCAGCACGATTGCGGCCAGATAAAGTACAACGTAAATCATGAAAAATGCTCAGGGTCAGACTTGATCAGAATACAAAAAAGATAAGTGATTGGAACAAACACTTCCAACTTCAAATCAATGAACCGGTTTTCCAAATCATGGAAAAACTTCAGCTTTTGGGGTTTGTAAAAAAAGCTAAGATGATGTTGGAAGGATGAATATTCATTCGGCATCAAACCGGGAAACCTCAATCATCATATCCGTTCAAGGAAATCATGAAACACACCATTACCGTCGCCTCCAGTGCTCGGGAAGAATTGATTGACATCACCTTGGAAGTGAAAGCCTGTGTCAAGTCCTGCGGCATCCGTGACGGATTGGTCGCCCTCTATGCCCAGGGAGCAACCGCAGCGATCATGATCCAGGAAAACTGGGATGCGAGTGTTCGAACCGATGTCATCCATCTCCTGCAAAAACTCATTCCCAGGGGAGTCTGGCTGCATGACCAACAGGACGGGAACGGAGACTCCCACCTCAAGGCTGGTTTGGTCGGTCCCTCGGAAACAATTCCGATCATCGGTGGAGAACTCGGGCTTTCCCGCTGGCAGAATATTTTTCTCTGTGAGTTCGACGGTCCGAGAAACCAACGGAGGGTCATCTGTACCCTCCTGGAAGATTAGTTCCGGGAAACTTTTCAGTAATCGCCTCGGAAAAAGTATTTCAAACCGGAACACCTGTTCCGGAATCATCAACCCATTCCTGAAAAATCACTGATTCAGGTTCGGAAAATCATCCGAATACTGCTCTGAATAATCCTCAAACATCGCCATCGAAGCATGTTGAATCCATTCTTCCCGGATTTCTTCGGCGGTTCCTGCCTGAGCCTCTATTCCCTTCCCTGGGAGTATTTCTTGCGGTCGATCCATGTCCTTAATTTCTAAAAAATGAATAATTAAATCAATACTTTTTCAAGATCTATACCTAAATGCAAGGATGAACCTCAGGAAAATTACTGATTGAGTCCCAAACGTCCTGGAAATACCTTCAATAGAAGTGCTTTTTTGTTTCAAAAAGCTTTTAACAGATGAACGCCCACATCACCCAACTCTATCCATGGAGAGCATATGAAAAGTAAAATTCTATCCTTTCTTCTTTCAGGGGTGTTTGTTTTGACGTGTTTTGCATTCAGCAGCACAACACTGATGGCGAAAAAGCGAATTGTTTTTGGTGGTGGTCCCGCTGGAGGAACCTTTCAGGTGGTGGCCAATGGGGTCCAGGTTTATAAGCCCGTCAAGGCACTCAAGGACTACACCATCAAGGCTCAATCTTCTGCAGGATCCATTGAAAACCTGAGAAAAGTAGACCGCAATCGATCCCAGTTGGGCGTGGTTTATTCAGGACATGTCTATCTCGGCAGAAACGGTATGTTGAAAAACGACACCAACCGTTATGAAAACGTGCTTGCGGTTGCATTTCTCTATGGGGCGCCGGCACAGCTTGTGGTTCGTAAGGGCTCGGGGATTAAAAATCCGGAAGATCTGGTTGGAAAAAAAGTTGGGGTGGGAAATGCGGGTTCGGGAGCCTTCGCCAACTGTGAACTGTTTTTTAATCACCTTGGCATCTGGGACCGGGTCGAACGCAACGCCATGGGGTATAACGACGCGGCAGCCGCTTTTGGCAACAAACAGCTCGACGCCTTCTGGCTTTTTACCGCCTTTCCGAGTGGTGCGGTCATCATGGCGGCACAGACCAATGACATCGGTCTGATCGATCTGGGCGCCTGGGCCAGGAACTCCGGTTTTTTCGAAAAGTATCCCTATTTCACCAAGCTCTCGGTCCCTGCCGGGACCTACCGTGGAGTGGATTACGAGGCTCCTTCGTTCCAGGATTCGACCCTCTGGGTGGCAAGTTCAGAGACTCCCGCGGACCTCGTCTATGATCTCCTTTCTTTGATTTACACCGATGAAGGTTTGAAGCACATGGTCGGGCAAAAGAAAACCTTTAAGGCGATGAGTGTAGACAAAGGGGTTTACGGGATCGTGACTCCGCTTCATCCGGGCGCGGAACGCTTTTGGAAAGAAAAAGGCGTGCTTAAATAATTTCCCCTCCGGGACAGGAATTCCTTCCTGTCCCTTTTCACTCTCACAAAAGGAGCATTGCGTTGTATCAGAAGTTGAATCGTGTCGAGCAGATATTGTTCGACGCGGGAGCCTTGCTCCTGCTCCTGTTTTACGTTTTTTCAGCGGTGATCATGCCGATGGCCACCCAGTATCATCGCGGCATCTACACCCTCGTAACCTACGTGCTGGTGTTTCTGCTTTACCGTTCCAAATCGAAGTGGATGCGAATCGTGGATTATCTGCTGATGCTGGCTTCGATGGTTTGTATCGGCTACTGGATCATGAACTTCGAGGTCATCAATTACCGCACCGGGGCAGAAACGGATTTGGATATGGCCATCGCTATGGTTGGGGTCTTGATCGGGATCGAGTTGGCACGTCGGGTTGTGGGAAACGTCTTCGTCATCCTCGGGATCCTGATGCTGTTATACGGAGTTTACGGGTACCTTGCTCCGGATTTGATCTCCCATGCCGGGGCCACTTTCCCCGAACTCTGCACCAGCATCTTCTACAAGAGTGACGGGGTGTTCGGGATCATGGCCAATGTGCTTGCCACCTATGTCCTGCTCTTTGTCCTCTTTGGCGCGTTTCTGGAAAAATGCGGGGCCCAGCGTTTTTTCATTGACTTCCCACTGGCTGCGGTAGGTCATAAAACCGGCGGCCCGGCAAAGGTTTCAGTGATTGCAAGCGGGCTTTTCGGTTCGATCTCCGGAAGTGCGATTGCCAACACCGTTTCAACCGGGGCTTTCACCATTCCGATGATGAAAAAAGCCGGATTCAAACCGCACATCGCGGGAGGCATCGAACCCGCGGCCTCCATCGGCGGTATGTTCATGCCGCCCATCATGGGGGCAGGCGGGTTCATCATGGCAGAACTGACAGGAGTGCCCTATTCCAAGATTATGCTTTTCGCCCTCTTCCTGGCGCTGATGTACTTTTTCATCGTCTTCATGATGGTTCATTACTATGCCAAAAAAGAAAAAATCGTGGGGGAACGGTATCCCAAGACTGCCTGGGAAATCGTGCGCAGTGAGTGGATCTACACCATGCCTCTGGTGGTGATCACAGCACTGATGCTGAGCGGATTCTCACCCGGATATTCCGCGGTGATCGGACTGGCAACCTGCGTTGCAGTCAGTTTTAAAGAACCGCATACACGCATTGACCCGACCCTCGCATTCATCATGGGGGGCTTTATCCTGGCGCTGGTGATGACTTTTCTGGCTGAGTCGGCAGAGCAATACACCTTCATCTCAATGGAATTCCTGACGCAACTGAAAAGCTGGTTCAGCGGCTGGATTCCCTTCATCGTTGGACTGGCAGCGACTGCGGTGTTTTGGTTTTATCGAAAACCCGACTCCGGAACCGTCCGCAAAGAACTGAACATGTTTCTGGAAGCAGCCCGGGCAGGAACGGAAAGCAGTCTGAAAATTGGAGCAACCGTTGGAGTGATAGGTATCATCATAGGCGTCCTTACCTTCAGCGGATTGGTCCTCACCTTTGCGGATATTGTTATCGAACTTGCAGAGGGGTCGCTGGTGCTGACCATTCTGCTGATTGCCCTGGCCTCTCTGGTTTTGGGGATGGGGGTTCCGGTGACCGCGGCTTATCTGATCACTGCAGTCGTCGCGGTCCCGGCATTGATCCACCTTGGCGTGAATGAAATAGCCGCCCACATGATCGTCTACTGGCTTTCTCAGGATTCAAACATCACCCCGCCTGTTTGTATTGCGGCTTTTGCGGGCGCCACCATCGCCAAAGCCAACATGTGGAGAACGGCGATATCCTCTTTCATGTTTGCCAAATTTCTCTACCTGGCCCCCTTCATCTTCGGATTTGTTCCGGGCTTCACCCTGCAGGGAGATTTGTGGGACATCGTCAAGGTTTTCGTCCTGGTATTGTTCGCCACCTGGGGTTATTCCTGGTTGCTCAGTGGTATTTGGATTTCCCCTTTAAAAAATCTCTTTTCAGCTTCACGTTAATCTGACCTGGCATCCATGATTCCTTCCGAAATCCCTCTCATCGGTTACAAGAAAATTCTTTATACCACCGGCCTCCGTGAGCAAAGCCGCTTTGCTTTTCATCATGCCGCCAGTCTTTCAAGGGCATATCAGGCCCAACTGACGGTTTTCCATGTGGTGCCGGGTGATGATGAAATGGATCAGAGGCTATTGACTTATGTCGATGAAAAGCTTTGGCAGCAGATCAAATCCAGCAGCCTCCGGGAAGTCAAGCAACTTTTGATGGAAAGAAAACGGGACAATGCTGCCATTGTTGAAAGCGTCGATTCGTTCTGTAAAGAAAACGAGCAAAGTATGAGTGAAAATCCCCTGGTGACCTACAACATCGTGGTTGAGTGGGGTCATCCTGCTGAAAAAATCCTGGAGTATGCAGAAAACCACGGATACGAATTGATCATCATGGGGCGGAGACCCTTTCGGACCTGGTCTCGGATTGGAAACAGTACCTCGGTGGAAGTTGCCCAAAGGAGCAGCATTCCCGTGATGATTGTCCAGGTCCCCAGTTCATGAAACGTTGTTTTCAGAATAAAAAATACCTATGTAGACCTTTTTCTTATTTCAGTGTAAATTATTTCGCTAAGCAAGAATCCTGGATTTGATGTTCGTTGTCAGTCCTGTCTTTTGAGAAAACAGTTCTCTTTGAGGATTCTTAAATTCAATCAATGTCACTTTTAAGGAGAGACATGAACTGTAAGAAAATGTTAAAACATCTCGCGCTGGTCCTTGCGGGAGCCATGATCCTGCCGGCTTTTGCAACGGCGGATATTAAAATGGGTGTGATCCTCGGATTCACCGGTCCCATCGAATCGCTGACCCCGGACATGGGTGGTTCAGCTGAAGTCGCATTCAAGGAAGCTTCCGATTCAGGGCTTCTGCTCGGAGGTCAGAAAATCGTTTCGGTTCGTGCTGATTCGACCTGTATCGACAATGCCGCAGCCACCGCAGCTGCAGAAAGGCTGGTAACTGCGGAAAAAGTCGCGGGTATCATGGGTGCCGATTGTTCCGGCGTTACCACTGCTGTTGCCAATAATGTAGCAGTGCCAAACGGGGTTCCGATGATTTCCCCTTCCGCTACATCACCCGCCTTGACCACCATTGCCGATAACGGATATTTCTTCAGGACAGCGCCTTCGGATGCAAGACAAGGCCAGGTTCTCGCATCAATTACCGTCGAGAGAGGAATTACCAGTGTTGCCGTGACCTATGTAAATAGTGATTATGGCAAAGGATTGTCAGATTCATTTGGCAAAGCTTTCCAAGCGTTGGGCGGGACGGTCACGATTTCTGTCCCACACGAGACCGGGAAAGCAGACTATTCTGCAGAAGTTGCGTCAATGGATTCTGCAGGTGGTGATGCCATGGCTGTATTTGGTTATGTAAATCAGGGTGGTCCTGGAATCATGCAGGCCTCGTTGGACAGTGGTTCATTCGACAAATTCATCCTTGCGGACGGAATGTACGGGGATGATCTTTTAACGAATGTTGAAGGTGATTTAACAGGAACATTCGGAACGGTCCCAGGAACCGATTCAAAAGGTGCAGCAACTTATGCAGATATGGCCAATGCTGCTGGTTTGAAAGGGAGCGGTCCTTTCACAGGGGAATCCTATGATGCGGCAGCATTGTTGATCCTTGCCATGCAATCCGCAGGTTCAACCGATGGTGCAGCCATTGCTTCCAATGTCATGGGAGTTGCCAATGCCCCCGGTGAAAAAATCATGCCTGGTGAACTGGCCAAAGGGTTGAGGATTCTTGCCAATGGCGGTGCGGTAGACTACGTCGGAGCAACCAATGTGGAACTGACCGGAGTCGGGGAAGCATCAGGTTCTTACCGAGAATTTGAAATCCGCAATAAGGCGTTTCAAACCGTTCGTTTCCGGTAAATTTCTTCTTTCTTCCGGTTCGGAATGACGATTCCGGGCCGGAATCCTCTCCTCAAGTTATTACAACTAATTTCCGCCGGGGGACTGTTCCGGAAGGATTCCTCTGGGACGGAATCTTAGTACCAGTATTAGAATCAGACCCATTACAACCATCCTCATCTGAGGAGCAACTTCAAGCAGATGCTGCCTGAGGGGATTTGATTCATGTAAAAAACTGTTAATTCCTTCGGCTAGCCAAACCGAGGCTGGTTCCGCTTCGATCCAGGCGAACCAGGTAATAAATGCTCCAAGAACCGCTCCCAGATTGTTTCCGCTTCCACCGAGAATAACCATGACCCAGATCAGGAAAGTATACCTGAGCGGGATGTAACTCCCGGGAGTGAATTGCCCGTCCAGGGTGGTGAGCATGGCTCCTGCAATACCGATCACGGCCGACCCGATGATGAACACCTGGCGGTGCCTGCTGGTGATGTCTTTTCCCATCGCGGCGGCGGCAGTTTCATTATCACGAATAGCCCGCATCATTCTTCCCCAGGGCGAATTCAGAGCCAGGGCAGAAAGGGCAAGGATGATTAGAAGAACAGAAAGAAAAAGACCGGAATAGCAGATTTTTACAAAAACGCCTGAAGCCAGCATCACCGTTTCTCTGAAGGCCTCGGAAGTTCTATCATCGCCCAATCCATTTCCTTCAAACCAAAGTACCAGATTGATGAACCAGTCACTCTTCTGAAGGTCGACCTCGTAAGGCACGGGACGCGCGAGCCCTGTCACGTTTTTTACACCGCGTGTCAGCCAGTCCTCGTTTTTCAAGATCGAAATCATGATTTCGGAGATACCCAGGGTGGCGATGGCAAAATAATCGGATCTGAGGCCAAGGGCAATCCGTCCCACGAGCCAAGCCAGTCCTGCTGCAGCAATCCCGCCTACTGCCCAGGAAAACAGCACGGGAAGGCCGAGTCCTCCGAGAAAACCTGTTTTTGCAGCATCAACCGCCTCAATTTTGATAGCCGCATCTTCATAATAAAAGCGCATCAAGGCATAACCGAGAACAAGAAACAGGGTCAGGACGACTGTTCTCAGACGACTGGGCTTGATCCATTTCCAGATCAGAATTGCCCCCAAGACCGTTCCAACCAAAAACAGAAAGGCCATACCTATTTCGGTTCCTCCGGCATTCCAGGCTTTGGCGACCGGGGAGTAGGAAACGAGAACTGCGGCCAGCCCTCCTACTGCGGTGGAAGCCATCACTCCGGCATTAAAAAGTCCGGCATAGCCCCATTGGATATTCAGTCCCAATGACATGACCGCGGAAATGAGGCACAGGTTGAAAATCGCCAGCATCACATTCCAGGATTGTCCGAAACCCACGGCAAGCAGCAACAAAAACATGATGGAAAAACTGAAAACCGCTTTTCGGGTGTTGCTCATAAGACCCTCCCGCGAAAGATTCCCGTGGGCCGGACCAATAACACCAGGACCAGAATCAGAAAAGAAACAGCAAATTTATATTCGGTTGATAGAAACTGCATCAATCCCTCTGGGGCCATATCGCTGGGAAGCAGGTATTTCAAGAATTTTTTGAAGGCATATGTCGCGGATACTTCGGAGAAGGCAACGATGAAACCACCCAAGATTGCTCCCAGAGGCTGACCGATTCCGCCGACGATGGCTGCAGCGAAAATGG
>LUMI01000310.1_pt1 | contig 13217 bp, 15 predicted proteins | sample 729681 | NCBI WGS metagenome assembly LUMI01 (sample SAMN03860267, study PRJNA289734) | marine metagenome | biome: seawater column; feature: ocean; material: water; isolation source: Red Sea water column Station 34 - depth 10m | place: Saudi Arabia: Red Sea | collected 2011-10-15 | depth 10 m
AAAATAGATCGCCGTATGGGAGAAAACATATGGGGTCGGCCTAAATCACCTGTTAATCGTAGAGAATATGGTCCAGGGCAACACGGTCAGAGAAGAAAAGCTAAGTTGTCTGACTTTGGATTGCAGTTGCGCGCAAAGCAAAAGCTTAAAGGATACTACGGCGATTTAACAGAAAAGCAATTTAGAAGAATATATGCTGAGGCTGAACGGGTCAAAGGTGACACGGGTGAAAATCTAATAGGTTTACTCGAGAGGCGTTTAGATGCGGTTGTCTACCGAGCAAAATTTGTTGCTACAATGTTTGCAGCCAGACAATTTGTGAACCATGGTCATGTTTTGGTGAATGGTAAAAGAGTTAATATTCCTTCGTTTCGGGTAAAAGAAGGTGATGTAATTGAGGTGAGGGATAAGTCTAAGCAGATTGCAGTCCTTCTTGAAGCTGTGCAGCTTCCAGAGAGAGATGTGCCTGAATATATTGAGGCTGATCATTCGAAAATGTCAGCGAAGTTTGTAAGGACGCCTAATTTAGGGGACGTACCCTATCCGGTTATTATGGAACCTAACCTCGTTATCGAATATTACGCCCAAAATTAAATTTAGTTGGTTTAATAAAAAAGGCTGCGACGGGGTCCCGACGCAGCCTTTTTTTTTCTGGTAAGAAATCTAAAGGGCTTATACAAAGATTTATGTTTTGGAGAAATTGAATGGTAAAGATAGAACCTCAGCCAGGCATTATGGAAATAGAACTTTACGAGGGCGGCGCATCGCATTTAGAAGGTTTGGAAAAAGTGATAAAGCTTTCTTCTAACGAAAATCCATTTGGGCCAAGTCCTAAAGCTGTTCAAGCTTACTCTCAATCTGGAAAGGCCCTTCATAGGTATCCATCGACGTCGCATAGTGATCTTAGAAACGCTATATCAAAAGTCTTGGGTTTACCATCTGACCAAATTATTTGTGGTGTAGGTAGTGATGAAATAATCTCTTTATTGTGTCAGACTTTTTCGGGTTATGGGGATGAGGTTATTTACACTGAACATGGTTTTGCGATGTATAAAATATCAGCTCTTGCTGCTGGTGCTAATCCAGTAGAAGTCAAAGAAACGAATAGGACAGCTGATATAAGAAAAATCATTGATAGTTGTAATGAAAATACAAAACTTATCTTCATAGCTAATCCAAATAACCCAACTGGAACAATGATATCCTTAGAGGAAATACATCAGTTATCTAAAGAAATACCAAAGCAAACACTTCTGGTTTTGGACGGAGCTTATGCAGAATACGTTGATCATTATGACGGCGGTGCAGAGCTCGTTAAAATCTGCAAAAATATCATTATGATCAGGACCTTATCAAAAATTTATGGATTGGGCGGCATGCGAGTTGGTTGGGGCTTTGGTCCTAAAGAGATAATTGAGGCTTTGCAAAGAGTCCGTGGTCCTTTTAATCTGTCTGTTCCTGCATTACGTGTTGCCGAAGAGGCAATTTATGACCAGAAGTATATAGAAGAATGTAAGGAAGAAAATAATAATACTAGAGACTGGCTTATTGAAAGATTACGCGGACTGGGATTGCGATGTGATGCGTCTTTTACAAATTTCGTTCTACCACAATTTGAAAATCAATCTCAGGCAGAGCTTTGCGACACATATCTCCAATCGAAAGGTTTTATAGTGCGCAGGGTCGGAAGCTATAATTTACCTCAATTTTTAAGAATTACAGTTGGAGATCGCAAAACTTGCGAACAACTATTAAATGTAATTGAAGAATTCTTGGCAGGGCAGAAATGAGTCAAATATATGATCGTGTTGCTTTGATTGGTTTGGGTCTTATAGCCTCATCCATCTTTTGGGCATCAAAAAGAAACAACGTTTCGGGTTGCGTAACTGGTTTTGCAAGATCTAAGAAAACTCGTGATACTGCAAAAAAAATTGGCCTTTGCGATGAAATTTTTGATACCGCAGAAGAAGCTGTTAAGGATGCAGACTTAGTTATTTTATGTGTGCCGGTGGGTGCAATGGAGCAGGTTGTTTTGAAAATTGCGCCTTTTTTGAAATCTGGTGCAACTATAAGTGACGTTGGCTCGGTGAAAAGGGCAGTAATTGATGCAGTTGAGCCTCATTTGCCTGATGATGTAAATTTTGTTCCTGCCCATCCATTAGCTGGCACCGAGCACTCTGGACCAGAGAGTGGGTTTGCTTCTCTATTTGATAATCGTTGGTGTTTACTAACAGACCACAAAACAGCTGACAAAAAATCTCAAAATAAGGTTGTGAGCTTCTGGGAAGGTTTGGGTGCCAATGTGGAATTTATGGAAGCGGATCACCATGACTTAGTGCTTGCAGTAACAAGTCACGCACCTCACCTGATTGCCTATACAATGGTTGGGGTAGCAGAAGATTTAGGTAGGGTAACTAATAGTGAAGTAATTAAGTATTCTGCTGCAGGATTTAGAGATTTTACTAGAATAGCCGCATCTGATCCAACAATGTGGCGAGATGTTTTTTTGTCTAATAAAAAAGCTACTTTAGAGATTTTGGGTCGGTTTACTGAAGAGCTTTTTGATCTTCAAAGGGCTATTAGGACTGAGAATGGAGATAAGTTATTGAATTACTTTACTCACACTCGATCAATCCGCCGTGGAATTATAGAAGCAGGGCAGGATATAGAAGCACCTAATTTTGGCCGTGATATAGAAATAGATCAAAACTAAAAGTACTTTAATTACGAATTATTCTGAGGTGAATAGCTTGAGTACAATACCGGTAGAAAAAAATGATGATATTCTCTCTATGGAGGAAATATTAGAGATTTCTGGCCTTGATATGATGCAGGGAATATTAGATGGAATTTATCCGCCCGCCCCGATTTCCAAATTGCTCAACTACAATGTGCATGCTGTGGAAAATGGTAAAGTCGTTTTCAGGGGAAAGCCTAACTTAGCCTCTCGCAATCCGATGGGAACATTACACGGTGGGTGGTATGGTACTATTCTTGATAGTGCAATGGCATGCGCAGTTATGACAACTCTACCTAAAGGTAAAATCCAAACAACTTTAGAATTTAAAGTGAATATTATTCGCCCAATACCTGCTGATGTTGAAGTTGATGCTATTGGAACTGTTGAGCATGCCGGCAGGTCTACAGGTGTTGCTGTGGGAAGAATTGTTGATGTAGCATCAGGTAAACTATATGCTTCAGCGTCGACCACATGCATTATAATGACGCCAAAACTGAAATAAGTTTACACAATAACACTAGGCAAATTTACAAATTGCTCTAAATTTCAGGAAAGTCAAAAAAAATAGTCTTTAATTATGCGTTATTTGCTTACATCTTTTTTTATTGTAACTTTGTCTTCCTCCGTTTTGGGAAAAGAAGGTCTGGAGTGCCCTAATCGAGGAGGTGATCCTTCGAAGTTTTGTCTTCCTGGGCAAATTTGGAATGAAGAAATAAAAGAGTGTGTAGATTTAGTTTGACGTGAGGTCTTTGGAAACTAATGAATGTTTTGTCTGTTAATGGGTGGCGCAAGATTTGCAAAAGATTAATTTTTAGCCTGTAAAAAAAGCGTAGTTTATTTTTAGACGCCTCTTTTTAAGCTGTGCATTTATGGTAATCACGCTATCACTCTTTACAGAGGAGATTTGCAAGATAGATTATTCGTTAACACCAGTTCAAACTGTGAATTAAGGAAAAAATGTCTAATAGTTGTTCAACAACTGTACTTGCAGCAGATGAAAAAGTACGAATTACCAGATTTGATTTTGACCCAGGTCAAGAAACAGGATGGCATGTTCACGAACATAATTATGTAATAACTGCAATAACCGACTGTTTTATGGTAATTCAACATCCGGATGGAACACAAACTAGATCAGAAGTACATGCAGGGAGTGCATACAGCAGAAACGCAGGAGTTCGTCACAATGTCATAAACGGCTCTGAGCGGCAAATGAGTTTTATTGAAATTGAAATAATGAATTCTCACGGAAATTAATGTGGACCGTATTATATTTTATATACGACTATTTTAAATTGTTCTTTGAGTGTTTTTGTGGTGCTGCTGGGCAGGATTGAACTGCCGACCTCTCCCTTACCAAGGGAGTGCTCTACCACTGAGCTACAGCAGCATATTTCAAGAGTTGCAACTAACCGTAAAAGTATTTCGAGGCAAGTCTATTTTCGCTATACAAAAGTAGTAAATAAGCAGTCTAGACCCAATTTATTGTATCAAGTATAGAAAACACATGCCAAATTCAAAATCAGTTAAAATAGAAGCGAATAATCGAGAAGATCGCTTAAAAGCTGCCCTTAAAGCGAACATGGCTAAGAGAAAAGCTCAGATTAAAGCTCGGACGTCAGCATCCGCAAACAAGGCAAATCGAAAGGACTAAATTTGGACTCAATACTAGTTACAGGTAATGGCCCTTTAAATGGAAAAATCCCAATTGCTGGAGCAAAAAATGCCTGTCTGACTTTAATGCCTGTAACACTATTAACTGATGAACCTGTTACACTTACAAATGCTCCAGTTTTAAGCGATATCAAAACAGCGGATGCATTACTAAGTTCATTGGGTGCCGAAGTTACTTTTTTAAATGGTGGAAAAGTGATTGTTATGTCCTCCCATAATTTAAATTCAAGTCATGCTGACTATGATATTGTACGAAAAATGCGAGCGTCTAACTTGGTTCTAGGCCCATTGTTAGCTCGAACTGGAGAAGCTGTGGTTTCATTACCTGGTGGATGTGCAATAGGTGCCCGACCAATGGACCTTCATATCGGCGCTTTGGAGGCTTTAGGGGCTACTATAGAGTTGAAGGATGGCTATCTGCATGCCAAATCCAATGGCCGATTGAAAGCAGGTACTTTTGAAATGCGCATGGCATCCGTTGGAGCGACTGAAAATTTTATTATGGCCGCTGCTTTAGCTAAAGGTACTTCAGTTTTGAAAAATGCAGCAAAAGAACCTGAGATAGTTGATCTTGTAAAATGTTTACGGTCGATGGGAGCACAAATTAAAGGTGAGGGTTCTAGTAATATTGAAATACAAGGTGTCGATAGATTAGGAGGAACCACTCATCCCGTAGTTGTTGACCGGATAGAGCTTGGTACTTACATGATCGCCCCTGCAATTGCCGGCGGCCAGGTTGATCTGATAGGTGGAAAAAAGAAATTGTTGGGTGAGTTTTGGCAAAGTTTGGAACGCTCTGGCCTAGAAATTTCAGAAACATCTGAAGGCATAAGAGCAAAAAGAGTAAGTGATGTAATTAAAGCTGTTGACGTAAAAACAGAAGTATATCCTGGTTTTGCAACTGATTTACAGGCTCAATTTATGGCTTTGATGTGTTTGGCTGACGGTAACAGTCTTTTGGAAGAGACCTTATTTGAAAATAGATTTATGCATGCGCCAGAATTAATGAGAATGGGAGCAAAAATAGACGTCCAAGGCGGTATAGCGAAAGTGCAGGGTGTGTCTAAGTTGAAAGGTGCGCCTGTAATGGCCACTGATTTGCGTGCCTCTGTTTCGCTGATTTTAGCGGGTTTGGCAGCAGAAGGTGAAACAAAGGTTGCGAGGGTTTACCACCTAGATAGGGGATATGAAAGCTTAGTAAGTAAGTTGTCTAATGTGGGAGCAAATATACAAAGGATTTCAGACTAATGTCTGAAGATGCCCGCTTTGAAGATGGTGAAGACAAAGCTTTAAATATAGGCGCTTTTGATAAAAGTGATCTGGAAATTGTTTCATCTCTTATTCAAGACTCAATTCTTCCGGCCAATGAAATCAAGTGGCTTTCTACTTCAAATAAATTAGCACTTTTAATCAATAGATTCAGGTGGGAAGATAAAAACTTAGCTATATCAAAAGATCGAGAAGTAGAGCGCGTTCAGTCATTGTTAATGATTAGTCATGTCAAAAGTATTTCGTCTAGTGGATTTTCTCCAAAGCAAAGGGATAAAATTTTGTCCATTTTATCTACCTCTTTTGATGGAGATGACGGAGGATTGGGTAACATTTTATTTGTATTATCTGGCAACGCTGGTATCCGAATTGCGGTTGATGCTCTAGAGATAAATTTACGTGATGTCACTATGCCTTACATTGCACCTTCAGGGCTTTCTCCAGAGCACGACTTTGATTAATCAAGTCTTATTTTTTTATGGAGACTTGAGAAAATGAAAAACAGTCGCTATTTCGAGCTCTGGTATTTAAAGGAAAATCAATGCCCGTTTTGTTGAACTCACAGAATTCTAATTTTGAAAAAGAGTTTAAAAAGCTCTTGTTAGCCAAAAGAGAAGACAGCGTTGACGTTGATGTGTCTGTCAGAGAAATAATAGGTGGGGTTATAGAACTTGGTGATCAAGCACTTATTGAATATACCAAAAAGTTTGATCGAGTCAGTCTTACTACAGATACACTAAGATTTACTCAGTCAGAGCTTAAAGAACAAGCCGCGCAAGTAAGTGATAAAGACAGAAGTGCATTAGAATTAGCAGTAACGCGAATTAAATCTTATCATGAAAAACAATTACCTGATGATACATTTTGGACTGATGAAAGTGGAGTTGAATTAGGTTGGCGTTGGTCTCCTGTATCCGCTGCTGGCTTATACGTTCCTGGGGGTTTGGCCAGTTATCCCTCTTCAGTACTGATGAACGCTATTCCGGCTAAAGTTGCCGGTGTCAAACGATTAGCAATAACAGTCCCAACGCCAGATAATAAAGTTAACCCAATGGTTTTGCTTGCAGCTCAATTATCTGGGGTAGATGAAGTTTATCGTGTGGGTGGAGCGCAAGCCATCGCGGCGTTAGCCTATGGAACCAAAACTATAGAGCCAGTCGATAAAATAACAGGTCCAGGTAACGCATTTGTGGCAGCTGCCAAGCGCCAAGTTTTTGGAAAAGTGGGGATAGATATGATTGCTGGCCCATCAGAAATTCTAGTCATAGCCGATAAGACAAGTAGACCAGATTGGATCGCATTGGATTTATTAAGCCAGGCCGAGCATGATGAAAATGCTCAGTCCATTTTGATAACAGATAGTGACGACGTTATAAAGGCTGTGACAGAAAAAATAGAAATAAATCTCCAAAATCTTTCTCGGAACGAAATAGCTGGAAAAAGTTGGAAGAATAATGGCGCGATTATCAAAGTCCCTAATTTTGAGATGGCGGCAGAGCTTTCAAATAGAATTGCCCCGGAACATTTGGAACTCTGTGTTTCTGACCCAGAAAATTTAGCGAAAAAAATATCCAATGCTGGCGCTATTTTTCTTGGTCACTGGACACCTGAAGCAGTTGGTGATTATGTAACGGGTCCTAATCACGTCTTGCCGACTGCCAGATCAGCCAGGTTTAGTAGCGGTCTATCAGTAATGGACTTTCTAAAAAGGACAACCCTAGCAAAAGTGTCTCGAGACGCTCTTTTAAAAATTGGGCCTGCCGCAGTAACATTGGCAAACTCAGAAGGTTTGGAGTGCCATGGACTTTCGATAAGTGAAAGAATCAAATCAAATTCTGAATAAATCTGTTTCAATTGAAAAAGCGAAATTATTGTTGATCCACCTATGAGCCTAAATTAGTCTTAGCCTCTAGAGGAGTTAAAATGAGCTATCTTTCAGATATAAAATTAGATGATCGAAATTTGCCGCCTCCAACATCTGAAATTGAGCAGGAGCGCAAAGTAGCTATCTTTGATTTACTAGAAAAGAACACATTTGAATTGCCTGAAAAAGTAACCAATGGCAGAATACCGGGCCCATTTAACCTCAATTTGGCTATCAAGGACAAAAGACTTGTTTTTGATTTGTCTGCAGCAGCAGGAGACAAAGTTGCAGAGTTTCATCTCTCTCTTTCGCCATTTAAACAGGTAGTTAAAGATTACTGGTCTATTTGTGAAAGTTATTATGATGCCGTCAAAAATCTCCCTCCTGGTCAAATTGAAACAATCGATATGGCAAGACGCGGGATCCACAATGAAGGTGCTCGTATATTGCTGGAGCGGTTAGATGGCAAAGCTGAAATTGATTATGATACCTCAAGACGACTCTTTACACTGATTTGTGTGTTGCATTTTGGGAGTTGAAGGATGAATAATTCACTCCCACAATCAATATTATTTTGCTGTGATCATAATGCGGTCAGGTCGCCTATGGCTGAAGGTATTATGAAAAAACTTTATGGAACCGGCACATACGTTCAATCAGTTGGAGTGATTAATGATCTTGAAATAGATGGTTTTTCGATAGCTGTTTGTGATGAAATCGGTGTCGAATTGTCTAGACACAGATCGAGAAGTTTCGATGAAATGGAACGATGGGGAGATGATTTATCATCTTTTGATCTGATTGTGGCTCTTTCGCCAGCGTCACAAAGAAGAGCTTTGGAGCTTACTCGATTATTCCATTTAACAGTTGAATATTGGCCAATTCTTGACCCGACGGGTATCGGTGAAACTCGAGAAATGAAGCTAGTTTCTTATAGGCAAACCAGAGATCAAATTTTAAACAAACTTAGAGAAAAATGGGGTCAATTTGAGCTGACTTAATTGGTTGGCAATTTCATTTGAAATTCATTTAGTGCTAATAGCAACGATTTTATCTCTTCAGAACTATTATAGTGACAAACTGATACTCGAACACAATCTTCCCAACCAAGAGGATTCAAGATATTGCCTGAATAATGATCCGCCTTCCTTACATGCGTCCTAATGCCGTTAACATTTAGAAAGTCTACTATTTCTTGAGAGGGAGAACCTACAATTCTAAAACTTACTAAACCTTTGCGGTTAGGGTTTTTTTCGCCGCCAATAATCTGAATACCTTCTAGGTCTTTCAAGCCTTTAATATTGTCCTCTCCATTAATCATTAGTTCAGTTAATGAAGTTTCTTGGGCAGCTATAGCCTTTGCAGCGTTAGTTAATTTTTTGGTTCTATTATTCGTACTTTCAACTTTTTCGCCAAGCCATTCTAAATACTCGACGACATCAGACAGTGTAGCATAAGAACCAGTGTCTCTGGTTCCTAATTCCCAGTTTTCACTAGGCCCATCAAGAAGCTGTTCATGCTGCATTTGGGTTAAGCGATCAGAAACCCACGCAAATCCATATCCGTGACGAGAATACATCTTATATGGCGATATAGCATAACCATCGATATCATAGTCATCTATCTTTATCCCCCCATGGGCTGCATATTGTACGCCGTCAACAATTATTAGAGCTTCTGGAGAAATTGAACGAATTGCTTCGCTTATTTTCTTTAGATCAACGCTAATACCTGTGACTGGAGACGCATGTAGAATTGTTACTACGCGAGTATCTGGCGTTATAATATTTGAATAATGGTCTGCTGTTACATGTCCAAGAGTATCATCATGTTGTACATTGATATATTGTCGTTTTGTTTCAGCAGCCCAATATTTTGCGGCACTTCTTGTTGCAGGGTGTTCAAAACTGCTCCCTACCATATTACCACCCATGTCAGCTGATGATGCAGCATTTCTTACAAGCCGAAAGAGTAATTCTGTCCCACTTTCACCAACAAAAAATTGGCCTTTTGTTGCCCCAAAGAGATTGGCTGCATCTGATTTAGCTTTTTGGATAACATCCATTAGTGCTTTACTTGCCGCATTTGATCGCCCTTGGTTGTCCGGGATTGCTGCAAATTTAGAAGAAGTTTCCACAACTGACTTCAAAGTTAAGGCGCCACCTGCGTTCTCAAAAAAAATGCGTTCTCCTGAAAAGGGGCATTTATCAACAAATGCAAATTGTTCTCTAATTTCATTTAACAAATCTGGTGTAAAATGATCCACTTATGCACTCCTATCTAAATTACACTCAAAGCAGCGTCACAACGAGATCGCAAGAAAAACATTTTTCTTTTATTATAGTGTTTTCTTGTTTATCGTTTATTCCTTGTTAGTGCGCCTTAGGGGTATGTGCAATGGAAATAGATGTGACTATTTTTGAGATGGGGCCACGAGATGGTCTTCAAAATGAGAGTAAATTTATAAGCACTTCAGACAAGGTGAAACTCGTAAATCTGTTATCAACTAGTGGAATACCGAAAATTGAAACTGCAAGTTTCGTTAGCTCCAAGTGGGTTCCACAGATGGCTGATGGAGAGCAGGTTATGGCAGGTATCAATAGAAAATCTGGTGTAGCTTTCACAGCATTAACACCGAATGAAAAAGGGCTGGAGCGCGCCATTAGAGCTAAGGCTGATGAAATAGCTGTTTTTGGATCTGCATCAGAGGGTTTTTCAAAAGCAAACATAAACAAAAGTGTAAAAGAGAGTTTGCAGACATTCAGACCAATCGTTGAAGCTGCCCCTATGCCTGTAAGAGGATATATTTCTTGCATAACCGATTGTCCTTATGACGGTCCAACAAACCCCACTCAAGTTATTAAAGTTGCAGAAGAATTACTTGATATGGGGTGCTACGAAATATCCTTGGGTGATACTTTGGGATCAGCTAACCCAAACACTACAGAAAAATTATTGTCCGCACTTTTGTCTGTATTCAAAGCAAAAGATTTAGCAGTTCATTTCCATGACACGCAGGGTAAAGCTATTGAAAATATTGATATTTCATTAGATTTTGGGATTTCAACATTTGACGCTTCGATTTCTGGTTTAGGTGGCTGCCCTTATGCACCAGGAGCTAGAGGAAATGTTTCTACAGAAGCGGTTATTGATTTTTTAGAAAGCAAAGGTTTCCATACTGGTGTTGATAGAGAAAAAATAAAAGTAGCAGCAGAGTTTGCAAGGAGCCTAACGCGATGAATTATGAAACTTTATTGGTCAATAAAGATGAAAGAGGTGTTGTTTCACTAACTTTGAACAGGCCTGACAAAAGAAATGCCCTGTCAGCAAAAATGATAGATGAGCTGACAAACTTTGCGGCTTCTTTAACATCCGATGTTCGCGTTACAGTTATTCAAGGGGCAGGTAATTTGTTTTGTGCAGGTGGTGATCTGGAGTGGATGAATGCCCAAATCAAAGCGGACAGGTCAAAAAGAATAGCTGAAGCAAGAAAACTAGCTTTTATGCTAAAAGCTTTGAATGAACTTCCTGTGCCTCTAATAGCAAAAGTGCATGGTGCTGCTTATGGTGGAGGAGTTGGCTTAGCTTGTGTATGTGATTATGTCATATCAAGTTCCAATGTGAAGTTTGGCTTTACTGAAACCAGATTAGGGCTGATACCTTCCACTATTGGGCCATATGTCGTTGGAAAAATGGGTCAAGCTAAAGCTCGTGAAGTATTTATGTCAGGCAATATTTTCAGTGAGCTGGATGCAAAAAAGTTGAACATAGTATCTGAAATTTCTGATGATTTGGATCAATCTGTCGAGGAGCATATTATTCCATACTTAAAAACAGCGCCCAAAGCGGTTGGTGAGGCAAAAGCTTTGGTTAGGTCACTAGGTGCTACTATAGATGATAAAGTTATAGAGCAGACAATTCAGCAGTTAGCAGATATATGGGAAGGTGAAGAGGCGCGTCATGGAATAGAATCCTTTCTGAACAAAACCAAACCTAGATGGTCAAATTAAGCTTGGTTTTAAGTAAAGGAATTTATACTCAGAATAAATGCGCCCTGCTACTTTCAAATTTAAATTTTAAGTTATCACCAACAGCTATGTCAGGTGTTTCCGCAGCAGCATATCTAAAAGGCGTACCGTTTTCAGTAATCAATTCAACCACGGTTTCAGTTCCAAGCTTTTCAACCAATGTCACACGACCAACCAGCTTTCCTTTTTCGTGGATCTGTAAGTGCTGAGGACGAATACCCAAGCGAACATGATCATCTGAATTTTTCTCTCGCGAGGTCAGCCGTATACCATTAGCTTCAAAACCTTGACCCTTAAATGAGCCAGAAGAACCATTTTTTGTAACTTTTGACAGTTTACCTTCAAAAAAATTCATTTTTGGAGAGCCAAGAAAACCAGCCACAAATTCATTATCAGGTAAATTAAATAGATCCATTGGGGATCCCACCTGCATAACTTCCCCGTCGCGTAAAACAACAATTTTATCAGCAAGTGTCATAGCTTCAACTTGATCATGGGTTACGTAAATAGTTGTTGCATCCAACTGTTTATGTAATTTAGCAATCTCTACGCGAGTATCGTGCCTCAGTGCAGCGTCCAGATTGGATAGGGGTTCATCAAATAGGAATACTTCAGGGTTTCTTACAATCGCTCTGCCAATAGCCACACGCTGACGTTGCCCACCAGACAGTGCAGCTGGCCTTCGGTCAAGTAGATGCTCCATTTGAAGAATTTTAGCGGCAGCTTCAACACGTTTTCTGATTTCATCTTTAGAAAATTTTTGTAAGCTTAATGAAAAAGCCATGTTTTGAAAAACAGACATATGTGGGTAGAGAGCATATGATTGGAAAACCATGGCAATCCCTCGTTCTGAGGGCGGTAAATCCATAACAGGTCGATCTGCTATTATTATTTCACCGTTACTTAAATTTTCTAATCCCGCAATAAGTCTGAGTAACGTTGATTTTCCACAACCTGAGGGCCCCACAAAGACGACAAACTCCCCTTTTTCTATAGATAAGTGAACATCTTTAATGACTTTCGTTTGTCCAAAAGATTTGTCTACATTTTTAAGTTCAACCTGTGCCATGTGTTACCTCTTCAAAGGTGGCTTTAACCAATTCAAAATCAAATTTACATCTCAATATTTGAGTTTTACTTATTCTATCAAAAATTATCTCTTTTGGGCCTCCAGTTATGCTTGACATATTATTAGCTGTCATCATGGCAGGTTGCTGCTTACGCCATTTTAAGAAACTAGAAAATTTATTATAGATTGATCCTTCACTTTTAACCATGTCCAAGCCAGCTTTTTCTAAGTGGCTTTTCGATATTGGTAGCCAAGACTCATTTGCAGATGTGAAGCCTCCCATTGGCTTGTTTTTTTCCCAAACCATGGGGGTTCGGCATGTATCTCTGCCTAAGAAGTCAGGATAAAAGTTTATTCCCCATGGATCCTTCATTTTGTCAAAGTCAATATCTGTGACGTCCGATAATCCTAATTCCTCACCTTGATAAATGCAGGTGGAGCCAATCAGTGATGTTTCAAGTTGAAGAAGTAACAATTGCAAATCATCTTGCTTGTCTGAAGTAATTCCGAGTGGGTCTAACTGTCGACTAGCTGAGCGAGGGACATCATGGTTCGAAAAAGCAAAACTAAGTC
>LUMI01000869.1_pt1 | contig 13188 bp, 12 predicted proteins | sample 729681 | NCBI WGS metagenome assembly LUMI01 (sample SAMN03860267, study PRJNA289734) | marine metagenome | biome: seawater column; feature: ocean; material: water; isolation source: Red Sea water column Station 34 - depth 10m | place: Saudi Arabia: Red Sea | collected 2011-10-15 | depth 10 m
GCTACATTCATTTCTCCACCGCCACGCAGGCACAGGAGACGGCACGGAAGCATTTCAAAGGTCGTGAGGGGCTGGTCTTCGTTGCCATCGACACAAGCAAGCTGAACATGGTCTGGGAGCCGTCGCGCGGCGGCGACCTGTTCCCGCATCTCTATGACGCATTGCCGGTCGAGAGCGTGATTTCGGTCACGCCGATGCATCCCGACGCGGACGGCACCCCTGTCCCGGAAGGCGGTTTCCCCTCCTCCTGATCAGCCGCTTTGCCTAGTTGGCGTTGCAGAATTCCCGATAATTGCTGAGGTTGAGCTCGACCTCGTCGACTAGGCGGATGCTGGCATTGTCCGTGCTCCATTCCTCGTAATAGCCATCAGCGACACGGCCATCAGGATTTCGACAAGCGACGCCGCCTCGAGAACATGCATTGACCGACGAGGTGATCCGGTTGCCTGACGCGCCGGTATCTCGGCTCCCGACACCCGATTACAGGCGGCGACAGCGGCCGGGACACAAGTCGGGGCATTTGATCGGGATGGGCGCATGCGGACAGACAAACTCGACACAGGAAACAAAATGCGAAATACGCGACCGGAGAATAGCGCCGGGCAATATTTTCGGGCAACCAAAAGCGGCCGGCTACCGGTCAGCCATGCACCTGTTTTTTGAACTCGGCCAGAACATCTCTCAACCCACCGCTGTTTTGCGGCCCCACCGAACCGAAGCAGTAGAAATCCGGGCGCAGGATCATCGCTGTAATGCCAAGATCGGAGAAGACCTCTGCAACCTCAGGGTGCGCCTCGGCACTGATGGCTGCAGCTATGTTTTCGGGGGGCAAAGTGACTTTTTCCAGCACCTCGCCCGGCCCGATCACGGCAAACCGGCCGGCCATCGCATCGCCAAGAAGCTCGCCCGTATCGAGACGGGGCTGCGGCATCCGCATTCCGCTCATTTCGTCCTCCGGCGGGCCGATGGCGTGGTCAAGATCACGGCTGATTGAATTCATCTGTGCCGCGCCATCAGGGCGAATGGCGTGGGTGAGCGCTTCGGCGGTTTCGGCGCTGTTCATCATCTCGCCGACGCGCACGGCTGTTTCAATATAGGTTCTGGTGTGCTCGCGCCGCTCGCTTTCATAACTGTCAAGCAGACTGTCAGGCGCCTCCCAGCGCAGGACAGCGGCCAGCTTCCAGGCCAGATTGGCGACGTCGCGAATGCCAGTGCACATACCCTGGCCAAGGAATGGCGGCATCAGATGCGCGGCGTCGCCTGCGATCATCAGCCTGCCTTCACGCCACCTAGTCGCCAGCTTAGATTCGAAGCTGTATACGGCTGGTGAAATCACCAAGGTCGGGTCGCGGCTTGTCGAGTTGCACGTCAATGACAAGCCAGCGCTCCTGAAAGCCCAGATCCTCCCATTCACAGTCCATGGCCGCACGGACCACCGATTTCGCGCCGTCGGTGCCGATGACATAATCCGCAGTCACCACCTGCTTTGCACCATCATGGCTGTAGCCGACTTCAACCACATCACCAAGGTCGGCCACCGCCGTCACCGATGCACCGCGATGCAGGGTCACAGTCTTGCAGGCGGCGATGCCGCGGTTCAGTTCCGCCTCAAGGTCGGGCTGATGGAACCGGTAGCTTGGATACCATCCGAGCGGGCCGATTTCCTGTGGTCGTGGCCAGTCGAGCAGCAGCTTCTGATCCCGGTCGACAAACTTGGTGCCGACATTGACCCGCGCGCCGCGGCCGATGCCCTCGGCAAGCCCGATTGACTGGAAGACCCGCATCGCCTCATCGTCGAAATGCACGGCCCGCGGCAAGGGATAAACCGACTCTTCGCGCTCCAGAACGAGCACATCCAGCCCGTATCCGGCCAGAATATTGGCAAGCGTCGCACCGGTCGGACCCAGACCGACAATCACCACCTCATGATGGGGGCGCTGGGAAACATCTGAATTATTCATCTGATTATCAGCGGGACAGTTGATCATACAGCCAGGGGCATTCCGCCATCATCGGCGTGCGCTTGCCCTCGGCGGCGGCCTGAAGGCGAAGATCGCGCATCATCTTGCGCCGATCCTCGGGAAGATGGACACGCTCGTGACCCCAGAAGCTCGGCCCGACATTTGTCTCATGCGGCTGCCAGCTTTCGACATCTATGACCCGGCCTCCCCAGCCACTTTCGATGAAGAAGCTCGAGGGCGTGTTCGCATAGAAGGAAGTCATATAGTCATTGGTGTGCCGGCCAAGCGTGTAGGCCACACAGTCATCCTCGAGCTGCGCGAGGTCATAACCCTGCCCGACATCGTCGAGGTTCTGGTATTCGACCATGAAATGATGAAGTCCGCGCCGGCCCGTGCCGATCATGGCAAAGCTGTGATGGCGGCCATTCACATGGAAAAAATACATCTGTTGAAACAGCTATGGCGAACAGTTCGACACGGTTGCCGTCAGGGTCGTCGAAATGGATCATGCGCTCGACGAACCGCTGGTCACACAGCGCACGGCCCGCCTCGGTGACGGCGATACCGGCTCCTTCAATCCGCGCCGCCAGCCCGTCGAGATCGGAGGTGTCGGCCACCTGCCACCCCATAAAGGCGAACTCGTCGCCCCCTTCGTCAATGACCACCAGCCTCTGGCGCCAGTCATCCATGCGGAAGGCCATGGAACCACCACCGGAATCAACCTTCTGCATGCCAAGCAGCCTGCCCGCATAATCGGACCAGTCGGCAAGAGCCTGTGACCTGATCCCCATATATCCAAGCGCAACAATCGGCATGTGACCCAGCCCTCCTGAAATCAGCCTAGCGGCGCAAGCGTTGGCATTGCAAGCCATCTCGGCCTATCGCCAAACGATGCGTAACACTGTCGCGGACCGCAGGCTGACAGAGGATAGCAATTGACCGGAAAGCCGGCTTTGTGGCTTCTAGAGGTTATCTTCTCGCAATATTGAACGCTCATGACCGAAAGCAACAGCAACAGATTCCGGGAAAGCCTGACCATCTGGCCGCACAGGTCGTTGTCGCCACGCGGCTTTGCTCTTGTGATGGCAGCCCTCGGCTCGCTGGCTTTCTGCATCGGCCTCGGCTTCTTCCTGCTTGGCGCCTGGCCGGTCATCGGCTTTCTCGGGCTCGAGATTCTTGTTGTTTGGGGAGCGTTCAAGCTGAATTACCGCGCCGCAAAACGCCGCCAGCATCTGACAGCCACGACCAAGAAGTTGAAAATCGAGAATGTGTCGCCCGAAGGAGACAGGGAAACGACCGAAATGCCCACCGCATGGGTACAGGTTGAACTGACCCCGCGCGACGAGCCGGAGATGCGATCGCGCCAACGCCGGAAAATCATCGCCCGGTCGCATGGCAAGACAGCCGAGATCGGGCAGTTCCTGCACCCTGCGGAAACGCCGCGTCTTGCACGGGAGGTCGGCAGAATGGTGGAACGGGCGCGTGCCGCCTCGCTGCGTGACGAAGATCCTGTCGCTGCGGAACCTGTCGAAGGGACGCGTTGAACCAAAGCCGCCTCACAAGGCCCGAAATATCAAGGCCTGCCTGCCGAAAATAGGATGCATTCCCTGTCATTTCGCGCCACATTGCCGTTATGGATTTCCTGACCCCGTTCCAGATTGCGCTGACGCTGCTCGCCAACGGCGACCCGGAGCTTATGTCCATCATCGGCCTGTCTCTGACGGTCAGCATGACAGCGGTGGCGACATCGCTGCTGATCGGTCTGCCGCTCGGCGCGATCCTTGCCGCCTACAGGTTTCCCGGACGCACGCCCCTGATTGTGATCAGCAACACGTTTCTCGGAATGCCGCCGGTGGTGATCGGCCTGCTGATCTATCTTCTGATCTCCCGCGCCGGCCCGTTCGGATTTCTGGGCATTCTTTATACGCCGGCAGCAATGATGATCGCGCAAACCGTGCTTGTGCTGCCGATCTCGATTGCGCTGTCGAGGCAGGCTTTCGAAGCCCTGAACGCAGAATATGCTCCGCTTTTCCAGTCACTCGGCCTTGGCAGGCTCACGCGCATCCGCACACTTGTTTTCGAGGCCCGTGCCACGCTTTTGACCATCGCTCTGGTGTGTTTCGGGCGGGCCATTTCCGAGGTCGGAGCGGTGATGATTGTCGGCGGCAACATCCGGCATTCCACACGCGTGATGACGACCTCGATCGCGCTTGCCACATCGATGGGCGAGCTTGCCTTTGCGATGGCGCTCGGAATTGTGCTGCTGCTCGTCGCCCTTGTGGTGAACATCGCCAGCCAGATCCTGCGCAACAGCCTTCGGAACTTCGGCCATGACGTCTGACCGGCAAACCAGCGAGATGATCCTGTCTGCGCGGGATATCTGCCTGTCGCGCGACGGCAACAGGCTCCTGGACTCAGTTTCCCTCGATATCCGAAGGGGAAGCATCACCTTCCTGCTCGGCTATAACGGCGCCGGAAAGACGCTGTTGCTCAGCTGCCTTCACGGCCTGCTGGAACTTGAGTCCGGAAGCGTCGATGCGCCGCCGCGCGACCGCCAGAAAATGGTCTTCCAGAAACCGATCATCATGCGCCGGACAGCAGCCGGACATCTGCGGTTTGTCTGCCCCGGCGTCGCGGAAACGGAGCTGGCGGACTGGATGAAGCGCGCCGGAATTCAGGACCGGACGACTGCACCGGCAAGAGCCCTGTCAGGCGGCGAGCAGCAGAAACTGGCCCTGATCGGCGCGCTTGCCACGAAGCCCGACATCCTGTTCCTCGACGAGCCGACAGCACATCTGGATTTTGCCGCCACCAAGTTCGTCGAAGACATGATCCGGGAAGCACATGCAGCCGGCACCACCATTGTGATGACGACACACAACCGCTCGCAGGCCGAGCGTCTGGGGCAGGACGTGCTGTTTCTCGATGGCGGCAGGCTTGTTGAAGCGGCGCCGGCGGCAACATTTTTCAAGGCGCCCGGGCATGCGCTGACAAGGCAGTATCTGGAACATCTGTGATCATGACCTGCCTTGGCAGCAGGCTGCAAATCGACTAGCGTGTTGCGCATGAAGGATGCCAGAAAAACGATGGTTCTGACCGGCGCCAGCCGGGGGATCGGACACGCAACGGTCAAGCGCTTCTCTGAGGCCGGCTGGCGAATTATCACATGCTCGCGCAGCCCGCTTCATCCCAATTGCCCCTGGGATGCAGGCGAGGAGAACCACCTTCAGATCGACCTTGCCTCACCGGCAGAAATCGAGAGTGGTGCGCGGGAACTCATCGAGAAACTCGACGGCGCACCGCTGCATGCTCTTGTGAACAATGCCGGCATATCGCCGAAGAGCGAGGCCGGTGACCGTATGGATTCGATGTCGACGCCGCTTGATGTATGGCACGGCGTCTTTCAGGTGAATGTCTTCGCGCCCGTCATGCTGGCACGGGCCCTTATCGAACCGCTGCAGCAGGGCAACGGGACGGTGGTGAATGTCACCTCCATCGCCGGAAGCCGGGTGCATGAATTCGCCGGCACGGCCTATGCCGCATCGAAGGCGGCGCTCAGCGCACTGACCCGTGAAATGGCATCCGATTTCGGCAAGCGCGGCGTGCGGGTGAACGCCATCGCGCCGGGCGAGATCCTGACCGGCATCCTGTCACCGGGAAGCGAGGAGGCGATGCTGCCCTCAATTCCCCTGGGACGTTTTGGTACATCCGAGGAAGTGGCGGAGACCATCTTTTTCCTGTGTAATGAAAGCGCTGGCTACATCAACGGAGCCGAGCTTCACGTGAATGGCGGTCAGCACGTCTGACGCCGCAACCCCCGCATAGCGCCGCGTCCAACGTGGGAGATCCGTATCATGAGTCCAGACGACGCCAAGACCAGCCCGCTCTCAGGCAACTCGCCGGCAAGCCGCGATATCGCCTTTCACATGCATCCCTACACCAACCCGTCGATGCTGGCGGATGCCGGACCACATATCATGGCCAAGGGAAGCGGCGTTTTCGTTCATGACGACAACGGCAAACCGGCCCGGCCATCGACCTTGCCGAACATCTGATCAGCATCGCCCCGCCGGCCGCCGACGGATCGACCATCAGCAAGGCGTTCTTCTGCTCGTCCGGATCAGAGGCCAACGACACCGCGATGAAGATGGTCTGGTACTATCAGGCCGCGCGCGGAAAGCCGGAAAAGCGCAAGATCATCAGCCGGCGGCGCGGCTATCACGGCGTGACCATGGCGGCGGCCAGCATGACGGCCCTCGCCTATGCGCAGAACGGGTTCGGCCTGCCGCTTGATTTCGTCAAGCACACCACCACCCCGGATTATTACAACGAGGGCCGCGACGGCGAGAGCGAAGCCGAATTTACCGCACGCTGTGCCGCCGAGCTCGAAGCACTGATCATCGAGGAAGGTCCCGAGACCGTCGGCGCCCTGTTCGCCGAACCGGTCATGGGCGCCGGCGGCGTGATCATTCCGCCGGCCGGCTATTTCGCCGCCATCAGGGAAGTTCTGGAACGACACGACGTTCTGCTCGTCGCCGACGAGGTGATCTGCGGGTTCGGCCGGACAGGCGAGATGTGGGGATCGCAGACGATGGATGTCCAGCCCGACATGCTGACATGCGCCAAGGCGCTGTCATCGGCCTATCTTCCGATCTCGGCCGTGCTGATGTCGGACCGTGTCTATGACACGCTCGCCGGACAGGCAGAGTCGCTCGGCATCTTCGGCCATGGCTACACCTATTCGGCGCATCCGGTCTGCGCGGCCGTGGCCTTGCGCGCGCAGCAACTGATGCAGGAGCGCGACATCATCGGCAATGTGAAACGGCTGGCACCGCGTTTTGCCGAGCGCGTGGCGCGGATGGACCGGTTCCCCTTCATCGGGAACACCCGTTCCGTCGGCATGATCGGGGCGATGGAATTCAGCTCGAAGCCGGACAGCAAGGCCAAGTTCGACCCCGCGCACAAGATTGCGGCGCGCGCCGTCGCCGTCATTCAGGAGCACGGGGTGATCCTGCGCGCCCTTCCCGGTGACATCATCGGTTTCTGCCCGCCGCTGGTGATCAATGGCGACGAGCTGGACGACATGTTCGACCGGGTGGAAGCCGCCCTCGATGAATTCACCGCGACGGCCGAAAGCCTTCGCTGACGGGTGCCGGGGTGACGCCGTCCGGCCTGTGCATCATTGGCAGCGGCTATAGCGCCGCGGCGCTGCTCCTGCATCTCGAGGCGCGCGGCGCTCCGATGCACGACGTTACCGTCATCGGGCCACAGGCGCTTGGCGCCGGTCAGGCATTCGGATGCGTGAATGACGATTTCCGGCTGAATGTCAGGGCAGAGCTCATGCAGGTCTGGCCGGACGATCCCGGCCATTTTGCCAACTGGGCTGCCACGAACATCGCCGGTGACCGGGAAGCCGATACAGATGTCGGCGCGTTTTACCGCCGCCGGGATTTCGCCTCCTACATCGCCAGCGAGATCAGGGTACGGCCGGCACTTGCCTCACTGCCGCACATCAAAGCCTCGGCGGTGAACATCACCGCGTTCGGCGACGGCTGGGATATCGAACTGGATGACGGCAGCGCAACCGGCGCATCACGAATCGTTCTCGCCACCGGCAATCCGCCTCCCGTATGGCCATTTCGCGAGCAGATCGCTGATACACCATCTCTCGTCAGGGTGCCGTGGCTTGGCGACTGGCCCGAAAATATCGACGGCGGCGCCCGCATCGTGGTGATTGGCAGCGGACTGACGGCACTCGACGCAATCCACACACTGCGCCATCGCCAACATCATGGCGGAATTACCCTTGTCGCACCTGACGGCATGTTGCCACCGGTGCAGACAGGCTGGCGGGACGCCGATGCGCTGGAATGGCCACAGGATGTGCGGGCCTCCGGCTTCCTGAAATTCATGCGTGATACAGTGGGGGACATCCCCTGGGAAGACACCGAGTGGCAGCGTCGCTTTGAAAGCCTGCGGTATCATATTTCAGCCGCCTGGCAGCGGCTGGATGCGGCCGACCAGGGACGGTTGATGCGCCGCTTCGGCTGGCTGTGGTCGCTTGCACGCTTCCGCGCCGGTCCGCAGGCATTTGGCTCGGCACAGATGCTTCTCGATACAGGCCAACTCGACATTGTCACCGACATGGTCACCGGCATCACGACGACCAGTGGTGGCGTTCACGATGTCGGGCTTGCGACAGGCGCCAGACTTTCAGCAGATGCGGTGATCAACTGCAGTGGTGCCGGCCGCGACCCGCTGATCACCCGAATTCTGGATAACGGGACCGCAGCGCGCCACCAGACTGTCAGCCATCGTCCAGCAATGACGAGCGAGCTTGCGCTGATCCGGGCGGATGGCACGCCGCACGGCAATATGTTCGGGATTGGCCCCATGACGTCACATGTCGCCGGTGACGTGCTTGGATCGGCCAGCATCGCGCGACAGGCACGAGGGCTTGCCGCTCGTCTGGTGCAATAACACCACAAAGATTGCAAAAATCCTTCGGCTTGCCGACACTTGACCGAGCACCTTTCAATCATCTGGCGGATAGATCATGGCACCTAAGCAGAAGCTGATTATCGATACGGATCCGGGGCAGGACGACGCGGTGGCCATGCTGCTTGCCTTTGCCAGCCCGGAACTCGATGTGCTGGGGATCACAACCGTTGCCGGCAATGTACCGCTGGCCCTGACGCAGGAGAATGCGCGCAAGATCTGCGACCTTGCCGGCTGTACCGACATGCCCGTCTTTGCCGGCGCAGAGCAGCCACTGGCGCGAAGCCTCGTGACAGCTGAGCATGTACATGGCAGTACCGGCCTCGACGGCCCGGTCCTGCCGCCCCCGGCGACCCCGCTTCAGGACGGGCATGCCGTCGATTTCCTGATCGACACCATCAGGTCAGAAGACAGTGGCAGCGTGACCATCGCGCCGATCGGCCCCCTGACCAACATCGCCATGGCGCTGCGCAAGGCCCCGGACATCGCGGAAAGGATCGGCCGGATCGTGATGATGGGAGGCGGCTATTTCGAGGGTGGCAACATCACGCCAGCCGCCGAATTCAACATCTATGTCGACCCGCAGGCCGCGGCCGAAATGTTCGCCGCCGGCATCCCGATCACGATGATGCCGCTCGATGTCACGCACAAGGCCATGACAACGGCGGCGCGCACCGCAGCAATCCGCGCCATCGGGTCGAAGACTGCTGTTGCGGTGGCGGATATGCTGGAATTCTACGAACGGTTCGACGAGGAAAAATACGGCAGCGACGGTGGCCCGCTTCACGACCCCTGCACCATCGCCTGGATGCTGCAGCCGGAAATGTTCTCGGGACGGCACTGCAATGTCGAGATCGAGACCGGAAGCGATCTGACCATGGGCATGACGGTCATCGACTGGTGGCAGGTCACAGACCGGCCGCATAATGCGTTCGTTGTCGGTGATCTCGATGCCGATGCCTTTTTCAGGCTCATCACAGACCGGTTGGCAAAATTGCCCTGACCGAGCATGCGCCGATGGTCCCGGTAGTGATTTTCTGAATTTGGTGATGGCGCGCCGCTATGGGTTAAGCTACATAGTTGACGTGGCAACGGCATCTGGCCGTATCACAGTTTCAAAAAACACTGGCTTTGAAAAATGTCGACCTCCTGCGTGAATTTCACCGAGCTTCGCTTTACCAGCGACGACGCGATGCAGCGTTATCTCGCGGATATCGAGACGATCTGGACACCGGCTGTGATGGAAGAGCTTGCCGGGCTGGGGCTGCAGCGCAAGTCGATCACGCGAATCTGGAACCACGCGGATCAATACAAGCTCGGCATTCTGTGGGAATACACATCGCCGGCGGCCTATCAGAAGTGCCAGAAGGTCATCGCCAAGCGCATCCTGCCAAGTGCCCATCGCTATGAAATGGTGGCGCGTGCGTTTCGCGGCGTGCCAATCATGGACTGGCGCAGTGATGATGCATCAGGGCTGACAGTCGAGGGCAATCTGGCCCAGGGCAAGGACCATAGCCGCTATCTCGCCGACAGCGCCAACGCCGGTGACAACGAGACCCACTGAACTGGCGGCGCGACGCCGGCGTCACATGTCAATTTCGATAACGCCGTCTTCCTTTGCCGCGCGCGACTGGCACAGGATGATCATTCTCTGCTGCTGTTTTTGCGACAGCACAAAGTCGCGATGTTCGATATCGCCCGAGACGACGCCGCACTGGCACACCCCGCACAATCCGTCAGAACATTTGACATCGACGGCATAGCCGTTGGCGATCAGGGCGTCTGATGCCGTCTCGTCCGCCTCGACCCTGATCCGCCTGCCCGACTTTCCCAGAAGAAGTTCAAAGGCGTAATTCTCGTAATCAGGCTGTTCCGGAACCGAGAAATATTCACGGTGCAGATGGTCATCCGGAATACCGGCATCGGCCGCCGCCGCGAGGACCGCATCCATATAGGCATCCGGACCGCAGACATAGACGTGATCATCCGAACCCGCTCCCGCAAAGATCCGGGCAAGGTCCGCACGCCCGCCAGCCGAAGACACATGCTGGCTGACATGTCCCGACCAGGGGAAGGCGCCGATATCGGCAGAAAAGGCCAGATCTTCGGCATTCGACACGGAGTAGTGGAGTTCGAACGGCCGTTTGCCGCGATGCAGCGTGTGGGCAAAGGCCACCATCGGTGTCACACCAATGCCGCCACCCATCAGGAAGCTGCGTCCGGGGCCGCCGCGGAGTTCGAAATGGTTGATCGGGCGCGAGATAAAGACACGACGCCCCTTAGTAAAGATGCGGTGCATCAGCAGCGAGCCGCCACGCCCCTCATCCTCGCGAAGCACCGCCACCTGATAGGCATTGCGGTTCGCCGGATCACCCGACATGGAATATTGCCGCATCATCCCCGGCGCGACGAGCACATCGATATGCCCGCCTGCCGTCCATTCCGGAAGCGGTGACCCGTCCAGCGCCGAGAATTCATATTTGCTGATCCGGTCGGACAGTTTTTCCACCTTGCTGACAACCGCCTGAATCACCGGCGACTGGTCTGCCGGGGTATCGGCGTTGACATAGCGGTGAATGTGGCTTGTGTCGCCTGCCGCCAGCCTGCGCCTGTAGTCGCCGGCGCTCACCAGCACTTCGAACGCCTTGATCCCTGCTTCACGGTCCATCGGAAACGGATAGGGATAAGGGTGCGGTGCCAGCGGTGCAGGATAGACCGCCATGGTCTGGTCTTCATGCCGAAGGTCGAGGTCCTTGCTCAGCCCGCGCCTGTTCACCGGGTGGCTCGACGGGCGATAGGCACCGTCCTCGGCAAGTTCGAGGTCCCACCACCATTTCTTCACATCGTTCAATCCACCGCGCCCGGCCATGTCGTCAAGCCGCGCGAGAATTTTTGCCGCCTGCGGCACGTTCGACGCAGCCCAGCGGAACGGCGCATCCGCGAATAGGCCCTCAAGGTTCCAAGGACAGGTCTTCATGCACCGTCCGCACATGGCCCCGCCCTTGGTCGTGATCCTGTAGGTGGTGCATTTCTGGCTGTCCGACTTCCAGATCTCATACCCGTTGAACATTCGCTTGGGACCGGCCGTAATCGCGCCGGACGGGCATTCACGGGCACATTTCTGGCAGTTCTCGCAGAAATTCTGCAGGCCGAAATCAATCGGCCTGTCATGGGCCAGCGGCATATCGGTCGTCACCACTCCGGACTTCAGGCGCGGCCCGAGGAACGGGTGAAGGATTACCTCGCCGATGCGGCTGACCTCTCCCAACCCGCTGAGAAGCAGCAATGGCGGCTGCAGCACATCACCGTCGAGCACCGTATGCGCCTTCGCGCTGAAACCAAGGTTGCGGATCTGCCGCGCGATCACCCCGCCGAGAAGCGAAAACCGCAGATAGGCGCGCATGGACTGCGCCACAGAGATCCAGTCATCGCCGGACGCCCCTTCCATCGTCTCGAACCCCTGGTCGATGACCATGCTGATGGCCTGGTCATGGGGCGGGGTGACCGCGTCACCGCGCGCGTCGTGCGAATACCAGCTCCATTCCGGACATCGCGACATCCCGACCGCATCCACGCCGAGGAAGTAGCTGGCCGCCTTCAGATGGTCACTGTACCAGCCGGCATCGCGCACCGGCGGCGGCGCGTCCTCGGCCGGGCCGTCCTGCAACAGCACGAAGGCACCCAGCGCCCGGCGCTGGGCATAGGACGGCGCGGCCTTGCGGGCGTAATAGCCCCCGGTCGCCGCATCCTGATTGGCCTTGCCCATATCGCCGAATTGCGACCTTGCAAACATGTCCGTGCGCTTCGGCACACGCGGGATGTTGGCCTCGTCCATATATGTTGTCGGGGTCTCGACACGCTTCAGCTTTTCCAGCTTCATGGCGCTGTCACGGTAGTCACGATCGGCGAACGGGTCCCGGTTGAAGGCGCTCTTGCTGGAATGCCGTCCAAGCCGCCAGTTGATCCCGTGAAGATCAGAGGCAGGTTGTTCTGCCCTCGGGACAAGCATCCGGTCATTTTCAAGGTCCATGTCGGTCGTGACGACGCTGATTCCGAAACGCTTGCCGAGCCATGGCGCGACCGCGACATCGTCCTCGTTCCAGGCGAGGCCCGAAGCGACGGCCGCTTTCTGCAGGCAGATGTCGGAGGTTGTGCCGGTATGCGCCTTGGCATCAAAGCCAAGAAGCCGCATGTAGTTGGCGATCACCACCGCCGCCTCGGATGAAAGAAGGCAGGCCCGGTGCGGCTGCGCGTCCCGGATCCATGCGCCGCCCGGCTCATCGGGGCGCGGGTCACGATGATATTCCCAGAGCAGGACAATCGCCGTGTGGTGATGCCCGATCTCGCGCGGTGGCGCGTTGATGGAATCCTTGAGGTCGGCCATGATCTGGTCGATCCCCGCCGCCAGCGTCTTGGTCTGGCGGGTGTTGATCATTTCGGCAAGATCGTCGATGCCGGGGTTGCGTACCGGCGTTTCAAGCCAGCATTCATCGCTCAAGGGGCCAATGCCAACCATCGAGGCATCATTGAAATATCCGAATGATTTCAGATGATTGGCGCGCTCAACTGGATTGTCTGGAATTTCTGACACAACACCGTTCACAAGCCCATCGCAAATGGTGTCGAGCATCGCCTGATGTTCGGCCATCGCGTTGACGATGCTTTCCGGGTCTTCGGGCCGCCGGAAGGACAGTCTGCCAGTGGCAAGTCCGGACAAATCCGGCCTGTC
>LUMI01000872.1_pt1 | contig 13144 bp, 11 predicted proteins | sample 729681 | NCBI WGS metagenome assembly LUMI01 (sample SAMN03860267, study PRJNA289734) | marine metagenome | biome: seawater column; feature: ocean; material: water; isolation source: Red Sea water column Station 34 - depth 10m | place: Saudi Arabia: Red Sea | collected 2011-10-15 | depth 10 m
CGCCAAGCCTGATGTTGTTCTTGAAAATATTGAAGGCTTTATTGCTCTTATTGCAATTATCGGTGGAACAGCAGGACCGGCATTTGCGACGATGCTTGAGTTGTGGAAGCAAGAACAACAGACTGAAACAGAACTTCACCCATCTATTATTGAATCACAAACCCGTGTCATGGAGCAACGAGCCGCTCTAGAAAGAGAGATGGCCCTTAACGCACAAAAGCACAAGCACATGATGGACGCTGAGGAACGCCGGGCCAAGATTGAACTTGTGAAAGATGGTAAGGCCGTGTTTAAAAAAAATAAGTCGGAATAATTAAAAAAATTCGGATTTGTCAAAAACGCAAAAAAAAGGACTACCGCCCCCCGAAGGGGACGATAGCCCAATATTACTTACCACTCAATTTCAATTTTATGGAACTCGTTTTCATCCTCATTAAAATACTCAATTTGCTTATTCAGTCTGCCCTTTTCCCAAACCTCGTAAGAGATTTTAGAATCCAAAACACAATACTTGACAACATCTTCATACCTCCCTTCTGCCCACCACTTTACAGCAGTTAATCCGTCTGCGGATTTTTTAGTTCCTAAATTACACTTTGCCAAATTATCTAGTGAAACATGAAATCCATTAGAATACTTATTCATAATTCGGCTGGTATCAATGCACCTGCTATCTTTATTATCAAGGAACTTCTTTGCAATAAAAATATCCATTGAATCACGGAGGGCTGGTAAGTCAAAACTAATAATGTTGTGTCCTAACAAAATACCCCCTTCGTCAAAGTGCTGGTCTAAGTCGTATTTTAAACTTCTAAGCGACTTCACCAACACCCCATCAATGCTCATGGGTTTATCCACATAAGCCCTTGATTCTTTTCCGTCCCATGTTGTAACGCAGGTGATGTCCCACATGTGGGTATTATTCCAACCTCCGATGTCTGCCGCACTATTTCCCGTTTCAATGTCAATTGCTAATACTTTATTCATTTTTAAATACCTCCATATCTTTGATTTCTTCCAAAGAATATCCGTTTAATATCAAATGAAGAAGACTACTTAAATGTTTTTCACTTATAAAGTTAATCATAATATCTACTACATCTTCCTTAGTAACCCAATCACTATTAAAAAAGTCTCTAAGTCTCCTAATTGTATTTTTATTCATCGCTAGTCGCCCTCCTCATGTAGACCTTTTTATCTCTTTTTTCAACCTCAAAGAGATGTTCCGCTTTAGCCCAAAGTCGGTAGAATGTTGCTCTTGCCTTCTTTGTTTTCTTGAGGTATGTTTGAATCACGCTAGTTTTTGTAACCCACCCATCAGTAGCATTTGCCTTTTTCTTTGTTTCCTCGTAGCAAGAAATAACAATATGCTCTACCTTTTTAGATTGGGTCCTAGTGTCTCCGCCCTTAAGTTTCATACTGAACCAATCCGTGATAGAATCAAAACTACTATCTGTGAGGATTTTTGCTTGGTCTACATGACGGGCCGTTACAACAGGAGACTTTTCCGAGATAGCACAAAGCGTGGCGGCAATACCCATGTTGTTGATAGTGTTCATTCGGAATGAATCTAGTGCTTCATACATTTGAACTCCCTCGTAGTTATCCATGTGCCGACGCATACCTTTGTTGACAACCTTAAGACGATTGAGGGCTTCCTTTTGAAAAACAGTAATGGCTCTTTTATCACCTGTTTCTTGAAGTCGCCTTTGGACCCAAAGGTAAGTGTCATAAAGTTGATTTGCATACTTTTCAAAGTCTATGTCGTCTTCCTCAGTATCTCTAATAATACCGAAACTGTCCAAATAGATGTCCTCCATTTTTGCTTTCAATGAAGGCGGAATCTCCCTAACATATAACCACATTCTTTGAAACACACCCTTCGTAAGAATAACTGCTTCTAACCCCTGCGGGGGAAGAGTCGTAGCCCATAGTGAACGCTGACAATCAACCACCAATGGTTCTTTCCAGTCAGTTAATCGCTTCTTAATTAAATGCGTGTCCGAATCTAATTTATTCATAAACTTTTGAAACATCATCACCGTATCTTGTTTGTGCTGACTATCCTTGAAGATACCCGAATGTTCAAATTCATCAAACGCAATAAAACCCGAACCATAAAGCGCACCGTTAACTGTGATGTCAATAAATTGTCTTTCGGGGTCTCCGTTTTCATCTACTGGATTATTTTCACCTGCTTGCCACCGTTCATTAAGTTGGTTAGTCTTAATTGTTCCTAACAGGGCTTGGTCTGTAAAGGCATCAGGATTTTCAAGAGTGAACTTGTTTAGCCCCGATAGTCTACCTCTTACCCTTTTACCAGTAATTTCTTCAAATTGTGGAGACATAGGATAATCATTAATCAATGAAAATAATAAAGTCCATGTGGGTTGTAGAAAATCAAACATCGTTGTCTTGCCCGTTCTGGCTGTTTGAATCCAACAGAAATGAATTCGTGTATCAAGGGGGGTCCCAAGAACCGCCACCCTAACACTATCTTTCAAAATCTGCCCAAGTGTCACAAAATATGACATAGCGGCTGGATAGTCGTTATAAACTGAATACTTTGTAACGCCCTCTATCCAATTTAGTGCCGCTTTTGGCAACTCTACTGCTTCTCTCTTCTCTATAATTTTTGCTACTTCTTCGTTCATGCTAACGAGGCTGTCGTATAACTCCCACTCGTCTACATCAAAATCTATGCTCAATATGATACCTCCTTTTCTTTATTTAGTGCTTCTAATATACTAGAAGCGGTTATTTTTCCTATTTTTTCTATTTTTGTTAGTGATTTTATATCACTTGATGCAATTTTTGCTATTGACCCGCAGGTTTCAAGCAATAAATTAGCCTTTTCTTTTGTAATGCCTTTAATTTGTGTCAAAATATCTATTCTAACATCATCTGTTCGTTTTTTCTTGGGCAACATCTTACTCAAATCTACCTTTCTGTCCTTATTGTAAAAACAAGCAACAATAAACTCAGCCGCATCCCTTGTAGCGGGAATCCAGACAACCTTTGTATTAGTATTAAGAGTAATTGCTGACATAGCACCCACTAATCTTCTTTTCATTTTATCTATAACTGATTTATCAAATGTTTTAAGGTGGGTTCCTAGTTCGGAAGCCCTGCCGTGAATTAAAACAATTGTTTTACTGTAGTTATCTTCCATATTGCTTATTTGATTAAACATTCTCTTTTCCTTAACGGAGTAATAGAAATCACTAACCGATTTTGCTTCAATGCAGATATTTTCACCCACATAGTCTCCGACCTCAATGAACATTCTTTCTACAGGAACTCTAGCCAAACCAGCAAAGTATTCTACATTAGAACACAATACAGAACTTTCTCTACTATCAATTATCATCGCCATACCTCCAACACTTTCCAACACACATTCCTTTATCAATTAGAGTCGCACACGACGCCGACATAAAACGCTTATATACAACATAGTTCACAAACTTTCTAGTAGTGGCTGGGTTATAATCAATCCAAACATCTTCTTTACTAGCAATCTGTTCAACCTCAGCGCAGATGATATTTGATATATCGCCCAAGACTTCACCCTGCAATTCTCTTGGGCTTCCTTCAATGCCCCGTTCAATCAAAACCATGTCGGAAATGATTTCATTATACCATTGAACGAGCAGATACCTAGCCTCGTGTAGTGGGTTTTGAACCAAATTAGCCGAGGCCAAACAAGGAATCACCGGCAGGGTAGCGGGCGAGTCCACGCTCTCAATCTCAATGCCCGCCGCCTCAATTTCTTTTACTTGAGGCCATTCAAGTAATTGCTCTCCATAGTATTCATTTGCACCCGACCTTTGCTTCTTGCTCAATTCTAGGATGAAGTTCAAATCATGCTTCAAGTCAGATTGCCTTAGAGGGATAGAAAATCTCTTTGCCCCCATGTGATAGGTATTTTGCACTCTTCGTAGGCGGGTTGTATTGATAACCCGATGGTCAAGTAGGGGGGACTTTTTGATTATATCGTGGCAGATATTGAAAAATGCCTTGACTCTTCTCAAGTCCGAAGTCCTCTTACCGTAGACGAAAATGTAAAAACCTCGTCCACTAAAGGCCATCCGATGTTTTAGATTTCTTTTTATTAACCAAGCGTGAAGAGTTTTTAAGTCTTCATATGCTTCTTCCAAAGAATCATTTCCATGTGCGTCAATGTCCAAAAAGATTCTGTCAATAATAACTGAATGCTCAAGTCCCCGACTGTCGGAAAACTCGTCGTAATTATATACAGATGTATATACATTCATCTTACCGTTGTAGATTTTAATGTAGTCTAAAAATTCCTCTTTATCGTGAACAACGAATCGCTTAGGTTGTCTAGCGTTCATGTGTGGGCTTCCTGCCCATACTTCTCTCGGAAAATACATTCTTTCACCTCATACTTGTTTTGTGTCCTTTTTAATCTGCTCTCGCAGTTCCTCCTTTGAGGGGAGGGTCTTTACCTTTTCTTTTTTCTTTTTTTCCGGAAGGACAACCGGCTTAATGTTCATTTCAATTTTGGCTGAATCTAAATCACCCACGATTAGTTCCGTTAAGTGTTCAATGTGGAAGTTAAAGAAAGCGTCTTCAATTTCCTTTTTAAGTTCGTCACTTACAAAATTAACCATAATATCAAAGGTATAGCCCTCTTTTTGAATTATTGTTTCTAATGTCTTTTCTATGTTGTAAATGTCCTTAACGGTCCACCCAAACTCTAACACCTTTTTCACCAAATCGTTTTTTACCTTTTCAATAATTTCTCTACCAGTCATAACCTATTCCTCCTTCTCCCTTTTCACAAACAGAATAAAGCCCACACTTTCTACACTTTTTGTAGAAATCATCAAATGGGAACTCAGCAACTAAATAAGAGTCTACTAATTTTTGCATGGTCTTTTCAACCGACACTTCGGTTCTTGCCTTCACAGGTTCAAGAAAAATATAATTGCTTGCAGGGAAAAACCATCCCCAATTAGTGAACTCCATTTCGGGGTCAAGACCAGCCGCAATTTTATCCTCGTCCGTAGCGTTATCAAATAGAATTTTGTAGAAGGCCATTTCCTTTCTCATGTGAGTGGCCTTGCTATCCTTCCAAGCACCCGTCTTAAGTTCAAGTGGGGTATACCCACCGTCAACAATAAACAGTCTGTCAATTATACCCTGCAAGTGAATTTGAAGCCCATTTAGTTCAATTCTAGCATTCAGCCTAACCTCATTACCTACTGGTTTAAAAAACTCAACCGTGCCGTCTTTTACACAATCAATAAACCGTTCAGCAGACCAAGAAGCCATACTGCGATATAAAGACGAAGTAATTTCGTCGTCTGTTTCTGGATATAGATTCAAGAAACTTTTTGCTAGTTTGTTTGGGTCGTCAATGTGATTCATCGCTTTTTCAACATCAACCATTTTCCAAAACTCTTCTTGTGCGTCGTGTGCGGTTGTCCCCCTAATCATAGCCTCATTTGCTGGCTGAGAAACCTTACCTTCACCTAATGGGTCGTAGGACATTCTATACGATGCCCTACAAAAACTATAAGTTCCTAGCGACGATTTAGTAATTTTTAACACCGGACTATTTTCATCGTCCGGGTTCCATTGATAGGTAAAACCATTGTCTAAATCTCTTTGTGTCCATTCTGTAACATAATTCATCTTGATGTCTCCTTTAATTCGTCTATTAATGATGAGGCTTCTTGCCTCGTTTGAACGCTGGATATTACGCTTTCTGTTCCACCCAACTTTCTAATGTAGTCCAACTGCCTTTCAGTAGGAGGACCGTCAGTATTTTTAACTACCTTCACGGGTTCTTCCATAACCTTTCTTCTCAAGGAAGCAGTAGTTTCGTCATGGCAAGGCTTACAAACCTCTACCACATTACTTCTTGCATAGATAAGATACTCCTTTCCAAGTTCTCTACACCTATGTTGAGAAATAATATGATGCCACTCTGTTTTTGAGTCTTCACACCCACAAATAGTGCAGGTGTTTTGTTTAACCCAAAATTGTTTTTCGTTCTTGTATAGAACAAGTAGTTCCTGTTCTAGATTTTCTATTTCTTCTTTCTTCTTTTTTATCCTTTCATGCACTTTTTTCATGCTCTTAATATATGAGCCTGTTTTCTTTCCCATTCTACCACCACTCCTCTAACCTTGACTGGTTGATGTCCTTCTTATAAAGCGACAAAGGCCACCCCATACTTTCAAACACCAACGCAGATTTCTTAATAATTTCCGCCTCAGCAATAAATTCCCAATCGGGTGTATAAGTGTTGGTAAGGTTCATTTGGTTAATACTTCTAAAAGCCAAATATTCTGCCGATTTTGACTCACCCTTCCATAGATAACATTTTTCTTCCAAGTCGTGGTTGTTCATTTTGTAGTAGTAGTAGGAATCGCCTTTAGCAATTTTACTACCTAAATCTTGTTGGTTATAGTATAGAATACCAGCAGTTCCACCAGCGACCATCTTATACTCGCTTAGTGGTTTTCGTAGTCGGCTTCTCTTAACTAATCTCTTTATATCCACCCTGCCTTTGACAATGTTCTTATACCATTCATTACAGTAGGCTACTATTTCGTCTTTATCATTGAACAACGATACCTTCTTTAAAAGGTTTTCTTGGAACTCCTTCGCTACCGGAGTCTCATTACTTTTCTTCATTTCAAAACCCATCACGAAGAATTTGTCCTCGTCTAGATATGCTCCGTCTTTCCACGAAAGCCAACCACAATATCGGTTCTTTTTCTTTGATAGGAAAAACTTGGAGGCAAACTTCTCAAATTCTAACTCAACAGGCTCACGGAAAACCTCCTTTGAAATATAATCGTTCAATTTTCGTATTCCGGCACTCGATTGACCATCATAGTTAGTAATTATTTCTGCATGTGACTTGAGAGATGCAATATTATTTTTTTGAAAATAAGACTCTGGCATCATTTTCCAAATCTTAGAAATTTTATTAATTTCAGCCTTAGAAAACGCCTCTAAAGTTCTGGCTTTTCTGTCTCGGATGCTGACCTTCTGAGGGACTTCCTCCTGATTAAGAATACTTCTAGAAGTAATGTATAGGCTTTTAAGTAGGTCGTGTTTCCAAGAATTCCATAAATTAGGATTCGTGCCCCTGATATCATTTATTGTCAGAAGAAATAGATAGTTCAATTTCTCGATGGTATTTACGGTAGCAATAAATTCATCAACTGTGTGTTTATCATGAACATCCTTCTTTTGAGCAATTGAGCTAAATAAAGTATTTCAATCTTTGGAAGCTTTCTAATGAGCTCTGATTCCATATCAAAATCTTTAATATTAGTTCCGATATACATTTGACGCATATTTCTGACAACCTTGAAAGTATGTTCATCAACAGTGTATATGTGGAACATATCAAACTGCATTTGTCCCTGTATCATTTTGAATTCAGGAATAATCTTTCCAAGGATTCCCAACTGCTTCATTTTTTTAAGAATGCTGGATAGATGATGTTTAGATTTAAGTAATTCTAGGAATTGTTGTTGTATTTTTTTATGCAGGAATTGCTTATCTTGAATCTTTTTTAATGCTAACTTAATTTTGTAAGCAGTTTGAAGATTAAGTTCGAATAGATTTTTATTACCACCCAACTTTTGGAAAACATCCAGGATATCACTTGGAGAATTAATTTCTCCATCGTAAATAAATTTTTTTGTAATGCCTTTTATTAATCTATCAAAATCAATGTTTGATCCGAAATGACCAGGGTCTTCAATGCAGGCTTGAAGAAATAGCTGATGAAAATCAGTAATCGTTGAAGCATCATTAAAAAAATCTTTCATAAATTTTTCTACCGCAGAAAGGCTTCTACTATTGCGATATTTAAACTGTTTAGCTGCATCAACCTGAAGCTCAAAGCTAAGGCGGTTTTGATTGCTTTTTAGATTGAGCCAATATCGAATAATTTTCATCCGACGAGAGGAGTTTAATAATGACTTCATCTCACTGCGATTGAAGATATCCATTTTCAGTTTTTTAATGCTGTCAATTTCAAGGCATTTTTGACAAATCCATTCAACGCTATGAATATCTCTTAGGCAACCAGGCGACTCTTTGATATCTGGTTCAAGATTAAACTCGGTTGAATTAAATTTTTGATATCTTTCAATTGCTTCATTTTCCTTGAAGTTAAAAAATACCTTCTTTCTTATTTTTTTATGCAATGCTTTTAAATCACGATTAAATGCAGTTATATTTTTTTTTGATCCTGATAAAACTCTGATTGATAGCAAAGACGTATACTCCTGCAAGTCATTTCTTGCTAGTTTTTGCATGGCAGACACGGAACGAACAGAATGACCAACCTTAAAGTTTTGGTCCCATAACCAAGAAATAAAATTATTTAGTTCTTCTTCAGGCTTTTTTTTTGGATCTTGATCAATGATTGTTAAATCTATATCAGATGCAGGGAATAGCTCCTCTCGTCCGTAGCCGCCTATTGCGCACAAGATATATCTTGAAGACAATCCATGCTCAGAAAATCTTTTGCTAAGAGCCTTATCAATAACCCGAGTCCTTTTCTTAAGATATTTGTCTACGCCAATTGGATTTTTTAGAAGAATTTTTAGATCGTTTAAAAACTCTTCATCAATTAATTCTAATGACTTATGCAAAATTTTCTTCTGATCGTTGGGTGAGAACTTCAAACCCTTGTTCTGTAACCGCGATTGTATGCTCCCATTGAGCTGAATTTCTCCCATCCTTAGTCTCAACAGTCCATCCATCACTTAATAATTTAGTATGCTTCTTTCCCTGATTAATCATGGGTTCAATGGTAAAACACATTCCAGCTTTTAGTTCTAGTCCAGTACCAAATTTTCCATAGTGCAAAACTTGGGGTTCATCATGATAAACCTTGCCAATTCCGTGACCACAGTAATCTTCAACTACACTGTAATGATTTTGCTCTGCATGCTGTTGAATTACCGCCCCGATGTCTCCAAGTCGTGCTCCAGGTCTGACCACTTCAATAGCCTTATATAAACATTCTTGAGTGACCTTAACCAGACGTTCATTATGAGGCTGTGTTTTACCAACTAAGAACATTTTGGATGTATCGCCATGCCAGCCATCTTTTAATACTGTTACATCAATATTAATAATATCTCCATCTTTTAAAATCTTATTTGGAGAGGGGATGCCATGACAAATAACTTGATTAACACTGGCACAAATTGTTTTTTCATACCCTCTATATCCAACATTAGCTGGGACAGCTTTTTGAACTTCTGTAATATGTTTAAAACAGATATTATCAAGCTCCTCTGTAGACACTCCCGGTACGACAAAAGGAGTTACTACATCCAAAACTTCGGCAGCAAGTTGCCCTGCAGTTCGCATGCAGTCAATCTCATGTTGACTTTTTAAATTTATAGCCATTTATTTACTATTTTGTGTGGACGTAGTCACTTAATGTATGTAAAGTACAATTTTAATGCCTGCTTGTAATTTTAGCTCATTAAAACCAAAAAATTTTCCTAAAAATTTCAATCTGTTTTTCCCTTTTGGAGACCAAAATTGAGTGGTTTTCCAGCTTATTTGTACCTCGAAAATGGTGAATTATACAGTGGTATTGGCTTTGGTATAAAAAAGCATGAAACAGCTGAAGTTGTATTCAACACAGCCCTTAGTGGATATCAAGAAATAATTACCGATCCCTCATATGCAAAGCAAATAATCACTTTTACAAATCCGCACATTGGTAATACAGGTATCAACGAAGAAGATAATGAAGCTAGCTCTATTTATGCAAGCGGGATTGTTATTAGGTCTTTAACCGAAATACCTAGCAGCTGGAGAAGCACAACCTCTCTTCAGGATTTCTTAATAAAAAATAATTCAATTGGAATTAGTGGTATTGATACTAGAAAGCTTGTAAATACTTTGCGAGAAACTGGCTCACAAAGAGCAATCATTGCTGCAAATGATTCATTGGATCCAACAGATGCTAAAAAAGAATTAGAAAAATTTTCTGGACTCGGGGGGCTTGATTTAGCAAAGGTAGTTTCAACAAAAGATTCATATACTTGGGATGAGGGTGTGTGGCCTGATTTCAAAAAAACTTCATCAGATTTTCACATAGTGGCAATTGACTTTGGAATAAAAGAAAACATCCTAAGGCTGCTTGCTGAACATGTCGGGAAAATAACTGTGGTTAATGCGCAAACACCAATTGAGGAAATTCTAAATTTGAAACCAGATGGGATTTTTCTATCCAACGGACCTGGAGATCCAGAACCTTGCGACTACGCAATTGAAAATATTAAGATTGTTTTGGACAAAAAAATTCCAATTTTTGGAATTTGTTTAGGACACCAACTTCTAGCAATTGCAGGCGGTTGCAAAACTTACAAAATGAAATTTGGTCATCATGGTGCCAATCATCCTGTTCAAGACTTAAGATCAAATGAAGTAGCAATAACTAGTCAAAATCACGGTTTTGCTATCGAAGAAAAATCTATACCTGAGGATATAACCATTACCCATCGCTCACTATTTGATAAGTCAATTCAGGGAATACAATTTGATAATAAGCCAGCATTTAGTTTTCAAGGACATCCTGAGGCGAGCCCTGGACCCCATGAGCTCATTAGCCTATTTAATAAATTTAAAGACATGATTGAGGAAAATAATGCCTAAAAGAACTGATATTCAATCAATCATGATTATAGGTGCAGGCCCAATTATTATTGGTCAAGCATGCGAATTTGATTACTCTGGAGCACAGGCTTGCAAGGCTCTAAAAAAAGAGGGCTTTAAGGTAATTTTGGTCAATTCTAACCCAGCCACAATTATGACAGATCCAACTTTGGCTGATAAGACATACATCGAACCAATTGAGTGGCAATCAATTGCAAAGATTATTGAAAAAGAGAGGCCTGACGCAATATTGCCGACGATGGGTGGCCAGACTGGTTTGAATACTGCACTAACATTGGCAAAAGAGGGAGTACTTGAGAAATATGGTGTTGAGCTAATTGGCGCATCTAGAGAAGCTATTGATAAAGCTGAAGATAGGGAATTATTTGATAAAACAATGAAATCAATTGGAATTGATACACCAACTTCAGGCATAGCTCACTCAATGGATGATGCATTCGCAGTCCAGAAAGAAATTGGATTTCCATGCATTATTAGGCCATCTTTCACCCTCGGTGGAACGGGTGGTGGAGTAGCATATAACATCCAAGAGTTTGAAGAGATTTGTAAGAAAGGATTAGACCTTTCACCAACAAACGAATTGCTTATTGATGAATCACTTATTGGTTGGAAGGAGTTTGAATTAGAGGTTGTAAGAGATAGAAATGACAATTGTATTATTATCTGTTCCATTGAGAATATTGATCCCATGGGTGTTCACACTGGCGACTCAATCACAATTGCACCAGCGCAAACACTAACAGATAAAGAGTATCAGGTCCTGCGTGACTTATCTTTTAAGATTTTGAGGGAAATTGGCGTTGAAACTGGCGGTAGCAATGTCCAATTTGCTGTAAACCCTTCAACTGGGAAGGTAGTTGTAATTGAAATGAATCCTAGAGTTTCAAGATCTTCAGCTCTTGCATCTAAAGCTACAGGTTTTCCAATAGCAAAAGTTGCGGCTCTGTTATCGGTTGGTTTTACTCTTGATGAACTTAAAAATGACATTACTCAGGGATTAACTCCCGCTTCTTTTGAGCCATCTATTGATTATGTTGTTACGAAAATTCCAAAGTTTGCTTTTGAAAAGTTTCCTCAGGCTAATTCAAGACTAACAACTCAAATGAAATCAGTTGGTGAAGTTATGTCTATTGGAAGAACTTTTCAAGAATCTTTTCAAAAAGCTCTACAAAGCATGGAAGAGGGTCTTTATGGTTTTGAATCCATCCTCGATTCTGAAAAAAACCAAAATGAAACATTGCAATATGAGCTAACTTTTCCAGGTCCTAGCAGAATGCTTTATTTAGCTGATGCAATGAGACTTGGCTGGGATGATGAAAAACTTCATAAGCTGACAGGGATTGATCCCTGGTTTCTTTTCCAATTCAGAGATTTGATTAACGAAGAGTTAAATCTAGAGGGGCTCAGAATAGATCAAATTGAAAAAGAAAAGCTCCTTGCTTTAAAACAAAAAGGATTCTCAGACAGAAAACTGGCTACCTGCCTCAGAAGTGAAGAGAAAGAGATTAGAAAAAGAAGAATTTCAGAAAATATCCTCCCAGCCTTTAAGAGGGTTGATACTTGTGCTGGAGAATTTGCAACTGAAACTGCCTATATGTATTCAACTTATGATGGTTTTTGCGAGTCAAACCCAACAGCAAATAAAAAAGTTATTGTTTTAGGCAGTGGACCAAACAGAATAGGACAAGGTATTGAATTTGATTATTGTTGTGTTCATGCATCAATGGCTTTGCAAGAAGAAGGATATGAATCAATTATGATTAATTGCAATCCTGAGACCGTGTCGACTGATTACGATACTTCGAACAGGCTTTATTTTGAACCAATAACTGAAGAAAAAGTTTTAGATATTATTGAATTAGAAAAGCCAGTGGGCGTAATCATTCAATTTGGCGGCCAAACTCCATTAAAGCTTGCTGAAGCTTTGCATGATAAGGGTGTAAAAATTCTTGGAACTGACATAGACGCTATCGATAGATCTGAGGATAGAAAAAGGTTTCAAGAGTTAATTAATCTGTTGTCATTGAAACAACCCACAAATACCACTGTAAAAAATCTTGATGAGGCTTTGGAGGCCTCAGAAACAATTGGTTATCCGATAGTTGTAAGGCCTTCATACGTGCTAGGCGGAAGAGCAATGGAACTTGTTCATAAAAAAGAAGAACTTAAAAAATACTTAGGAGAAGCAGTAGAAATATCTGAAGATAAACCAATTTTACTTGATAGCTATCTAAAAGATGCAATCGAGTTAGATGTTGATGTTATATCTGATGGTAAAGACATAAAAATTGGTGGAGTTCTTCAACATATTGAGCAGGCAGGAATTCATTCTGGAGATTCCGCATGCTCATTGCCACCTTATAGCTTAGACAAAAAAATTATTAATGAAATTAAGGCTCAAGCAGTAAAAATTGCGAAAGAACTAAATATTATTGGTTTAATG
>LUMI01000532.1_pt1 | contig 13078 bp, 9 predicted proteins | sample 729681 | NCBI WGS metagenome assembly LUMI01 (sample SAMN03860267, study PRJNA289734) | marine metagenome | biome: seawater column; feature: ocean; material: water; isolation source: Red Sea water column Station 34 - depth 10m | place: Saudi Arabia: Red Sea | collected 2011-10-15 | depth 10 m
CTAACCAATTGGCCGCTTTGTCTACTTCTTCTTTAAATTTTGAGTCTGCGCTAACAGATTCAATTTTTAACAACTCAAAAAGCTCAGATAAAAACCTGTCTTTATTATCATTTATATATTGCTTTATCATGAATACAAATTTATAAACATATTCTCAGCACCAGCGCTTTTATAACCTAAAAAAACGTTAAATTAAAAACCATCATCATCATCAGAAACTGTTTTAAATATTTCATCCTCTAGGAATGTGTCAGAAGGAGACATTAAGTCATAAGGCTCTTTTATTCCAAAATATCTTAATCTGAAATCATTAATATAATTTAACACGGAATTTTCATCAGTTATCCTAGTAGAAATAAATTTATCTCTTGTTCCAACAATCTCTGACACTTCAGAATTAAACCGATCATTTGACGATAAGGTCATGAGTGATTTTCCGTCATAACTCATATATACCCAAAACTCTGGAGCTGGTTGTAAAAACATACTAACCTGAGACCGGTATTCATCTATATATTTAAACTCAACAAAACCGTCTATGGATGCATTTACGTCTCTAGATCCAACATTTGACAAATTAATAGTCGAGGTGTTGTACCATGAATTTTCTTTAGGAGACCAAGAAAATTTTGTGTTGGGAAAAACAAAAAGACTGCTTAATAAGCCGTCTGCCTCAACTAAAGATTTATATTCTGATAGAATCAAGTTTTCATAAGCAATAGTTTTATCATTACCAATGAGATCTGAGAGGCGCATCAAAACATCTTGCTCATTATCGTGGGCTATCGGAGCCCCATATGTTTCAATAATATCATTAAAAGCAAATCCTAATTCATCAATAATTGATCTTTTTAAATTTGCGTCTATAATTATAAATGCATCTGTCTCTATGTTCATTGAGTCAAGTTTGGTTTTTCCAGACATTGAAGAGTATACTTTAAAATTATTATCGTTACTAATTAAATCCACACTCCCTTCAAAGGCTATTGATTTTTCAACAGGATTGTACAATAGTGAATTTCCATTATATACATCTTGATCTCGTTTCGATTTTGTCTCAATAAGATACTCTTTAGTAAATGGATCGTAAGACAAAAGACCCTCAGGATTAAAAAAAACCAAGCTTTTTTTGTTCACGGGATTATTAAAAAAATCAAAAAATAAATTATTAGATACTTTGGAAATGGCAGCGTTGTAAAACCCATCCTTATCAGAAATAGTAAGAGTTAACTCATCCCCAGGGACAAAATACTCATTAAAAGGAATTGCATTAGATATATTAAACCCTTCAATTTCTGAAGGAATTATACTTCCGTTAAATAACAGCTGTTCACTATTGGCCAATAGTTCAATATTACCATAAAAATTAAATCCTGGCTCCATTAAAATAGGATTAAGTTCACTAACATCTCCAGTAGAAAATGATGTAAGTTGATTATTGTTTCCGTTTTTTAACTCAAACTGAGAAAAAGGAATATTGAAGGTGTCCAGATCAAAATTTACATATTCATAAACGCCTTTACCTTCAAACTTATCTTTTGTAAGAACAGAAACGTTTGAATTAACAAAACGGTGAAACTCATTTATTGTGTCTAGAACAAGAACAGAATTTGATAACGGTAGTATTTGAAATCCTTCTCTTATATAAAGTTCTTCATTTTCTGGAATTATATAAGCATCAGCAACTTGAATATCAGGAACACCTTTAGCATTTATTGTTTTTGTATTAAGATCGAGAGAGAAAGAATTTGAAATAAAATCCCAATTATAAAAGTTATTACTTAATGAATAAACCGAATGAATTTCGTCTGAGCTAGCATTGACCTCTATGCTTCCTGTACTTATTAACCACTCTGCATTTGAAAGAGAGGTAGATAAATCATATTCAGGAAAAATAAAATTACGCTCATCAAAAAATAGAGATTTAAATTCCATTTTATTTTTGGCTAAATCATATTTAAAAAAAACATCCTCTGCTTCCATCAAGCCCTTAGCGTGGTTAGAAGCAGATAATTTTAAAGAAGTATTTTCAGATACAATTAAATTTTGGTTATAGGAAAAATTATCTGAAATAAAGCTAGAATTATTAGTCTCTATTTTTCCATATGAAGTTACTTTATCGGAAGAAACATAAATGTCTCCTATGATTTCTACCTCACCGTCATAGCCCAAAATATTAGGATCTAAAATAGAATCATACTTAAAGAAAGCAAAGTCTTCTTGTTCATTGAAAAATCTAAAATCTAAATTTGTGAATTCAATATCAGGATACATAAACGAATTCTTCTTTGTGTTGCCTGAAAGCATAAAACCCTTTTCTACAATACTTGATATAGAATCAGGAAAAAGTCTAATTTTCTCAGAAAATAAAGAAGTAGTATTGTATTTGATATTTCCCTCAACATATAATCCTGTAGAATCAAGAAGTAAAGAGTTATATAAGGTTATTTTATTGTTATATGCGTCCAATCCTTTTTCAGATATATCCATGGTAAAGCCAAAAGAATTATCTGGCATTGTTATAAGTTTTGCTTCTAATGGGTTAATAATATTATTTGAATAAAATGTACCAGGAAACTCAAACTTTGGGAGGGAAGACTTATCCAAACTATCAATTCGAAACTGATCGATTGAAAAATAAAAACTACTATCATATTTTTCTCCGTATTCTTCTGGCATATCAAAAAATATTTTAGTGCTTTTGTCAGAAATAAAAGATGGGAACTTAGGAAGACTTCTTCTAGAAGATTTATTTTTAGGATGATTAATATACAAATCCCCGCCAATATTATATAGATAATTATAGCTATCTCTAGCGTTGTTTTTAGTTAACATTTTTAAAGTATCTATTTCCTTTAAATCAATTAAATATGAATCATAATTAAAAACAAGATCAACACTTTTAAAATCAAAATTACCAACCGATATATCCCCTAGTGTATTAACTTCGCGATTTTTTTTTAAAACTAAGTTTCCGTTTTTTGGAAAAACAACAATATTGTTTTTATTGCTTAGGGTTACGCTCTCTACCCCTTTAAATAATAAGGTGTTTGTCTTTAAATTATAAATTAGGTTGTTAGAATTTTTAGATATGGATCGAAAGCTAAACTCATCAAAGTCCGATCTCTTGAGATGGGAAAAATAATAGTGTCTAAGCTTTGGCAAAACCTCAATTAACCCTAACTCCCTGTCGTATGAAATAAAACCATTTCTCCATAAAGTTATGAGACCCGCCTCCATTAAATTAGGTTTTGTTTTAAAGTAATAGGCCAAATCATTAAGGTAAAAATCTTTTCTTTTTATTTTAGAAAAGTAAGTAAAAACAGCCTTTAAAATATTGGTGCCATTTAGGTCTGTCATCTCGTTTAACTTTTGATTTGAAAAGTGATTTTTTGAATAAACACTGAGGGCACGTTGCGTGGGAGCTATTATCATTCCAAAATACATATAATCGTCTCCAACCGTATAGCTTAATTCGTCTGGGTCAAATTCTATATTAAAGAATGATGAAGAAAATGCAGAGTTTTTCATAACACCGTCAATATTTAATATTTGAATTTTATTAAGATCAAGGTCATAATTAAATTTCACCATTGGATGATATATTGAGTCATTATCATCGTATAATTTAAAAGTTGTTGCCAATGAAGAAATATTTGAGTCATCAATTAAAAATGATTTGGACTTAACACTTATTTTTTTATTATTTTTTAATAAAAAGTATAACTCAGCACTTTCACCAGATAAAGAGGAGGAATAGAAAAGGTCTTCTTTAATTGACACACCAGTAATTAATTTGGTGTTATTATTTACAGTAATCTCAGCGTCGGTGTTATAAGAAATAAAGTTAAAAAGATTATTATGTTTGGGTTGGCTTTTTGGTGGAACATATTCCATAGCTCCTTTTATTTGTTTTAACTTATTTCCATTTAACAAACTTTGGTTTGAAACAAATTTTCCAGTTTTTAAGTCAATTGTAAAACTTTGGAGCGAAAACTCAAGATTGCCTAGATATGTACTTTCTATTTTAGATTTTATCTTACCTTTTGAGCCGTCGATCAATTCAATATCTGGATAATAGTTGAAATTAGATTTCTCAATTATAAAGTTTTGAAACTCTGAGCCAACTAAAATATCTGAGCTTAAAAAGCTAAAAACTAAAGTTCCTAAAATATTTCCAGAGTTATCATATAAACCATAATCTAGAAAGTCTTCAACACCAACCTTGAACCGATCATTAACGCTAATGTTGTGAGTGGTTTCTTTTACAAAAACATTACTATTTATTTTATTCCACAATGAAGAAAAATAATTTTTTTGGTTTCCTGTTGGGCTAAATAATACATAATAATGATACAATAATATTTTATCAAGACTCGCGTTAGATTTAATATTATTATCTAGAAGCCAATCCACGTAATATAAAAAAGACAAAAGCTCGTTTTCACCATTTGACTTTGTGTTATTGGCTATCTCTACAAAATAATCTTTAGTATCTTCTTTTATTCTATTGATAAAATTTTGCCTTGTGTTTGCTAATATCTCTTTTTCTGTTAATTGAATACCGAGAGTATTAAAATCCTTATTGAGTTGCTCTAAAAAATTGTCTTTATTATAAGTTGAAATAGATTGAGAAAATACAATACAAGGCAGAAAGAAAATAAAACTAAAAATAGTTTTATAAAAAAAATTACTCCTTGACATCGGAATTAATTATTGGAATTAACAATATCTATAAACTCCTGAGCATTGAGGGAAGCTCCTCCTATTAGTCCACCGTCCACATCTTTAAGATCAAATATTTCTTTTGCGTTTATTGACTTAACACTTCCACCATATAATATGCTTGTGTTTTTTGATACCGAAGATCCATATTTCGACTTTAAACTTTTTCTTATGGCAGAATGCATTTCTTGTATTTCTTCGTTATTTGCTGTTTTACCTGTTCCAATAGCCCATATTGGTTCGTAAGCTAAAATCAATTTTGAAAAAACCTCAGGTTTTAAAGTAAAAACAGTTTCTTTTAATTGATTGATTACAAAGTCGATATGACTATTTTGTTCTCTTACCTCCAAAGGCTCTCCACAACAAAAAATTGGTTGAATATTGTTTTCAATCGCTAACTCCACTTTTTTAATTAAATCATCATTTTTTTCATTAAAGAATTCTCTTCTCTCACTGTGCCCAATTATAACATATGGGATTTTGAGGCTTTTTAACATACTAGCTGAAACCTCTCCTGTAAAAGCTCCTTTACTAAATGAGCTACAGTTTTGAGCACCTACAAAAACGGATTCCACTCCCTGACACATCAAGTTAATTGTCGCTAAAAAAGGAAATGGCACACATAGTATTGTGGTTGTTTGTGGATTATTATGATTGTTTAAAAGCTTTAGAAACTCGTAAGCAAGAGATTTGGAAGAATATTCATCGTTATTCATTTTCCAATTTGCTGCAACAATCTTTTTTGCCATAATAAAATATTTATGTAAAATTAATTAATTATTTTTTTGATGTTAGTTTAATGCTTAACGAACTGATTTTTTAAATATTTTGCGGTCTTATTATTTTTAATCTTTATTAGATCAATGGGGGTTCCTTGATAACATATTTCACCTCCTTTATCCCCTCCCTCAGGGCCCATATCAATTATCCAATCAGCTTGTTTGATTAACTCCGTGTTGTGTTCAATAATTACAACAGAATTACCCATATCAATTAATCTTGAAATAGACGACATAAAATAAGCAATATCTTTATTATGAAGTCCAGATGTAGGTTCATCAAATATATAAAGGCTATTGTTTTGAGGTGACTTCTCTTCAATTAGATATGATGCTAATTTCAACCTTTGTGCCTCCCCACCACTTAGTGTACTTGAAGACTGACCTAATCTCAAATAACCTAAACCTACATCGAACATTGGTTTTAATTTTTTTAATATAGTTGATGCAGATGAAAAGAATTGAATAGCTTGCTCAATGGTTAGCTCAAGAACGTCATGAATATTTTTGCCATTATGCTTTACTTCCAAAATATTTTTTTTAAATCTTTTTCCTTTGCACGCACTACACTCTAAAAACAAATCAGCCATAAATTGCATTTCGATTTTTTTAACACCCTCTCCGAGACAATCATCACAACGGCCGCCATCAACATTAAATGAAAAATCAGAAGGTTTAATTTGGCTGTCAATTTTTTCACCTTCTTGAGCAAAGATTTTTCTAATACCATCATAGGATTTTGAGTAAGTAGCTGGATTAGAGCGAGATGATCTACCAATAGGATTTTGATCTACAATTTCAATGTTTTTTAGGGTGTTGATATCACCTCCAATAGAATCGTATTTTCCCTCATTATCATATTTTTTATCTAAAACTTTAGCTATTGCCGGGTATAATATTTGTTTAATTAAAGTTGATTTTCCTGATCCGCTTACCCCCGTAACTACAACCAAACATTCTAATGGAATTTTTATGTCAATGTTTTTAAGGTTGTTTTCATGAGCATTATTGATGTAGATTTCCTTTTGGTGATTTCTAATAACTGGATCATTGAATACTTTCTTGTTAAATATAAATTCACTTGTAGGACCTTTGGTTTTTTTACTTATAGAAGATGTGGGGCCTGAAAAAACAATTTCACCACCGTTATTCCCTGCGCCCGGACCTATATCTACTAAAAAGTCCGAAGACAAAATCACTTCCTCATCATGTTCCACGACAATTACCGTATTACCAATTTCTTTCAGGTCATGTAATATCTCAATTAACCTTTTTGTGTTATGAGGATGTAGGCCAACGGTTGGTTCATCAAGGACATATAATGAGCCAACCAAAGAACTACCTAAAGATGTAGCTAGTTTAATTCTTTGAAACTCTCCACCAGAAAGAGTGTTTACCTTTCGATTAAGTGTTAAATATCCTAGCCCTATATTATTAATATAATTAAGGCGGGTTAATATTTCATGTAAAGCTCTCTTGGATAGTTTTGTTTCATTCTCAGTTAGGGATATGTTTTGAAAAAACTTGAGAATATTTTCAACCGGACTCAAAACAATTTCAAGAAGATTTTTATTGTTTATTTTAACATTCTTAGCCTCCTCTCTTATTCCTGTCCCTTCACAAGCAGAGCACAAAGTTTTTCCTTTGTATCGAGAAGCAATAATTCTATACTGGATTTTATAACTTTTTCTTTCTAAATAAGAAAGAAAAGAATTGATCCCTTTAAAACTACCGGCACCCTCCCAAACAATTTTCTTTTCTCTTTCTGAGAGGTCAAAGTATGGCTTATGTATATCAACTCCTATAGATTTATTGTTTTCGATAAGCGGCTTTAGCCACACTTTCATTTTTTCAGTTCGCCAAGGAACTATACAGTTAGAATATAACGAGAGGCTTTCATTTGGTATAATTTTACTTTTATCAAAACCCAATACATTTCCAAAACCACCACATCAAGAACAAGCTCCGTATGGATTATTAAAACTAAAAAGATTAAGTGTTGGTTCAATAAACGTAATGCCGTCAAGTTCAAATTTGTTAGAAAAATCTCGGGTGTTTACCTTCGGAATTGTTACAGTTATTCTTCCTCCACCTTCAAAAAAACCCTCTTTACATACCTCAATTATTTTAAAATCAAAACTTTCGTCACCAGAAGAAACAACACCTCTATCGATAAGAACATGATAAGATAAGTAAGTCGTCTTTTTATCAAGTAGTGATTCAATAGTATAAAATTGATCTTCAATTATTAGCCTTGAAAACCCTTTATTTAAAAGGATTTCCAAGTCTCTTTTAAATGTATTTTTCTTTGAGGTCTTTTGAATTGATATGTAGTATTTTTCTTTATCGTATTTAGAAAGAAAATTTAAAACATCATCAGGTGTTTCTTTTTTTACAACATTTCCCGATATGGGAGATATTGTTTTTCCAATATTTAAATAAAGCAGCTTTAGGTAATCATATACCTCAGAGAGTGTCCCAACTGTAGATCGGGGGTTTTTATTGTTTCTTTTTTGGTCAACAGCAATCGCGGGAGATAAACCTTCTATAAAATCAACGTTAGGTTTATCCATTCTTTTCAAAAACTGTCTAGCGTATGAGCTTAGACTTTCTATATATTTTCTCTGTCCCTCTGCAAAAATTGTATCAAAAGCTAGAGATGATTTTCCAGAACCAGAAACGCCAGATATAACAACAAACTGATTCCTTGGAATAGTTAGGGAAATGTTTTTTAAGTTGTTTACCCTAGCATTTTTAATGACGATATTTTTTGGTTCAGACATGCTTTTTTGAATTTATATAATCTATAATTATATTTAATAAAATATTATTCACTAAACAATACAATATGGTATAGACCTCTACGTTACTAAATTATATTAATTATTATGTTAAAAACGGAATTAAGTGATAGTTGTTTAGTATCACTTTATACAAAAGGTAACAATGAGGCAATGTCTGTACTAATCGATAGACACAAGTCTAGAATTTTCACAACTATTTATCTAATTGTTAAAGACAAGTATATTGCAGAAGATATTTTGCAAGATGTTTTTATAAAAACGATAAATATAATAGATAACAATAAATACAACGAACAAGGGAAGTTTCTGCCTTGGATTTTAAGAGTTGCTCACAACTTAGCTATTGATCATTTTAGAAAAGAGAAAAGAAACCCAAAAATTACATTACCTGACGGTTCAGATATTTTTAATAGCTTAAGGTTTTCTGAAGATAAATCTGATTCTGAGGTTTTATCAAAAAGCACAAAAGATCATCTAAAAAAAATAATTAAAAGTTTGCCTGATAAACAAAGAGAAGTTTTGATAATGAGGCATTATATGGAAATGAGCTTTCAAGAAATAGCGGAAGCAACAGGTGTTAGTATAAACACCGCACTTGGAAGAATGCGTTATGCACTTATCGCGTTAAGAAAAAAGATTAAACAAAAACAAGTTGCCTATGAATAGAACCTCTACTAATAATGATATTGTAAAATATATCTACAACGAATTAGAAGAAAGAGAAACACTAAAACTTAATTTTAAAGGTCTTACAGAACCAAGGATTTACAATGAGATATCCTCTTTTTTGGATATTAAATCTCATTTAGATCTTTGTTTTGAAACCCCCTCTGATATAATTATTAATGCAATTAAGGAAAAGGTTTTGGTGAAAAAAAAAGAAAAAACAATCAAGAGTTAACAAGTTTTTTCAGAATGGACTTTCTCCCTATTTTCTGAGTTATTGGATCGTTGTTGATATTCCATGCACGAGCTGGGGACCTCTCTCTTCCATAAAATATAATTTGTAGGTGAAGTTTGTTCCATAGTTTGGTTGGAAAAAGTCTTTTAGCGTCTTTTTCAGTCTGAACGACATTTTTACCTGAGGTTAGTCCCCACCTATACATTAATCGGTGAATATGTGTGTCTACTGGAAAAGATGGAACACCAAAAGCTTGAGACATCACTACGCTGGCTGTTTTGTGACCTACGGCCGGCAATGATTCGAGCGCTTCTAAATCTTTAGGAACATTACCATTATATTTTTTTATTAAAATTTTAGATAGGCCGTGTATGCCCTTTGATTTCATTGGAGATAAACCAACAGGCCGAATAATTGATCTAATTTGGTCTACAGAAAGTTTAACCATATCATAGGGGTTGTCAGCTTTTTTAAAAAGTATTGGAGTTATTTTGTTAACCCCAGCATCAGTGCTTTGAGCAGAAAGTAAAACGGCAATCAAGAGGGTATATGGATCTTTATGATCTAAGGGTACATCCGTTTTAGGATACAGTTTTTCTATTTCAATTTTAAATTGGGTTGTAATTAGAGTTGTAAAAAATATTTTTATAATCATCTTCTTTTAGGAGTTCTTCGAGTGTGTATGTGCTTGAACTCATAAATGATGAGACTATTTTCCAGCCAAGCCAACGCCCGACCCTGCCTGGAACCGATTGTGATATTTCAAAAGTGCTTGGCCTTTCAGATAAATATTTTTGTTTAATAATATTTGACTCCTCAAATAAAAGCTCATTTTGTAAAAAATAAGAGTATATAAAAGCCTCATTATTTTGAATTAAATTATATTCTTCATTAGAATACCCTAGCACAATCCTCTCCTCGGTACAGGGTAGCAACTTAGATACAACATAATATAATTTACCAAAAGAAATCATCTCATTTATAAGTGTTAGGTCGGTCTCATTAACCAGGTTAAATTGAGACAAATAGGTTGACAAAGATGTTGCGTTTATGTTTTCTGGGCTATATCTGTTTAAAATATAGGACGGGAGATCTCTAGGTTTGTATTTGTTTGTTGTTGGTAAAAAATAATCTAAACCAATAACTATATTTTCACCATTAACCACAACATCGTTGAAAAAGCCAGATGTTAAAACTGTAATTTTTGGATTAAAAACTCTATTGCTTTCTTTATTTAACTTTTCAATTGATTTGTCAAATTGGTAAAAAACTTTCTGAAGATTATCAAACTCCAAAGAGACGTCATAAGAAAGGCTATCAAAGTAAAGATTATCGATTAGTGATAAAGCATTAGCTGCTTTGTCTAATAAAAACGAAGTGTCTTCTACTTCATAGAAAGGGTATAAAGTTGTTTTATTTTTTGATAAAAAATCACTGAAATCAGCTACCTTTTTTATTGTAGAAATTTCTTCAGTTATATTTTCAACAGTTATATTTTGTAGTGATTTATTTTGTGAGTAATAACACTCATTTGAAGAACACCCAAACAAAATAAGAAAAAAAAACAAACTTTTTGTTTTCACTTTTTAGTCTGAATTATCTGTCTGTTAGCATCTAAAAAGACGTAGTCCTTAACAGAAATATTATTATCCTTCTCTATCTTAACCCACCTTCTGTGTTTAATAAACCACTTGTATTGTCTTGATAAAACACCAATAGTAAAATATGAGTAAAGATAAGGGTGAACGACAAGTGTTAGGTTTTTTTCATTCTGCTTAACAAATAAGTGCTCAATCTTTTTTTCGATTTTATCTGCTGCCTCAGTGCCCTCTTGATCAAGCTCCGCGTCCTCTTTTGTCATTTTTAATTCTTGTCTAACTCTTTGTCTGGTGATTTGCATCAAACAAAATTTTGACAAGGGTAAAATAGTGTGTTTTGATCTATCATCACTCATTGCTTTTTTCATGGCCTCAAAAATCTTTCGCTTGTTACTTGTTTTCTTTAGGTCAATGAAATCAATAACAATAATACCCCCAATGTCTCTTAGTCTAAGCTGCCTTGCAATTGTTTCTGCAGCATCTAAATTAACATTTAAAGCAGATTCCTCTTGATTTGCTGCTTTACTTGTTTTGCCGCTATTAACATCAATAGCATGAAGAGCCTCTGTGTGTTGAATAATAACATAACCTCCATTGGAAATTGGTACTGTTTCCCCAAATAGGTCTTGTAGTTGTTTTTCAATACCATACACTTCAAAGATTGGTGCGGGTGAGGAATAATATTTTACAATTTTCTCTTTTTTTGGCTCAAACTTTTTAACGTAGTCTTTTACTTCTTCAAAAAGATCTTTATCATCTATAACAATATTGTCGAAAGAAGAGTTTAATATGTCTCTTAGTAGAGATGTTGCTTTATTTTCCTCCCCAATAACCTTCTCACCAACTTTAGCTTTCTTTATTTTTTTTATACCTTCCTTCCAAGTAGAAATAAGTGTCTTTAAGTCTTTGTCTAACTCTGAAACAGATTTTTCTTCTGCTACCGTTCTCACAATCACACCAAAATTCTTAGGCCTAATAGATTTAATTAAATTTATTAACCTGAGTCTTTCTTCTCTATTAGTTATTTTTTTTGAGATGTTTATTGCCTCAGAAAAAGATACCAAAATTAGATACCTTCCTGCTAAAGACAACTCCGTTGTAACGCGTGGGCCTTTTGTTGAAATCGGTTCTTTAACTATTTGAATTAATAGTTCGTCTCCTTTCTTTAAAACCTCGGTTATTTTTCCAAACTTATTTATATCCTCAAGTTTTGAAAATGAATCATAAGGTGTTGATTTCCCTTTAGATCGTGTTTTTTTAACAAATGATTTAAGCGACAAAAATTGTGGCCCTAAGTCCAGATAATGTAGGAAGGCGTCTTTTTCGAAGCCTATATCAATAAAAGCCGCGTTTAAGCTTTTATTGATCTTTTTTACTTTCCCTACATATATATCACCAACATTAAATTTTGTTTCATCTGTTTCTTGATGAAACTCAACAAGTTTTTTATCCTTAAGAAGGCCAATTCTACTTTTGTCGCGAGATGAATTTATTATTAGCTCGCTACTCATAGTATTATTATTTATTTCTTTTTATGTCTATTCTTTCGTAATCTTTTTTTTCTTTTATGTGTCGATATCTTATGTCTTTTTCTTTTTTTTCCACTAGGCATAATCCAGTATTTTAATTAGTTAAAAAATTATCTAGTTCTTCAATTAGCAATTTATCTTTGGAATTCCTTATAATATTAAACAAAGAATCTGCTTTTTCCTTATTTCCAAGATTGTAGTTGCTAATTCCTAACTGCAAATATGCTCTTTTATCTGATGAATCAATAGTTATTAGTTGATTAAATCTTTTTGCGGCATTTTCATATTGCCCGGTTTGATTAGACAAAACACCTAAATAATAAAGCGCCTCGGTGTCTTGTGGGTTATTTTCTACAATATCTCTAAGCATGAAAACCCCTTCCATTGGGTTAGCTCCCTCAATTAAAGCTAAAGCTTGCTCTACCGATACCGCTTTCTGCATTTCTTCTTTAGAGTTTTTGTTTTCAATTACAGAGGTTGGAAGTTGATAGATAAAATAAATCAAGCCAATAGCACAAGCAAGAATAAACAATTGAATTTGTTTTGAGTTCATAGGTTAAACTATTTTGTTGTTTTCTTTAACAAGGGTTGTAAATATTTTTGACGGTTTAAAATGTGGCACATAATGAGGGTCAAGTATAATAGCTGTGTTGGTAGAAATGTTTCTTGCGATTTTTTTTGCTCTTCTTTTGTTTGAAAAGGTTCCGAAACCCCTTATATAAACACTATCATTCTTTTTGAG
>LUMI01001198.1_pt1:5000-13071 | contig 13071 bp, 9 predicted proteins | sample 729681 | NCBI WGS metagenome assembly LUMI01 (sample SAMN03860267, study PRJNA289734) | marine metagenome | biome: seawater column; feature: ocean; material: water; isolation source: Red Sea water column Station 34 - depth 10m | place: Saudi Arabia: Red Sea | collected 2011-10-15 | depth...
TTATGCAGGCCTTATGCTGTCGGGAAGCCAGCTTGGCTTTTACCGGTTCGACCATGACGGCAGCCGCGTCGGCTGGTATGACCGCAACGGCAACTCCGCCGCGCGTACCTTGATCCGCACACCGATCTCCGGCGCGCGCCTGTCATCCTCATACGGCATGCGCAAACATCCGATCAGCGGCTACAACCGGATGCACAAGGGCGTGGATTTCGCGGCGCCGACCGGCACACCGATCATTGCCGCCGGCAGCGGTGTGGTCACGAAATCCGGGTGGCTCGGCTCCTACGGCCGCTATATCCGCATTCGCCACAACAGCACATATGACACCGCCTATGCCCACATGTCGCGGATCGCGCGGGGCATCACCCCGGGCCGCCGCGTCGAGCAGGGCCAGATCATCGGCTATGTCGGCTCCAGCGGCCGCTCGACCGGACCGCACCTTCACTATGAAATCCTGGTGAACAACCGCAAGGTCAACCCGTTGACAGTGAGCCTGCCGACCGGCGAGAAAATCCCGGCCGAACTGCTGGCGGATTTCCGCAGTCAGGTCGAGCTTGTCGAGGCCGAGGTGCTGGCAACCGGCTCCGTCCGCTTTGCCGCGATGGAACTTCTTCCCTCGGAACGTGGCGTGAACTAGTCTTGCCGTTCCGGACGAGAATCCGGGATCACAGAAGGCAGGACGCGGAATGATCGTCTCACAATTATGGCAATATCCGGTCAAGGGACTGGCCGGCATGACGCTCGACTCGATCCGGCTGGAGGCCGGAAAGCACTTCCCCGGCGACCGGCGTTTTGCCGTCACCAACGGTCACCCGAAGCAGGATGAGGCACTGGCCGGCCGCTGGGTGAAAAAATCCTTTTTCCTGCAAATGATGAAGTTTGAGGAGCTTGCCGCCTTCGACTGCGACATGGCAGGCGAGGTGATGACCCTGTCGAAGGATGGCGAGGAGATCCTGGCCGCCGACCTTGCGACCGAGCCCGGCATCCGGCTGGTGAATGAATTTTTCGCCGCCCGGTTCGCAGACCAAGAGGCGTCGCTGGTCGGAACAGAGGTCAGACTTGGCGAGGCAGTACTGCGGGTGGAGGCACCCGTAGGACGCTGAGCGGCGATCGATGTCGATCCGGCAACCGCCGTGCGCGGGCCGCATTATCTGCCGCTGATGCAGTGCGAGTTCGGCCATACTGATCTCGGCATTTTCGCCGAGGTGACCGAGGGCGGCCTCGTCAGGCCGGGCGACCGTCTGACAAGACTGGGATAGCGCCGGCAAATCAGGCGCTGTTTCCCTTGAGGAACAACCGATCAGGCCGAGGCCGAATCCTGTTCTTCCTGAACCATTTCTGAAAGTTTGGCCGGGCTCAGATCGACAACCTCGGCGCCGTCGGCCTTTTCGGCAGCGCTGTCACCTTCGGTGTCGGGCTGCGGCTTGGCCTCTTCCTCGATCGAGGGCTGCGGTGCCTCGGCGCGTGACTGCCGTTCGGCATGCTGGGCGCGGCGCTCCTCAGCAGCGTCCACGGCCGCCTGATGAAGCCGGAAATAGTGATCGGCGAACTGCGTATAGGCTTCGGCGGTGATTCGCTCGCCGGCGGCCGCCGCGTCATGCGCCAGCGCGAGATATTTCTCGTTCAGCTGTTGCGCGTTGCCGCGGAGCTTCACATCGGGACCGTTCGATTCGTAGGACGTGTTCCTGTTCGGCACATTCGGTTGGGCGTTGCCGTTTCCACGGCGGCCACGTCCGCGGCCACGCTTTGCATTCTGAGGTTGTCTCATTGACCTGTTAACCGGTTATTGAAACTGAACTGGCAAGCGAGTCGTGCCTGATAACGGCTCTTTCAGCTTGCTGTGGTTACCACCATCTTCGGAGGTGACTGCGCGACGCCCCGAGGCATCCAACGCATGCGGCACCATAGCCACCTCCCGACCCGCAGTGCAAGCCTAAACTGACCGCGGCGCAATTTATACCGACGCCCCTGTGGCAGGATTGTCGGCAAGCCCCAGAACCAGACAGCGGCATATGCCGGCAAGGTCCTTCTCGCGGCCGATCTCGCAAAGCCCGGCCCTGGCGGCAAGGCCAAGCACTGCGTCTTCCTGGCCGGCGCCGATTTCAAGACAGGCCCGGCCGCCGCGGGACAGGCCAGCGGCAATGCGCGGCAGGACGGCCCGCCAGCAGTCCAGCCCGTCATCACCACCATCAAGGGCGAGACGCGGGTCGAAACAGGCCACCTCAACCGCCAGCCCGTCGATCTCGCCGGCCGGGATATAGGGCGGATTGCAGAGGATCAGGTCATAAAGCCCGGGCGCCGCGTCCGGATCAGAAAAATCCCCGATAACAAAATCCGCACGGGCGGAAAGGCCGTTCTTCCCGGCATTGCGCGTCGCCGCCTCCACCGCCTCGCCGGCGATATCGACACCCGTTCCGGTGGCATCCGGACGTTCGGAAAGACAGGCCAGGAGCAGCGCGCCCGTACCGCACCCCAGATCCAGCATCCGGCAAGGCTTGCCGGGATCCGTTGCGGCAAGTGCCGCTGCCACGATCGTTTCAGAATCCGGTCTCGGGTCGAGGGTCGCCGGCGCCAGTTCGAGGCGCAGCGTCCAGAATTCCCGCCAGCCCCTGATCCGGCTGACCGGCTCGCCGCCAAGGCGGCGGTTTAGCAAAGCTCCGAACATCGCAGCCGCCGCATCGTCAAAACCGTCAAGGGTCTCGTGCGGCAGCACCGCCCGGTCCAGTCCCAGCGCCGTTCCCAGAAGCAGCCGGCTGTCCAGCGCCGGGCTTTTCACGCCGCCTTCCTGAAGGCGCCGCACGGCCGGCACCAGAATGTCGCGCGCCTCTGCCGGGGCGGCGCTCATTCACCACCCTCGGCAAGCCGCTGTGCCTGATCCTCGGAGATCAGCGCCTCGACCACCTCGTCGAGAGCCTCGCCGGCTATCACCTTGTCCAGTTTGTAGAGGGTGAGGTTGATGCGGTGGTCGGTCACGCGTCCCTGCGGGAAATTGTAGGTCCGGATCCGCTCGGAGCGGTCGCCGGAGCCGACCTGGCCCTTTCGCGAGGCGGCGCGTTCGGCCTGAAGCCGGGCGCGTTCGGCGTCATACAGCCTCGCGCGCAGGATCTTCATCGCCTTGGCGCGGTTCTTGTGCTGGGATTTCTCGTCCTGCTGGCTGACCACGATGCCGGTCGGGATATGGGTGATCCTCACCGCCGAGTCAGTGGTGTTCACCGACTGCCCCCCGGGGCCGGAGGCACGGAACACATCGATCCGAAGATCGCTCTCCTGAACATCGATATCGACATCCTCGGCCTCTGGCAGCACCGCGACGGTGGCAGCCGATGTATGGATGCGGCCGCCGGCTTCGGTTTCGGGAACACGCTGCACGCGGTGAACGCCGGATTCGAATTTCAGCCGCGCGAACACATCGCTTCCGGCGATGTTGGCAGTGGCCTCCTTGTAGCCGCCGATGCCGGTCTCGGACACTTCCATCACCTCGAACCGCCAGCCATGCTTTGCCGCAAATCGCTGATACATGCCGAACAGGTCGGAGGCGAACAGCGCCGCCTCGTCACCACCGGTACCGGCGCGCACCTCGAGGATCGCGTTTCGCGAATCGTCCCGGTCGCGCGGCAGCAAAAGAAGCTGCAGGCTGTTCATCTCCTCGGGAAGCCGGGCCTCGATCTCCTGAATTTCGGCCTGCGCCATCTCCGCCATTTCGGCGTCGTCAGCGGCCTCCTCGGCCAGCATCACGGCCGCGTCCCGGTCACCTTCGAGCCGCCTGACAAGGTCAATCTGCTCGCAGACAGGCCGCAATTCGGACAGCTCGCGCGACAGGCTGGCCAGCTCGTCAGGCGACATCGAAGCGGCATCGGCAAGCCGCGATTCAACCTCGTCGCGGCGCGCCAGCACCTTGTCCATGCTCTGCTCTATGCTCATGACGCCTGGCCTTCGCCAAGCATGCCATGAAGAACCGAGGCAAGCTCTGCCTGCGGCACTTCCTGCTGCGTGCCGGCGCCGAGGTCGCGAATCTGCGCGCTGCCGCCGGCAACCTCGTCGCTGCCAAGGATCACGGCAATGCGGACACCGGCACGGTCGGCCTTTTTCAGTCTCTTGCCGATGGCCCCGCCGGCCGGAAGGTCGACGGCGATCCCGGCACCGCGCAGCGACTCGGCCAGCGCGAAGGCAGCGCCTTCGGCGTCGCCATCCATCGGCATTACCGCCACGCGCGGCGCGGCAGGCTCCACATCGCCGACAAGCATGGCAAGCCGCTCCACACCGGCAGCCCAGCCGACACCCGGCACGGGCGGGCCGCCAAGCATCTCCGACAAACCGTCATAGCGCCCGCCACCAAGTACAGTGCCCTGCGCGCCAAGGGCGTCAGTGATGAATTCAAAAGCGGTGTGGCAGTAATAATCGAGACCGCGCACAAGCAGCGGGTCGAAGCTCCAGGAAATACCGGCGCCGTCCAGCGCGCCGGTCACGCTGTCGAAATGCCGGCGTGACCCGTCATTCAGGAATGCGTCAAGACGTGGTGCCTCGGCGATGATGGCGCGGTCGCCCGCATCCTTGGAATCAAGGATTCTGAGCGGGTTCGATGTCAGCCTTGTCCGGCTGTCTTCCGACAGGTCCGCTTCATGCGCATTGAGGAAATCGACCAGCGCCGCACGGTAGGCCTGGCGGCTTTCACTGTCGCCAAGCGAATTCAGGTGAAGGGTGCAGCGGTCGAGCACACTAAGATCATCAAGAATACGCGCGCCGCAGCCAATGATTTCGGCATCGGCCAGACCGTCACGCGGCCCGAGATATTCGATCCCGATCTGATGGAACTGGCGCATGCGTCCCTTCTGCGGCCGCTCATAGCGGAACATCGGCCCGGCATAGAAGAACTTCAGAGGCAGGCTCTGCGTGAGTCCGTTGGAGATCATCGCCCGCACCACGCCGGCGGTGTTTTCCGGGCGCAGTGTCAGCGTCTCGCCGCCACGGTCGGTGAAGTTGTAGGTTTCCTTGGTGACCACATCGCTGCTGTCGCCGAGCGGACGCAAGAACACCTCGGCAAACTCGAACATCGGCGTCGCCATCTCCTGAAAGCCGTAAAGGCCCGCGGCGGCGCGCGCCGTGCCGATCACCCGCTGGTGGCCGGCCATCGCGGCTGGCATGAGATCCGTGGTTCCCCTGGCGGGTTGCAAACGAGACATATTGGACTGGTCCCCGGGATGGTGTCGCGAGAAGACGGGATCGGCCGTGTCAGGCTTGGGCCGCTTCGGGTTCGGACGCTGCGGCTGCCTTGATCTCGGCGGCACGGGCCTCGACAAGGCCGACAACATGCTCGACGATGTCGCCATTCGTCAACCTGTGATCGGCGAGACCCGACACATAGACCTGATGCGTTCCCTTGCCGCCGCCTGTCAGGCCGATATCGGTCTCGCGCGCCTCGCCCGGACCATTCACCACACAGCCGATGATCGACACCGTCATCGGCACATCGATATGTTCGAGACGTTCCTCGATCACCTGAACCGTCGAAATCACGTCGAATTGCTGGCGCGCGCAGGACGGGCAGGAAATCACTGTCACGCCGCGACGGCGCAAGCCCAGCGACTTCAGCATTTCATAGGCAACGCGCACCTCTTCTGTCGGATCGGCCGACAGCGAGACCCGCACCGTATCGCCAATGCCGGCCCAGAGCAGGCCGCCGAGGCCGATGGCGGATTTCACCGTGCCTGCCCGCATGCCGCCGGCCTCGGTAATCCCGATATGGAGGGGGCAGTCGATGACATCGGCAAGCTGCTGGTATGCGGCGACGGCAAGGAAGACGTCCGAGGCCTTCACCGAAATCTTGAATTCATGAAAATCATTGTCCTGGAGAATCCGCGCATGTTCGAGCGCCGATTCCACCAGCGCCTCCGGACAGGGCTCGGCATATTTCTCCAGAAGGTGGCGTTCCAGCGAACCGGCGTTCACCCCGATACGCATCGAGCACCCGTGATCGCGCGCCGCCTTGATCACCTCGCGCACTCTGTCCTCGTTGCCGATATTGCCGGGGTTGATCCGCAGGCATGCCGCTCCCGCCGCCGCCGCCTCGATGGCTCGGCGGTAATGGAAATGGATGTCGGCAACAATCGGGACCGGGCTCTCGGCGCAGATCTCCTTCAGCGCGCGGGTGCTGTCCTCATCCGGACAGGAGACGCGGACAATGTCGGCACCCGCCTCGGCCGCGGCAGTGATCTGCGCCATCGTGCCGCCGACATCCGTCGTCAGCGTGTTGGTCATGGTCTGCACCGAAATCGGGGCATCACCACCAACAGGCACTGAACCGACCATGATCTGCCGGCATTTGCGTCGTTCAATTGTTCTGTAAGCTCGGTAAGCGTTGGCCACGGGCCGCCCCTGTCAATTTGTGCGGTCCGGTTGCGGGCGATGTCGCCGGCAGGGCGACACCATGCCGGCACAGCGCGCCCGGCCATGTCCGGACTGCTCTAGAGTTGGTTGCGAAGCCTGTCGGCATCAAGAGGAAGATCGCGAAGGATTTCACCACTCTCGCCGACACTCTGCACAGCGCCATCGTGGAACACCAGCTCCACACCGCCGGCGTTGCCTGTGCTGAGGTAAAGCCGGTCGCGGCTGTCGACCACATAGATTTCGCCCTCGCGCATCAATTTGGCCATCACCTCTTCACCGTCATTGCGGATGATTTCAATCCAGCTGATAGAGGTGGCGCGAACGGTAATCTCGAGTTCCGGAACGCGCTGGCGCGCATAGGCCACGCCGGTGCTCGGCAGGCTCTCCTCGCCAGCCGATGGTGCCGCGACTTCACCTGATGCGGAGCGGGAACGTCCGTATCCGCAGCAGCCACAGCAACATCCTCGGTCTGGGCATCAACATCGCCTGCAGACGGAGCTGTCGCCGCGGCAAGCGTGTCCTCACCAGGCACCTCTTCTGTCGTTGCCGGCAACCCTGTCGCCGACTGCGTCCCGGATGCGACAGCTGCAAGCTGCTCTGTCTCCGTGCCGGGTTCCGTCACCATTGTCGCCGGATCGGGCGCCACCGTCTGGGGTGTTGCCGAGGTTATGGCGGTATCGCCATCTTCCTGTATTGCCAGAATGGCGGTTTCCGCGACGGCCTGAATGGCCGCCTCACCCGTTTCCGTCAGCGGAGAAGTTTCAGCCGGCGCGGCGTCCGCGAGTTCCTGCTCGGTCGCCTGAATGATCAGATTGTCGGGCTCGGTCGCTGTTGTCTCGACCTGCGGAGCGGCCACTGTTTCCTGCGGCGCCTCGCCAACCAGGGCGGCGACAAGATCCGGCTTTCCGGCAGCATACCAGCCGCCATAGCCGAGGCAGGCAAAGATCACCATGATCGAGGCCATCATCGCACCGGAGCGCTGCGGCTGCTGCCGGTCAACCGGGAAACTGTAGGATGGCTTCGCCTCGCGGTCGGTGAGCAACGCACGGTAACGTTGCGTCATCACTTCGGGATCGAGACCGACCTCGCGCGAATAGGTCCGGATATAGCCCGAAACATAGGTGCATAGGTGGCGCCCGGCAACAGTTCGAAATCGCCTGCTTCGAGGTTTTTCAGATGATGTCGTGAAATCCGGACGAGCTGCGCAAGTTCCTGGAGCTGCATGCCAGCCTCAAGGCGCGCAGCACCAAGGTCAGCTCCGATCGCTCGGAAGCTGTCCTGCTCCACCTCATCATCGCGCGTCTCAAGTTCCATATCTCACGCGGAATTACCGAATGTAATGACATTACAGTAACTAAAACCACATAGATTGCAACCGGCAGGTCATTTTCGCACGGATTGCCCCGCCCGCAAGACCGGGAATTTCCGATGATCGGCACGATGTTCGGCCGGGGGGCCCACCACCAAGGGCTGCCCTTTTTCTCAGTCCTCGCTGTCGAGACCGAAGGCGGTATGGAGGCTGCGGACGGCAAGCTCGGTATATTCCGAGGCGATCAGGACGGAAATCTTGATCTCCGAAGTCGAGATGACCTCGATGTTGATGCCGCGCTCGGCGAGAGTTTCGAACATCGCCCTGGCAACACCCGGCTGCGAGCGCATGGCGCTGCCGACCACGGAAATCTTGGTC
>LUMI01002033.1_pt1 | contig 13050 bp, 19 predicted proteins | sample 729681 | NCBI WGS metagenome assembly LUMI01 (sample SAMN03860267, study PRJNA289734) | marine metagenome | biome: seawater column; feature: ocean; material: water; isolation source: Red Sea water column Station 34 - depth 10m | place: Saudi Arabia: Red Sea | collected 2011-10-15 | depth 10 m
AATCATTGGTGATGCGTTAAATAATCATCATGTTGCTTTTAGAAAGCCAGAGTGGATTAGCGAAGGTCTGGATCAAGATCCTATACTAGCTGCAGATACACGGAAAAAACTTTTAGATAAAATTGTGTCAGAAAATTCCAAAGTTGTGGGTTTTCATCTGCCAAATGGTGGAATTGGCCACGTCGAGAAAATAGGAAAAGGGTATAATTTTGTTAACAGTTAACCCCTTGACTTTAAAACTTATTAAGTAAATCGAGGAAATTATCATGAAAACACAAGTTATGACGTTTAGAATAAGTAATAGTTTTGAAGAGTGGGCAAAGAACTTTGACTCTCATTTGGAGATTCAAAAGGCTGCTGGTATGACACCTCTTTTTCGTGGTCCACATGAAAACGATCCTCAAAAAGTCTGCATAGTCATTCAAATTGAAGATGATGAAAAGGCTGATAAATTTATGCAAGAAAATGAGGCTGAAATATTGAAATCGGGGCACATTTTAGAAACTACCGAGGTGAATAAGTACCTCTAATCTTTATTTAATTTATGAGGCTTTTAAATGTTAAAACTCGTTTATTTCAAGATGAGGGCATTAGCCGAGGCTCCACAGTTATTATTGGAGTATTCTGGTCTAGAATACGAATATTTAATGTCGTGGGATCATTTCAATGATGTTTGGTCGAAAGTGAAGCCTATGATTCCGTTTCAACAACTTCCCATGATGGAAGTAGGGGACGGAACGCAGATTTGTCAGAGTATTGCTATATTGCAATATATTGAGAACAGATCTGGCTTATCAATTTCTGATCCAACAAAAGCTGCAGAAGCCATGGCAATTTTACAAAGTGCCCAAGAGTTATTTGCGCCCTTAAACCCGACGGTAAATTTTGCAACTGGAGATGATTTCGTTACAAAGCGAGATGCCATGCGAGAGGGGTTAAAGAGTAGATTTGCGGATTTAGCCAGGTGCCTTGAAAAATATGATGGTAAATATTTCATTGATGATACGCCCAGAGCAGCAGAATTTGCCGCCTATCATCATTTTGACTTGTCGCGACATCTCGATCCTGAGATCCTAGATTCATTTCCCCGCCTATTACAATTTGTTAATGATATCGAAAGTATAAATAGTATCTCGTCTTATTTAGAGAACCGACCTAAACTAATAGACGTCGGAATAGAGCCAAAGCTAATTATAGATGGCAAAGCTCAACCAACTGGAGTGCAAAAGACCTGATTAGTAAATTAGATATTTTTTAAATATTTATGAACCTGGAGAGGTATTGAAAGATATGAAACATTTTATTGCAACTCACACATGCTTTTCTGAAGAGGCAAGGCGAGCGTTCATAGAAAACACAAAAGCACTTACACACAAAGAGATGATAGAGGGCACTCAAACTGAGAAAGCCAAGATGGTTGCGCATTGGATGGGCAAAGACGAGTTCTTTTTTTGCCATTGGTTAGCAGACAGTGAAGAAGCAATACATGAAGCCCTAGAAGCTCAAGGGTTGACAGATATTATTGTAACTAATGCCAATGAAATGGTAAGATTTGTATCTGCCTCAGATTTAAAGGATGATCCTGTAGGCGATCCAGATGATGTATAAAATTAATGAATTCATTTGGTAAAATATTGCTAGCAACTTTAGTAATTGTACTCCTCTATTTTGTAATTGATGCTAAATTTAAACACATGACCCTCTAAACGGACCACAGATGAGTAATGACAAAAAAATTATTGAGGGTCGCGTTCTTTCTTTTGACAAAAATCCTTTTGACAAAGACTTTGATCTTTCATCATTGAAAATCCAAAGAAAGCGGATCTTCGTAATTGATGGTATTATAAACAGTATTGAAGAAGCTAATTTTAATCGTTCAGATTTTAATAATATTAAGGTGACGGACTATGGTGAGCATTTAATATCAGCAGGCTTTGTTGACGCTCACGTTCACTATCCCCAGACGGCAATTATTGCGAGCTGGGGAAAGCGCCTCATTGATTGGCTGAATGTCTATACATTTCCAGAGGAAATGAAATTTAATAATTTAAATTATGCTTCTGAAATTGCTAACCGTTACCTGAATTTTTCTCTATCCAGTGGCACCACAACTGTTGCAAGTTACTGCACGATCCATCCAGAAAGTGTTAATGCTTTTTTTGAAGCTGCAGCGGCCTACAACATGTGTGTTGTAGCGGGAAAAACATGTATGGATCGGAATGCGCCAGAAGGCTTATGTGATACGACAAAATCTGCATATGACGACAGTAAAGCTCTTCTTGAGGCTTGGCATAAAAAGGGTAGAGCACATTATGCAATAACACCTAGATTTTCGCCAACCTCAACACCTGATCAGCTTTCAGCACTTGGAGCTCTATGGGCCGAGTACCCAGACTGCTTGATGCAAACGCATCTTTCAGAGCAAGTCGATGAGATTGATTGGGTTCGAAAATTATTTCCTAAAGCTCGAGATTATTTGGATACTTATGAAACCTTTGGTTTACTTGGTACCCGTGGCGTGTATGGCCACGCTATCCACCTAGAAGCGAGAGAGATTGATCGTCTAAATGAAGTGGGGGCTTCGTTAATTCACTGTCCAACATCGAATACCTTTATTGGCTCTGGTTTGTTTGACATAGCAAGATTGGCCTCCCGGTCTACTAAAGTTGGGCTTGCTACTGATATTGGTGGAGGTTCCAGCTTTTCAATGCTTCGGACAATGGCTTGTGCCTATGAAATCGCCCAACTTCGAGGAATAGCGCTTCATCCAGCCCAGCTTATGTGGTTGGCCACTCAAGGGTCAGCCAAAGCTCTGCACCTTGACGATCAGATTGGTAGTCTTACAGCTGGAATGGCTGCTGATTTGGTTGTGTTGGATCTTTCGTCCACACCGGCAATATCGCAGCGGAGCAAAAGAGCTAATGATATTTGGGAAGAGATATTTCCAACGATAATGATGGGTGACGATCGTGCAATTGTAGCAACTCATGTTGCGGGAGAAAAAGTATATCAAAGAGGTGTAATTTAAAATGTTAATATTCTATATTAAGAACTCCAGCATTAGATGAAAGTAAGCTCACTCCCAATTTTGCTTATGATTGGTGCTGTTTTCTGCTTCGCCTCTATGGATGCAACAGCTAAATACTTAATGAAAGAAATTGGTCCTGCGCAGACAATTTGGGCGCGTTATACTGTTCAAGCTATACTCGTAACCATCCTTATTTTGCCAAAAATGAAAGTGTATGGGAGGACAAAATACCCTAAACTTCAGTTCTTAAGATCTGTAGCACTTATGATGGCAACCACCTTATTTTTCTTTGCCTTTTCCAGACTTGGATTGGCTGAAGCATCGGCAATATTCAATATAAGTCCCGTATTAATTACGCTTGGGGCTTTTTTGTTTTTGGGAGAAAAAATTGGTCCCAAACGTGTAATTGGGATCATTGTTTCACTATTAGGTGCTTTAATTATTATAAGGCCGGGAACAGGGGTCTTTACAATCTATGCTGTTTTACCACTCGGTGCTGCAATATTTTATTCCACTTACAGTTTAACCACACGTTTTGTGGGGACAGATGAAAGCCCTTGGACATCTTTATTTTACTCGGCAATATTTGGGGCAGTGTGTTATTCCATCTACATCACTTTTAATTGGAATCCTATGTCCAATAATGCAATTTTGCTAACGTTGATCATTGGACTATTTGGAACTGCTGGACACTTGTGTTTGATAAGAGCTCTCACGCTTGGTGAGGCAAGTCTTGTGGCGCCCTTTATCTATACAAATCTGCTTTTCACAACTATCTGGGGTTTGATATTGTTTAACAACTTTCCGGATTTTTGGACAATAGCCGGAGCTCTTATAATTGTTGCTGCTGGTATTTTTGTATGGGCACGAGAGCGGGCAGCGAAATCAGTTGAAATTTAATTTTGTAATTCTTTATTTCAGCACTCACCAAAATCAGATTGAGAGGAGGTAATAGCCTTTTGAGCATCTGCTTTAGCATCAAATTTTGCTGCTACATTTTGCTGAAACTCTTTCATTGATGGAAATGCTGCGTTTAAATTTTCGTTGGTGTCAAAGTAGAAAATAGACATCCCTCGATCAGGTGATATATGGAAAGATCGCATAGCTATCAAACCTTTTGGCGGCGGTGGCATATGCGCGTCAATATAGTCATGACAGCTCTGCATCAAAGATTTATTTATGTAACGCATTGTCAAAATGGCGCAAAATTTAACATCGTTGATCATGCCGTCATAAATAGCTCACCTTGATACTCAAGAGCGCCGGTATGTCTTGGGTTAATAGCGAGAGCTTGTTCGTAGAAGTCTCCTGCAGCAGTTAAATTACCTGACTTTCGTGCTGTAAAACCTAGCAAATTTAATCGATCTGCTTCATCGGTATTTATTTTTTTTAGACCCTTGAGCATTTTGTGTGCTTCAGCAAATTTTTCTAACTTGATAAGCTTATTTATTTCATTGAACCGACTAGTTGGCGCGTAGGGATCTGAGTTGTCAGAGGATGAAGAGTAACTGGTTGAGCTTGAAGAATTTGATGACGATGAAGAATCGCTCATAGCTGAAAATGCTATTTCAGTAGTAAAAAAAATAGTTAAGATTGCGCATAAAATTTTGTTCATTGTTCACCCTCTCAAACGAAAGATATACGGTTGCTAGGAGAAACTGGATCAATTTAGTTTAACAGTATCAACGGTTGTTTCTTTTTGATAATTAAACACACATACAGATGATTTATTATTCTCTTTAAAGTCAAAAGCATCTCTAAGCTCTGAGACGAGAGAGCTAAGCAGTCCATCAAACTTTTTTAAATTACCTATCTCATCAAAGTTTGCCGAAATGCTTACTTCACTTTCTTTGCTAACGGTGATGGTCAAACTTGACATTTCGAGTTTCACTACGTGGCGGCTTAAATACTCTGTGCAGTGGCCAGCTGCTATTTTGGCTGAGGTAAATGAAGTAAACTTATAATTAACACTTTTTGAATACATGATCACAAATCCTCGAATAGAGCATCAAAGGCTGCTGCCTGATCTGTAAAATCTATTTTTCTAGAAGCAAATGACGTGTCATATAAGTTGAGTTTATCTAATAATTCTGCTCCATTGTCTGTAAGTTTTTCATGTTCACTTATCAACTTTAGTTTCTTGAGTGTTTTCAAGTCATTTGCATTCTTAAAATTACCATTCCGAAACTCAATAAGTAAAATTAAATCTTGTAGTGTCAGTTCGGGGTAATGCTCTTGCGCATGTTTTAAGCCTAAAAGCATTTTATGAGAATTATCTCGTTGGATATTACTTTGTCGCTGAAGATAAGCTCCCAATTTTGTAACCATGTTGTCGACTGCTGATACGACTTCAGTACTTATTGCTTTTGGGGTATCATTTCCTAAGCAATAGGTTCCCAGCACAAGATTATCTGAGGTTCTAATTGGAAACCCACAATAACTACCAGTCATTTTACCTGATACAACATTTGGATGTTTTCCAAAAACTGGATGTTGTGATATATCATAGACAATGGTTGGCTCAAGGTCTGCTAGTATGTGTTGGCAAAAAGACTTCTCTACTGGCCAGGATCTATCTGCATCAGGCTCTAGAGAGATCCCAGAAAGAACACACTGATGAGTTGAGTCAATAAGTGACACCATAGTTTTGGAGTAACCCGAAAGTAATTTTCCTATCTCGCAAAAGGCATAAAATTCATCTTGCTGGTCTGTTCCGATCAGCGCGAGCGCCTCAACGAAGGCAGCCCTCTCAATCTCATTTGGTAACTTATCTGCAACTGGATACATAAAACGCATCTCACTTTTTTATTTTATATAAAAGAAATTTGATGATTTGAAAATATTTTCAGATTAACCTTTTATCAATTGAGAGAACTAAAAACTTTTAGCTAAAATCCAACTTTGTTTCGCCGCCGGCGGTAGCCACAACTTTCGTGTCCGTCATTTCCATTGCTGCGGCTCGCAAACCGTCCACAGCAGCTTGGGCTGTGGCAGCGTCTGGCCACTGGATCATTGTTCTTGCGGTATTTTCACCCGTTTGAACGGCTTTAAAACTTAATGCGCCCACGGCTTGCATCTTGGGCCACATATTGCTGCCTGTTTCTTCCATGGCACCGATGTCAGTAAATTCCCAATCTGTAAATGTCGTAAACATATATACCTCCTTTTGATGAGTGTTGTTAAGATTAATGAAAAATTTATAACTCTGGAAATTACCTAACGTCGAAAAAGCTTTTGAAAAAAAGTGCCTAAGAATTAGTCACCGAATTTAATTTTTCTTACGTCGCATTTGTATAAGACATAATTAAAATCTCTATATTTCTTTAAAGCAGTTTTAATGGATGAAAATGTAAGAAAAATTGAGCAACGTAGATTCAGAAAAAGAACGTTGGAATTATAAACCTTCTGGTAAAGTAGAGTTAAATCCAATGTTCGCTCGCCCCTTCAATATCAGGGCTATTTTCGACTGGTATGCCTCATATTGGTTTCAATTATCGACAACAACTCTGGCATTCATTCTGGCTCTGATAGCGTGGTTTTTTTTCTTTCCTTCAGTATCATCGTTTGCACGATTAAATTGGGAGTCCTATGGAACACTGTATCTTCTAAACCTTATACCGCATTGTTTTTTTGCAGGGAGCATTCATTACTGGCTGTATCGTAAAAAAGGGCAAGATAAGAAATTCAAATTCGATAAACGCGATCCGGCAAAAGATAATGGTGTTTATACGTTTCGTGATCAAGTTAAAGACAATATGTTCTGGACAATCTGCAGTGGTATAACAATTTGGACATTTTTCCAGGCTATCGTTTTATGGGCAATGGCCAATGGTTTTGCACCCGTTTTAACTTTTTCTGAAAGTCCAATTCTATTTATCTTAGTATTCCCTGCACTAGTTGTTTGGGCCAGCTTTCATTTCTATTGGATTCATCGATTTTTACACTGGCCGCCGATGTATCGAATTGCTCATGCCCTTCATCATCGCAATGTAAACGTTGGGCCATGGTCTGGAATTTCTATGCATCCTATTGAACACTTTCTGTTTTATACAAATTTTTTGGTTCATTTTATTTTGGCCTCCAGTCCACTTCATCTATTGTTCCACGGTTACATGCAATCAATTCACCCAATCTTTAGTCACTCGGGTTTTGAAAAACTTTATGTGGCAAATAAAGAACGTGCAAATATGGGTGACTTTTTCCATCAGCTTCATCACCGCTATTTTGAGTGCAATTATGGGACAGTAGAGATGCCGTGGGATAGATGGTTTGGGTCTTTTCATGATGGAACTGCCCAGGCTACTGCTGATACGAGAGCCAGGAAAAAAAGAATGTACGAAAGCTAAGGTTAGATTTTCTCTACAAAATAAATACTTCTCAAAATACTATAGTTAGCTATTCTAAATTAAATCTCTAATTTAAGGAGGCTGAGATTGCTAAAAGAACGTTTCTCACGTCATTTTTTTGTTGTTCATACGTTTGTTTCTGAAGAGGCTAGGCGGGAATACCTTACGCCACCTGAGAAACGTGAGCCACCAGAGCCCAGACCAACAGAACTTCAATGGGCGGTTCAGGCTGTTGGGGAATACGCTCAATGTATGCAAACGTGGGTGGGCAACGATGACTTTTTATATTGCCATTGGGTCGCGGAGAGTGAGGAAGATGTTTACAAGCAACTCCATGCTTTTGAATTAGAAGAAAAGGTTGTTAATTCTAGAGCAAGTGAAATGCATCAATTTATGTCAGCTTATCGAGCATCAGACGAAATTATGAGACAGTACCCGTCAGAAAGTGATAAATGGTAAGTCACGGAAACAAAATAATGAAAATTCTGTGGTATTTTGAGTAAGTCGCTAAAGGTTTAACTATTCTTTGAAATTATAAACATAACTTCATTTCGTCTAAGGAATCCTGGTGTGCTGGGGTCATTATAGAAAAGGTATTTGGGTTTAGTTTTCCAGCGAACCGGATTACAGCTGTCATTATTGGTTCTAACGTCTCTGTGTATATTGTTTTGTTATTTGGTTCTGGCAAATTTTTTTTGTTATACTTTGAAGGCATTGAAAACGAGACAATCCACTGATCTTCTTTTTCACCCAACGATTGCATGACGGGTGCGGTCATGGAGATTTTTTCGCCATCACGCCCTTTTGCGCTGATGTAATTTACAAGTGGTCTAAACCCTTTTCTCAAAGATTGATACTGACTACCCGATACTTTTACTGATTGAAGCAACATACCTTCGTAAATTCGAACTTCTATATTTCCATCTTTTTCGGCCACTTTGTAGGAAGGTGTCTCGAGAAACTTTGGCACCAGATACCAGGCAGCCATAACGCCCACCACAGCAATAAAACTTACTATAAATATAATCTTAAAAGTAAAAATAATTGCCTCATTTATTCATTTGCTATCTTAGTAGATTTGGTAGCCAAGTTGCGGTTATAGGTAAGAAGATCATCAGGATACCATAAAATATTCCAACTCCAACAAATAATGGAACCTCTTTGAAAGCACGAGAAGGATCCTCTCGTATTACACCCGCAGCTGTGTATATCCCCACGCATACAGGGGGTGTTATCATTCCAATTCCAGCAAATGCTACGAATACAACATAGAGATGCAGTAAGTTTTGATTTAATGAAACCACAATTGCAGCAAAGATTGGTACGGTTAAATAAAACACGGGAACAATTTCTATGAAGGTTCCCAGGATTAAACAAATTAGAGCCAGCGCAAACCAAAAGAAATAAATCCCAGCACCCAGATTAGTAAAGTAGGTGATTATCTTTTGTGGGAGCTGTGTGTAAGTAAGAACCACACTAAGAAAAGTTGCTGTTGCAATTATGGCGAATATAACGGCCGTGATTGCTGCAGTCTCTTTCAAGCACTTTAGCAAGCCATCAAGTGTCAGTTCTCTGTAAACCAGAAACCCCATTATAAGAGCCCACAGCCCAGCTATCGCTGCAGACTCTGACGGGGTAAGCAGTCCTGCATAGATACCACCTAAAATTATGCCTGGTGTGATTAAAGCAGGTATAGCATTTTTGCCAGCAATTAGCCTTTCATAACCTGTTGCTTTTTGGCTTCCCTTGATGTCACTGCATTTAAAAAGCACAACGGCTATCATTAGAAATAAAAGAATTATGCCTGGGATCATACCAGCCGCGAATGTTTGAGATACAGGTACGTTAGTCAATGCGCTAAACAAAATTGCAGCATTTGAAGGTGGGATAAGTGCCTCTAGTAAGGCTGCCGATGCAGCCAGCGTTACGACAAAAGGTTTTGGATAGCCTTGCTCAATCATTTTAGGCATCATTATTGTGCCTACGGCAGTAATTGCTGCGAGAATTGACCCACAAAATGCAGCGAAAAAGCCCATAGAAATTACCATGGCTATACCTAGCCCCCCGGGCCAGTGTCCAACTAATGTTGTGGCAAAGTGCACCAAACGTGTTGCGGCTCATCCTCGAAGCATGGCTGACCCTGCGAAGATGAAAAGTGGGACGGCGATAAGAACATGTTTGGTCAAAGCCCCAAAGGAAACTTGTATCAATACAGACCAAGGTAAATTCAGTCCAACTATTGCAGCTAAAGAGCTTCCAATCCCAAAGACCAAAAAAATTGGAACAGAAATGCATAAGAGAAAAAGCGATAATATGAAGGCAAAAAGATACATTAACTTTTCTCTTTGTCAGGCTCTCTTGCTTCAAGAAAAGATTGGATGGTCATTTCAATCGAAAACAGCGCCAGAATAATGAACCCGACTGGAAAAGATAAGTACATCCACCAGATAGGGATATCTAATTCGAGCTCCATCATTTGGCCTAAGCGATAATATAGCATTGTGGCGTCATATCCTGCTTTAAAGAAAACTAATGATGCTAGAAAAGCAGTCATATTCATCGCGACCTTAATGTATAGAATAACATTTGACGGTACTACAGATGAAATAAAATCAACTTGAATATGGTTTCCCTCTTTTAAGAGTGGACCCAAAAGTGGAAACACAAGCCAGCAGACTAGAATTGGAGGTAATTCAATTAACCAATCGTAGCCTGTTCCAGATATATATCTGGTAATGGCGCTTAAGCTCAACGCCATTACCATTATTGCTACTATTAACATAGCTAATGAATAAGATAGTTTTGACAAAATAGTATTAAGCCTGGTCAAAACCCACATATATTTATCCTTAGCTTTATTCTTTGAGCTTCATCTACTTTGCAAACGCCTCAGCGGCTAGCAGAACCTCTTGGTCAAACATATCCGCCATTGCCGGCATGACTTTTTCGGTCATCATAGCATCAAATCTACTTTTTTCGCTGCCACTAAGTTCGGTAATTATTCCTCCTCGTTCAGCAAACTTTTTCAAAGTATTTTCTCCAGCATCCAAAATAGTATTTGTTGCTAGCGCACCGACTTCTGCACCAACTTCCATGACTAGATCTTGTAGGTCCGCTGGTAGAGAGTCAAACCAGTCTTGGTTTGCCATGATGTAAGCATCTGCAAAGTATTGATATGGTTTCTGTGCATATTTTAGATACTCCCACCAACTATAGGCTTCAATAGAACCTGGAGGGCTATTAATCGTATCGATCATTCCAGTCTGCAAAGCTGTATAAACTTCCCCAGTGGGCAATGAAACAGTATTTGCTTCTAGAGCATCCCACATGGGCCGTTCACTTTTAAGAAGTGCTCTGGCTTTCAGGCCTTTCATAACATCTATTCCAGTAAGTTCCCGCTCACTTGAAAATGTCATCACAGGACCAACCGGGTTATACATTATTAATTTTGAATTACTCTTCTTTGTCAAATCATCCCAAACAGCTTTTCCTGCTTCAGAATCTTTAAAGAAGCTTCGTTGTTGTTCATATGATGAAAACAAGCCAGGATATGAAGCAACATTGAAATTTTTGTTGATAGGAGGAAAGCTAACCACTCCCACGACCCCACCTAATTCAACAGCTCCTGAGGTGATTGCTCCCATAACTTCTCGGATACCAAAAAGTTGTTTTGAGGGATAAAACTCAATTGTCAGTCGACCATTAGATCTTTTGGTTACTTCGTCTGCAAATATCTGTGAATGGATTGCACTTTGGTGTTTAGGGCTCCAATGCCCTGACATTCTCGCAACTAAATTTTCAGAATAGGCCACTGAGGCGAACAGTGATATTATTAGTGAAAAAGTTGCAGCTAAAGATATTCCAAAATGGCGTATCTTTGCTTTTTTAAGTATACTAATTAGCACTTTTTTATACTCCCTGTTGTTTATTTTTGAGATCATTATTATTAATTCGACTCTCATTTAAACGTTAGCCGCGTTTTTAAATTTTGATACAATTTTTTTTAGTCTCTGATTTGAACGTTGGGTAAAAACTTGTTGTGCATAAGCGTTTATTTCTAAATTGTTTCCAAACGATGTTTTCCAATTTAGAAAAACAATTGCTTTTTAGTCAGCTACCAACTTTTTATTAAAGAGTTATAAAACAAAAAAATTGGAGAAAGTTTTGATGGATGAGCTACCATTTTTAGTAGTGTTGATATGTTTAAAAAATTTTTTCCAAAAAGCAACAAAGATAAGGAATAAATATGAATAAAAAAATTACTCATGAAATCAAAATCCAAAAGTCAGTTTTAATAGCCCTATACGCCATTCTAGTTGTTTTATCGCTAAATTTAGTTTCACCCTTTTTTAAGGTTGGTACAGCCTCTGCATTTTCAAATGAAGTTCACAAAATTGCTATTTGTCATCCTGTTCATTTTACAAGATGTGCAGAAATAAAAGATGGTGTTTTAATGGCTGGTTTTTATAATTAGTTTGTTCAACAAAGATGAGGCAACAAATAATTATCTACGATACCGCGGTACGCCAGAAGGTTTAGATTCCTTCACCGTGGTCTCTCTCCAAATTATATAAAGCCCTGATCCTAATATTAATGCTATTCCGAAAATAGTTACTTTATCGGGCCAATCGTCGAATATTACAATGCCCCAAAAGATTGCTATTGGAAGTGCGATATACTCGAATGGTGCGACAACTGCGGCCTGGCTAATTCGATAGGCTTGAGAAATGAAGAAACCACCAAAAGCACTACCAGCTCCAATTAAAAAGAGGATTAAATAGTGTTCACTACTGGGCCATGACCAAGATCTAAAAAGGAATTGGAGAGAAGGGTCATTACTTCCAGAATATTTACCATCACCTATAATTAATCCAAGTAACAAACAGATGATGACAAAAGTTATCTGGATATAAAAAGACATTGCTGCAGCAGACTCAGTCTTTCCAATATAGCGGGTTAGCATATGTAAAGTAGCATATCCAAACGCTGCCATTAAGGGCAGTAATGAAGCGATTTGAAAAGTTTCGGAACCAGGTCTTAGTATTACGATTACACCGACCAATCCTACCCCAACTGCAGCCCACCTGCGTGGTCCAACAGCCTCCTTCAAAAATATAACGGAAAAAACTGTTATTAGTAATGGGCTTATAAAGAAGATCGCTACTCCTTCGGCTAGTGGTAATGCGGCTAATCCCAAAAAGAATGTTATATTTGCGAACACTACACAGAAGCCTCTTAGAAAATGGAGGCCTAGTCGATTAGTGTAAAGAGATTGGAGTCCTCCTGAAAAAGGTACTATAATTAAGAATAAAACTAATAGCCCAACTAGAGAGCGGACTAGAATTACTAAATGTAGGGCATAATCGCCGCTGAGAAATTTAATTGCCACATCATTAATTGAAAAACAAAATACAGCAACTATGGCACTTATAGACCCAAAAAATGCTTTATTTCCGTGAATGAATGATCTCATATGGATCAGTAGTCAGTTTCTAGTTAAAACATCTGTTTCTGTTGCGACACTAATTTTAAAAACCGGTGCATTTATTGCCGTTTTAGGTCGATTAGTTTTTTGGTGAATAAGAATGAGTAATCTCATCGGAAACACAAAAGCTTTTACAGCATTGTTATTAATATTTCTCTCTTTTCAATGTTGACTAATTCTGCTCTATGAAA